>Ga0180009_10005994_pt1 | contig 12873 bp, 13 predicted proteins | sample OS_PC_MetaG_FD_123537 | JGI IMG/M metagenome (GOLD analysis project Ga0180009, IMG submission 123537) | Groundwater microbial communities from the Aspo Hard Rock Laboratory (HRL) deep subsurface site, Sweden - OS_PC_MetaG | ecosystem: Environmental > Aquatic > Deep subsurface > Groundwater...
GGCCGTCGGTGTTCGATTTCGAACCGGCCACGCTCGAAGCCATCGCCCCCGAGTACCTGCGTGCCGATTCCCCGCGTGCGCGCTACGAAGGCTACCGCGAGAGCGCCCGCCGCTAACGCCAGCATGCCGCGATGAAAACCTACATCGTGGGCGGTGCAGTACGCGATCGGTTGCTTGGCCTGCCGGTGGTCGATCGCGATTACGTCGTCGTGGGTGCCACCCCCGAGCAAATGCTGGCGCTGGGCTATCAGCCGGTCGGCAAGGACTTTCCGGTTTTTTTGCATCCTGAAACGCATGCCGAGTACGCGCTGGCGCGCACCGAGCGCAAGTCCGGGCTCGGCTACAAGGGTTTCAAGGTCTACGCTGCGCCCGAGGTTACGCTGGAAGAGGATTTGCAGCGGCGCGATCTCACCATTAATGCCATCGCCGAAGACGAAATAGGGGGATTGGTCGATCCCTACGGCGGCCAGCGCGATCTGGCTGCACGCGTTTTTCGCCACGTGAGCGAGGCATTTGCCGAAGACCCGGTTCGAATATTGCGGGTGGCGCGATTTGCCGCCCGCTTTACCGATTTTTCCGTTGCGCCCGAAACCAACGCTTTGATGCGGCAGATGGTCGACAACGGCGAAGTCGACGCGCTGGTGCCCGAGCGGGTGTGGCAGGAAATCGCACGCGGCCTGATGGAAACGCAACCCTCGCGCATGTTCCAGGTGCTGCGCGACTGTGGCGCACTGGCCCGGCTGTTCCCCGAAGTTGACCGCCTGTTCGGCGTGCCGCAGCCGCCGGAATACCATCCGGAAATCGATACCGGTGTGCACGTCATGCTGGTTGTGGATTGGGCCGCGCAGCAGGGAACCAGCCTGGCGGTACGTTTTGCTGCATTGACGCATGACCTCGGAAAAGGCGTGACACCGCCTGAGTTCTGGCCAAAGCACCATGGCCACGAGGCCAAGGGCGTGGAGCTGGTGCGCGCGCTCTGCGAACGCATCCGCGTGCCGGTCGAATGCCGCGAGTTGGCTATTGCGGTTGCGCGCGATCACGGCAATGTTCACCGCGCGCTGGAACTGCGCGCCGCCACCGTCGTCGAATTGCTTGAACGCGTTGATGCGTTTCGCCGTCCCGAGCGTTTTGGTGAAATGTTGCAGGCCTGCGAATGCGACTTTCGCGGCCGGCCTGGCTATGAAACGCGCGACTACCCGCCGCCGGCGTATCTGCAACAGGCATTTTCCGTGGCGCGCGGCGTGGATGCGGGCGCAGTCGCACGGTTAGCCGCGCCCGATAAAATTCGTGAGGCAGTGTTTCGTGCCCGCGTGAGCGCAGTCGAGATTTGGCGAAAACAGATTTCTTGAGGAAGAAACATGCCTTACAGTGAACAAACCGTCCAGTCAGTCCGACCTTGGTCGGATAAAACATTCAGCTTTACGCTGAGTCGCCCGCTTGATTTCAAGTTTGAAAACGGCGAGTTCGTCACCATCGGCTTGAGGCAGGAAGGCAAGATGGTGGCGCGCGCCTATTCCATCGTCTCCACCACCGACCGCGATCACCTGGAGTTTCTCAGCATTCACGTACCCGATGGCCCGCTGACCGGGAAGCTGGCACAGATACGTCCGGGTGACAGCGTATGGGTCAATAGCAAGGCAACCGGCTCGCTCACGCTTAACCATGTGTTACCGGGGCGCACCCTGTATATGCTGGCGACCGGTACCGGGTTGGCGCCATTCATCAGTCTCATCCGCGATCCCGCGCTTTATGCGCGCTACGAAACGGTCGTGCTGGTGCATTCGGTACGCACCGCAGCCGAGCTGGCCTACCGCGAGGAAATCGAAGGGCTCAACAATCCCCAGTTGCGTTACGTGCCGACCGTGACACGCGAGCCTTTCCCCACGCCCGAGCGCGGCGGGGATTTGTTCCGATCCGGCGCCTTGTCACAACGTCTCGGTCTTCCCGCACCCGACCCTGAGCAGGACCGCGTGATGGTTTGCGGCAACCCTGAGATGACGCGTGAGTTGACGCACCATCTCAAGGACACGGGCTGGACGCTGACCAACCATCGTGGGGTCGGCAATTTCACTACCGAAGTCGCCTTTGTGATTCACCATGAATAACGCCCCCTGCATGCAGGAGGCGTAGGGGGTCATTCACCCGGTTGTCATACCGGGTGCAACCCAGACTCAATGCCTGTCGTGACGACGGTCCTTGCGATCATCGTGGCGATCATGGCGCCTGTCTTCGCGATGGCCTTTCCAGTGATGTCGGTCACGCCCACTCCAGCCATGATCACGGTAGCCGTAATTTGACTGGACATAGTGCCGGGGCGGCAGTACGAAATAGTGGCCGGGATGATGGGCGGAATGCCCCCAATAGTGCTGGCCACCTGATTCATACAGCACACGAAACCCATCATGGTGGCGGGTACCAAACGAGACGCTGAAGCTGGGCTCAACCGAAATCACGCGGCCATCGCGGGCAAGGGCTGCGCCCGAGGTGGCCAACAGGGCTGTTGCAATTAGAAGGGTACGTAACATGGCGCTATCTCCTTTTAAAAATTGAAACGTTTGCACTCAACGAGGCATTAATCGTTTCGGTCGTAATAGCTGTTGGTAAAGCGTCCGGGACGCTGATCTTCAGCCACGTTGAAACTCACATTCAGGGTCAGCCACTTGCCGGGATCGTTTGGCAGGCGGGTGTTGTACTCGCGACCCTGGAAGCGGTAGCGCACGTCATAACCACTCACCACCTGACGATAGTTGTCAGTCGTGCGGCAGCGTTCCACCTGGCGCGGGCTCGATTCGTAGCGGGTGCTGCCATCATTCCAGCGGCTCCCGACCACGGCACCGGTCGCGGCACCGACTGCAGCAGCGGCAACTTTGCCGTTACCCTTGCCAACGGTGGAGCCGATCAGGCCGCCTGCGATTGCACCCAGTACGGTGCTGCCGGTGTTGCTGCCGTCGCGATAGCTGCGGGTTTCGTACCCGCTGGTTTCAGTCCAGCATTCGCGGCGCGGCTCGTTGATCGTGTCGTAGATCGGGGTGCTGGATAGCACCTGGGCACGTGCAATGAAGCCGTCGCCATTGCCGACTGCCTGTGGGTGGGCGGCATGGGCTGTTCCTGTGGCAGCAAGCAATGCAGCAATCAGGGTGGTGTTAAACGTGCGTGTTTTCATGCTTACTCTCCTTGACTTCAATTGAACCAGTGGGGTTTAGCGACGGTCGCGTGAGCGATCATCCTGTTCGTTTTTTTCCTGCTGGCGACGCTCGTAACCGTAGCCATAGCCCGGTGGTGTTTCGCGACCGGCTTCATGTTTGGCGTCACGGCGGTCGCTCTTGCGGGCTTCGCGCTTGTCCTGACGGGATTCGTCAGCTTGGTCACGCTTGGCCACGATGAACGAACCGTCCATAAAATCCGGTGCAGCCTGAACCGGGGCAACGAGCGCCAGTCCTAAAACAGCAGCGCCAAGAATCAAGTTGTTTCGAGCATTCATCTTTTTCTCCAATGGGGTGGTTGCGTTGCTTTGCTTCCATGCTTCACAGTCTGGTTGAGGAAAGTAAGCGCACTGTTTCACGCAAGGACGATTTTGTAACAGTGTGTAACCGGGGTGTGAATCCCCCCCCATCCTCGCTGCTATAGTGGCCGCATGGAAAAAGACACCATTTATGTGACTGACGACGACCCCGGTATCCGCGAGTTGGTGGCCGAATATCTGAGCAGCCAGGGTTACGCGGTTGAAACCGCCGAAGATGCGCCTGCACTGGACAAGCTGTTGGCCACCCGGTTGCCCGACTTGCTGGTGCTCGATTGGATGATGCCGGGAGAAGATGGCCTGTCGGTGGCGCGCCGGCTGCGCGCGCAACCGGGATTTCCACCCATCATCATGCTGTCGGCCAAGGGCGAAGATATCGATCGCATCATCGGTCTTGAAGTCGGCGCCGATGATTACCTGCCCAAACCCTTCAATCCGCGCGAACTTTTGGCCCGGATTCGGGCGGTGATGCGACGTCAAAGCGGTGCGGCCGCCCCCGCACCGGCCGAAACGGCCAAACGATTCCAGTTTGGCCCCTTCAGCGTCAATCTCGATTCCCGGACGCTGAACCGCGACAGCGATGAAATCGCACTGACCACTGGCGAATACGAATTGCTGGAAATATTCGTCACCCACGCCAACCGCGCGCTGTCGCGCGACTGGTTGATGGATCAATTACGCGGATTCGAGCGCGATCCGTTTGATCGCAGCATCGACGTGCGGGTGAACCGGCTGCGCAAGAAAATCGAGGAGGATCCGTCCAATCCGGCTTACATCCGCACCCAGCGCGGGCAGGGCTACCTGTTCGTGCCGCAGGGTAAAGGGTGAGGCTTATCCCCCATTCCTTGTTTGCCCGCACTGCGCTGGCGCTGGCGCTGTCGTTCATCGTGTTTCAGGTGGCGGCGTTCTGGGTGGTCAGCCGCACCATGATCATTCCGGTGGCTGAGCGTTCAGCCGACGATCTGGCCGGGTTGATCGTGCTGTCCGCGCAAACCTGGGTGGAACTGCCCCCCAAAACGCGTGTGGCCTTCGAAAACGAGTTGGCACGCCGCCACGGCTTGCGCCTGACCACGGTGGATGTCGGTGCGACGGTGGAGGCGCCGCGTTTTGCGTTCCGCAAGCAGATCGAGGCGGCGCTGAGTCGCCGCGTGGAAACCGATATCAAATTGCGGGGCGTACCCGGCTCCAAGGCGGTATGGCTGAACATCCCGCAGGGCGGGCATGCGTTAAGCGCCGGCTTTTTCCCGGATCGCTACGCCGTCAAGGTGCCGCTGGCCGCGATTGCCGTGGTGGGTGTCGGGACCTTGCTCAGCTTGTTGACCGCGCTGTTTCTGGTGCGCCGCATCACCGTACCGCTGGCGCGTGCGTCGCGGGCGGCCAGCCAGGTGGGCGCGGGCGAGTTGCCTGAGCCTTTGCCGGAAACCGGGCCGGCTGAATTGTCCGAACTGGCGCGGCGCTTCAACACCATGGCGACCGAGGTGCGTGAGCTGCTGGATAACCGCACCACCTTGCTGGCGGGCATTTCGCACGACCTGCGCACACCGATGACCCGTTTGCAGCTCAATCTGGAAATGTTGCGTGAGGATCCCAGCTCGGCGCGTATCGATCGTGCGGTAAAGGATCTTGCCGATATGAACAAGCTCATCACCGGCTATCTGGAACTGGCGCGCACCACGCAGGCCGAAACGCGAGTGCGCTTCGATCTAGCAGGGTTGCTGGAAGAAGTGGCAGCCGATACGGGAGTGGATTGGCAGGGCGCCGCACCTTGCGAGATCGAAGCCGGGCGGCTGACGATACGGCAAATCGTCACCAACCTGATCCAGAATGCGCAGCGCTACGGTGGCGGCACGCCGGTCGAATTAACACTGGAATGTGCGGGGGATAGGGCGCGGGTCATCGTGCGCGATGCCGGGGCAGGCATCCCTGAAGATCAGCTGGAAAAAGTGTTCAGACCGTTTTACCGGCTGGAAGCCTCGCGCTCACAAGCCACGGGCGGAACAGGGCTGGGGTTGGCAATCGTGCGCCAACTGGCGGAATCCAATGGATGGAAGGTGGTGCTACAGAATCGCCCGCAAGGCGGGTTGGTGGCCGTACTGGAAATCCGGCGTTAAGCGTTCAGGCGCATGGTCCGCTGATGCGGCGCAGCACCCGGAACTCGACGAACAGCACAGTCAGGCTGAACATCGACATGCGGCCGGTGCTGCCGCTAAAGAATCCCAACGGCGAACGCGACAGATTGATGCTCACGCTGCGGGCTCGACCGAGTTGCATCAGGCAGCAGGCTGGCGCGCAAACAGGGAGAACTGCACGAACAGCAGCGACAGGCTGGTGAGGCTCATGCGCTCGGTCTGGCCGTAAAACCAGGCAAAAGGAGAGGCGCTCAGCTCGAGTACCAGTTGTTTTTGGCCGAATTGCAGTTTCATGATGCGCTCCTGGGTGGGTGGTGTTGCCTGATACCTTGCAATGCCTGTGCCACCTCGGCGCGTGGTGACCTGATACAAAAAACCTTCAATAAAACAACTGCTTGAAAATCCACCCGCGGGGCGGAGGGGGGCGATGGGAAAGCGGGTTGACGGAAACCCGTCAACCCGTGTCGAAATGGCCAACAATTGACGACCCGACCCGGCTGGTTTTCAGCGTGAATATCGCTCGCCAACAGCCACAAGGTAGAATCCGGCTTTACGATTTAAGTGGTGCGTGTTCTGCGTATCACCCCTTTGGCATGATCATCCTTAAAAATCTCAGCCTGCGGCGTAGCGCCAAGGTCCTGCTCGACAATGCGTCGGTCTCCATCAATCCCGGTGAACGGGTCGGCCTGGTGGGCCGCAACGGCGCCGGCAAATCCAGCCTGTTCGCGCTGTTGAACGGCACCCTGCACGAAGACAAGGGCGACTTTTCGGTCCCGTCGCAGTGGCGCATGGCCCAGGTGGCGCAGGACATGCCGGAAACCAGCGAGTCCGCGACCGATTTCGTCATCGCCGGCGACACCGCGCTGGCCGAGGCGCAAGCCGAGGTGACAGCGGCGGAGGAAAGCGACGATGGCGAGCGCATGGCGCACGCTTACATGGCGCTGCACGACGCCGGCGCGCACGATGCGGAGTCACGCGCGCAGTCGCTGATTCTGGGTCTGGGCTTTCAGGTGCGCGAACTGAATCAGCCGGTCAACAGCTTTTCCGGCGGCTGGCGGATGCGGTTACAACTTGCCCGTGCGCTGATGTGTCCGTCCGAACTGATGCTGCTCGACGAACCCACCAACCACCTCGACCTCGACGCGTTGGTGTGGCTCGAAGCCTGGCTCAAGAAATATCCCGGCACCATGCTGGTGATCAGCCATGACCGCGAATTTCTTGATGCCGTGACCAATGTCACCCTGCATATCGAACACGGCCAGCTCACCCGTTACGGCGGCAACTACAGCAGTTTTGAAGACATGCACGCCGAGCAACTGGCGTTGCATCAGGCGGCGTTTTCCAAACAGCAGGACAAGATCGCCCACCTTCAGGACTTCATCAACCGCTTCAAGGCCAAGGCCAGCAAGGCCAAGCAGGCGCAAAGCCGGGTCAAGGCGCTGGACCGCATGGAGCGCCTGGCGCCGTTGCTGGCCAATGCTGATTTCACCTTTGAGTTCAAAGAGCCGCAGAACCTGCCCAACCCGATGCTGTCGATCGATGCGGCAAGCTTCGGCTACCCGCCCCCTGCCGACGCGCCGCCTGGCACGCCGCCGACCGTGATCGTGCGCGGCGTCAGCAAATCCGTGTTCGCCGGTCAGCGCATCGGCATCCTCGGCGCCAATGGACAGGGTAAATCCACGCTGGTGAAAACCGTCGCCCGCACGCTGGCGGTGGTCGAGGGCGAGGTGCTCGAAGGCCGCGGCCTCAACATCGGCTACTTCGCACAGCAGGAACTCGACGTCCTGCGCCCCGCCGACACCCCGCTCGAACACATGATCCGTCTCGCCCGCGACACCATCGCCAACGGCGGCGCCGGCCAGTTCAGCAGCCGCGAGCAGGACCTGCGCACCTTCCTCGGTACCTTCAACTTCAACGGCGACATGGTCAAACAGGCCGTCGGCACCATGAGTGGCGGCGAAAAAGCCCGCCTTGTGCTGTGCATGATCGTGTGGCAGCGTCCGAACCTGCTGCTGTTGGATGAACCGACCAACCACCTCGACCTCGCCACCCGCGAAGCGCTGGCGATGGCGCTCAACGAATTCGAAGGCACTGTCATGCTGGTCAGCCACGACCGCGCGCTGCTGCGCTCGGTGTGCGACGAGTTCTGGATGGTCAGCAAAGGCGGCGTCGAGCCGTTCGATGGCGACCTGGATGATTACCAGCGTTATTTGCTGGATGAGAGCAAGCGCCTGCGCGAAGAGATCAAGCAGGCGGGCAAGGTGGCTGATGCGCCGGTGGTCAAGGTGGCTGATGTACCTGCGGCGGCGAAGAAGCCGGTTGTTTCGGGCAAGGTCAAGTCGCTTAAGCAGAAGCAGGAGCGGCTTGATAAAAGTATGGCTGCATTGCAGGCGGAGAAGGCAGCGTTTGAAGCGCGGCTGGGCGGGACGCTTTCGGTTGAGGAGATTACCGAAACTGGGAAGCAGTTGCAGCATGTGATTGATGAGTTGGCGATTGAAGAGGGGGAGTGGTTGGCGTTGGCGGGGGAGATTGAGGGGTTGGAAGCGGGGGCTTAACGTGGCTTTGGGCTAGCGTCCGTTGGCCGGGGGTAGCCCGGCGGCTAGTTACTTTCTTTGTCTCGCCAAAGAAAGTAACCAAAGAAAGGCGACCCCAACAGCCCCGAATTCCCGAAAGTCGAGCCCGCCGGGTGGGCGGCAAAGAACTCGCCCCGCTTTTGTTATTTTAATTTTGTTTTTTGTGAGCGTGACTCAAACACCTTTGCCGCTGATCCACCCGACAGGCTCAATTTTCGGCGGGGCTGAAAGGGGAGAAAATCAAAACCAGTGCGGAATGACTGGATGGTTTTTGGTTACTATTTGGGCTTCATACATCCGGTGCAATAGACCAGCGGCTATTGTGCCCTACGCGGGCTAAGGACCGTGTAAAGAAGATCACAGCTGATACGTAGAAAGCCTGAGCGGCTCAGGGTGGAGAGAGCGTTGATAGTGTTGATTCTTAAAGTTGAGGCGTTATCGGATTGGCTCCATGAGCCAAAGCGAAAAAAGTATTTGCGCGTAGGATTTGGCGTGTTTCTTTCCCTCGCCGTCCTCTGGGGCATGTTCATTGTGCCGAGTACCATTCTGATAGATAGCCCCTCTGCCCGGGTATGGGTAAGAGTTGCCACGACGATATTCCCTTGGATTGCACAGATTGAAACGCATTGGGGCGCGGCAGGGCAAAAGGCCCTGTATCTGCATAGTGTTTTTTATTTGATCGTTGGATTCCCAACTGTCTTGACCAACTTAGGAGATTGGCCCCACAGGATTCGGGATCGGAAGTTGATGAGTGATTTACCCGGAGAGGCTTTTCTTTGGTTGATTTATGCTCTGGGCTTCCTTTTGGCTTGCGTTGCTACATATTACCTAAATTACTTGCAGGCAGAGAACTCCCATACATTTAGAGATCGTGCCTATGTGGCGCTATTTACATCTGAATTTTTGTCCGCTTTCGTCGCATTCGCATTTGCGATGCTCGCATGGTTGGCATTCATGTTTTTGTTTCTTAGCTTGCTATATCTTATCTACTCAATCGATATCAAAATTAAAAACCTTAGAGGGCATTGATTATGTCTACAATAATTTACGAAATACGCAACGGTGTTCTGCAACCAATATCAGGTCAAATCCAGCACGCGTAGGGCGCATTCGCCGCAGGCGTAATGCGCCGATAGTGAAACCGAAATGGCAGTCGTAAACGTTCAGTCATCGCCACCCTGGTTTTGACTTTGCCTCCCCTCTCAGTTCCGCCGAAAATCGAATCTGCCGGGTGGATTAGTGGCAAAGGTGTTTGAGCCCCGCTCACAATCAAATCAACTCTACAAAAGCGGGGCGAGTTCTTTGCCGCCCACCCGGCAGGCTCGTTTTTCGGGGTTTCGGGGATGAGCGGGGTCGCCTTTTCTTTGGATACTTTCTTTTGGCGAAGCAAAAGAAAGTAGCTTGCCGCCGGGCAACCCCCGGCCAACGGTCAGCAGCCCATCTCAAACCTCAACTACACCCACACCCGAAACCCTCCCCAACCAAGTTAAAATGCCGCTTTCCAGAAAAGCCGTGTATTTGCCGTGAAACCCACCTTTCAGGACACCATCCTCACCTTGCAACGCTACTGGGCCGAGCGCGGTTGCGCGCTGCTGCAGCCTTACGACATGGAAGTCGGCGCTGGCACCTCGCACACCGCCACTTTTCTGCGCGCCCTCGGACCTGAGCCATGGAAGGCGGCCTACGTGCAACCCAGTCGCCGCCCGAAGGACGGCCGCTATGGTGACAACCCCAACCGGCTTCAGCATTACTACCAGTTTCAGGTGGTGCTGAAGCCGGCACCGGCGGACATTCTGGAGTTGTATCTGGGTTCGCTCGAAGCGCTGGGGTTCGATCTGAAGAAGAATGACGTGCGCTTTGTCGAGGACGACTGGGAAAACCCCACGCTCGGCGCCTGGGGGTTGGGCTGGGAGGTGTGGCTCAACGGCATGGAGGTGACGCAGTTCACCTACTTCCAGCAGGTCGGCGGCATCGACTGCAAGCCGATTACAGGTGAAATCACCTACGGTTTGGAGCGCCTGGCGATGTATCTGCAGGGCGTGGAAAGCGTGTACGACCTGGTGTGGACCGAAGGGCTGACGTATCGCGACGTGTATCACCAGAACGAGGTCGAGCAGTCGACCTACAACTTCGAGCACAGCGATGTTGACTTTTTGCTCGCCGCGTTTAGCGCGCACGAAAAGACGGCGCAGGAATTGATGGCGGCGCAACTCGCATTGCCGGGTTATGAACAAGTACTCAAAGCTGCGCACACGTTCAATCTGCTCGACGCACGCGGGGCGATTTCGGTGACGGAACGCGCAGCCTACATCGGTCGAATCCGCAACCTGGCACGCGCAGTGGCCAAGAGCTATCTCGAAAGCCGTGCTCGGCTGGGCTTCCCGATGGCGCCCAAGCCCTGGGCAGACGAAGTGCTGGCAAGCCTCGTGAAGAAGGAAGCAGCATGACGCCGCAAAATCTGCTGGTCGAACTCTTCGTTGAAGAGCTCCCCCCCAAAGCGTTGAAAAAGCTGGGTGAGTCGTTTGCGGCCACGTTGACCGAAAGTCTGGTTTCACAGGGTCTGGCCGATGCGAATGCTGCGGTGACCCATTTCGCGACACCACGCCGGTTGGGTGTGCGGATTGAAAATGTGCTGTCACGCGCGGCCGACAAAGCGGTGTCCACCAAGTTGATGCCGGTGAGTGTGGGGTTGGATGCCGAAGGCAAAGCCACGCCCGCGTTGCTGAAACGCCTGGCGGCATTGGGTGCGGATGCCGCAGCTGCCAGCCAGTTGCGCCGTGCGGCGGACGGCAAGAACGAAGTCTTGTTTTACGACAGCGTTGCGCCGGGCACGTTGTTGGTTGAGGGTTTGCCACGCGCGCTGGAAACGGCGATGGCGAAGCTGCCTATTCCCAAGGTAATGACGTATCAGCTGGCCGATGGCTGGACTACGGTCAATTTCGTGCGGCCGGTGCATGGACTGGTAGCGCTGCATGGTTCGGACGTAGTGCCGATGTCGGTGCTGGGCTTGCAGGCGGGGCGCAATACGCAGGGCCATCGCTTCGAGGCGCGTATCAACCCGGTGGTGATTACCTCGGCCGACAGCTATGCCGCGCAGATGCTGGACGACGGTGCCGTGATCGCCAGCTTTGCCGAACGCCGCGCCGAGATCGTGCGCCAGTTGCAGGCAGCGGCTGTGCCGTCTGGACTGAAGCCAATCGAGGACGAGGCGCTGCTGGACGAAGTCACGGCACTGGTCGAGCGCCCCAACGTGCTGGTCGGAAAATTTGAAGAAGATTATCTCGACGTGCCGCAGGAATGCCTGATTCTGACCATGAAGGCAAACCAGAAATATTTCCCGTTGCTGGATGCAGCGGGCAAGCTCACCAGCCAGTTCCTGATTGTGTCCAATATCTCGCCCGACGACGCGTCGGCGGTGATCCAGGGCAACGAACGCGTAGTCCGCCCGCGTCTGGCCGACGCCAAGTTTTTCTTCGATCAGGATCGCAAGAAGACGCTCGAATCGCGTGTGGCGGGGCTGGACAAGGTGGTGTATCACAACAAGCTCGGCACCCAGGGTGAACGGGTGGAACGGGTGCAGAAAATCGCCCGCTGGGTCGCTGAAAAAGTTGACGCAAACGTCAAGCATGCCGAGCGTGCTGCCTTGCTTGCAAAAGCCGATCTGCTGACTGACATGGTCGGTGAGTTTCCTGAGCTGCAGGGCATCATGGGTGCCTACTATGCGCGCCATGACAACGAAGATGAGCAGGTGGCCCAGGCCATTGCAGACCAGTATCTGGTCCGTCGCGAAGAGACTGAAGCGGTCTCGAACCTCGTCAGCGAAGTGCTGCAGATCGCCGATCGCATGGAAACGCTGGTGGGGATCTGGGGCATCGGCCTTAGGCCCACCGGCGACAAGGACCCCTTTGCGCTGCGTCGCCATGCGCTATCGGTGATCAAGTCGTTCCAGTTGCTGGGCGCCATGTCGGGTGATGAAGAAAAGGGCATGCAGTTAGGCCTGGATGACCTGATCGAATTTGCTCGCACCTGTTTTCCGGCTGGCCTGCTTGCCGAGAATGTGGCCGAAGAACTCAAGCTCTTCATTTACGAACGTAATGCCAATCAATTGGCGCCGTTGTTTGGCGCCGAGGCGATTGCGGCCGTGTTTGCAAACATGCCGCCGCTGCATGAAATCACAAAACGCATCAAAGCGGTGCGCGAGTTCGCCACCTTGCCGGAGTCGCCCAGCCTCGCCGCCGCCAACAAGCGCGTCGGCAATATCCTGAAAAAAGCCGAAGGTGAAGTGGGCGCTGCAGCCGACCCGGCGCGTTTTGTTGAAGCCGCTGAAACAGCGCTGTTTGCCGCGCTTAGCGAGATTGCACCCAAGGCCGATGCCGCGTTTGCAGCGGGCGATTACACGACTTCGCTGCAGGCGCTGGCGGCGCTACGGGAGCCAGTCGACGCCTTCTTCGACAGCGTGATGGTCAACGCCGACGATCCCGCACTCAAGGCCAACCGACTGGCGCTGCTGAACCAGTTGCACCAGACCATGAATCGGGTGGCTGACATCTCCCGCTTAGCCGCTTAAACTCACGCCATGAAGCTCATCATTCTCGACCGCGACGGCGTCATCAATATTGGCTCCGAACAGTTCATCAAGTCACCCGATGAA
>Ga0180009_10005995_pt1 | contig 12870 bp, 16 predicted proteins | sample OS_PC_MetaG_FD_123537 | JGI IMG/M metagenome (GOLD analysis project Ga0180009, IMG submission 123537) | Groundwater microbial communities from the Aspo Hard Rock Laboratory (HRL) deep subsurface site, Sweden - OS_PC_MetaG | ecosystem: Environmental > Aquatic > Deep subsurface > Groundwater...
ATCAAAAAACAGTAAAATCTACTTTTAATTATTCTACAATTTCCTCTAACTTACTCATAAGAAAACACCAACCAAAGTTACAATTACTATTATAATCCCCCCGGCATAAAACATTACATCTTGTGTGTTTAGTTTCATGAGAAATCCTCTTTAGATTTAGTATATTATTGCAACAGTAACTGTTTTTATCTGTTCAAATCTGACTTTGTCTGGGTCTGATGTTGGGTTGTTGTCGCCTTTCATTATAAAATAAGTTCCATTTTCATCTTGTCCTTTGTAGACTACCCTGTGAATTATTCTTCCCGCTGTTGGGTGCACGTATGATACTATGTCTCCAACACCTACTTCTGCTTCTGATCTTGGAACTATTTGTATAGCGTTTGCAGTTTCGTCAAGGACTGGGTCCATTGAGTTTGTATTTGTAAATGCCGCCCACTGTGCATCTTTTATGTCTATAATTACTCTGTCGCTGTGGACTTCTATTTGTCTCTCGCTTATCCAGTCTGATGGTGATATTCTCTCTGTTGAGGAGTCGAGTATTAATGGGTTTAATGCATCAACTACTTCTGTTGTTTTCTCTTTTAATGTGTGGGTTGTTGGTATGTTGTTGTCAAATTGCACTGGTCCTATGGCTGCTCCTGACAGGAGCCCTGCTAGGAATATTGCTCCAACACCCAAAACCTTAACTAGTTTTCTACTCATAAGTGATTAAACTAATTCAATAGTATTTAAATCTTTCGCTTTTTGACTACTGAGAAGTGATGAAATATTTATTTGGAGTTTTCTTCTATTCTCACCTATATCAATCAGCGTCTTGTTTCTTATCTGTTTTAAGCATATTAAAATAAGAATTCAATGCTAAGATTTTCATCTCTGAAATGTTAAGACCATCATTGTTTTTAATAAAATACACGTTCTTGTTCTTCACTTGATAATCCCTCATGATAAGCGTTAAGTTATCAATGCTTCCGTTCCAGTCAAGCTCTTCAGTTTTGATGTGCTCATTAAGGTATTCTGGCAGAGAAGGTAATTTTTCTAATTGAACATATGATTCATCAAATTTTGTCCTGTACAACTTGTTGTCAACAAGGATTAAGACATCAGTTTTTGAGTTGTTTTTTAGATTAATTAAAAAAGTTCCGGCAATAACCCCTTCTTTTTTTAAGTCAAAATCCTCCTTTATAGCACGATACATCTTTGCATACGCAACAGTTTCACTGAATGACTCCTTAACTTTCCTTGCCAGAACAGTGTTTTTATTCTTTTTATATGATCTGTTGACTTTGTCCATTTTATTAAGATAATTTTCATCCGGCTTCAACCAACCATTCTTGATGATGTTGCCGCTCACTTCTGATAAGTAATCATTTATCGTTGCAGTCTCTTCAGGTGTTACCTTCTGAAAATTTCTCCACAGCTTGCTTGCGAGTCTCCCCCACTGTTGGCCTCCGTAGTTTGCGAGTCCTATTATTGCAGAGTTAAAGATGTTTTGGTCATCATACTGAATAGTGTTAAATAAGTGAAAAGCACTTCCAGCAATTAAAGCTTCAGCCCTCATAAATCCTGAGATGCCATTATCCAATAATTTTATCTTCTCTTCTTTTATCTTGATATCTGACGTTTCACTGACAGCTGAGAGGTAAAGATTATTTTCTATCATATACTTATCAAATCCAATTGTTCTATCTAGCAATATTCCTGAGGCAAATCCTACTCCAAACGTCGCTGCACACTCCCAGATGATTGTTTCAAGCTCCATATTCTCTCCACGTCAATTGCGTCTTTTAAGGTTCTTACAGATTCTGCGAAATTTTTGTAGTTTCTTTCGTTGTAAGCCGTGGTTATGTTGGACAGGTCTTCTTTGTAGTACTTAACTATGCTTTCGCCGGAATGAGTCTTCGTCCAGTTCAACACTTCTGAGACTGCTGAGAATATAATGTCAGAGTACTCTGTGATTTCTTCAAGATTTCCAGCACACCTTTTATTTGTGAAGTAGGCAAAGTTCTCTTCAAGCCAATCACGAAGATTCCGTCTGGGATCAACGTCTATTTTGAAGTTTTGTTTCATTTTTCATCACCCACATTTTCGTTTTTAATCATCATTTAATCTGTTGTGAGTTTTGCTTCTAACTCTGAAAAATACCAGTTTTTTTGATTTGAAGAGTACAAAGGAACTCTTAGTTCATCTTCAACATTGAATTGACAATAAAATGGATATGATACTTCTCTTTCTTGACATGGTTTGTTCTTTACAGAGTCATCTCTAATCTGAAGCGAGAGAAAGTACTGGTCTGAAAAAATTAGTCTTTTATTTTCTCGTTTTCCAATCACAACCATATCAAATACTCTTCGTTCAATCATTTTTTATCAGCCTCTTTCATTTTATTTTGAATTTCACTGATTCGTTGTTCTATTTTCACTATTTCTTCTTTGTATGTGTGAAATGGGGTACTGAGTCTAATACTTAAATCATTAAAATAGATTATACTCCAACTTAAACTGCCACAATTATATTTCGGTATTTTTTTCCATTCTTTTATGATGTTGCCTCTTGCGTATGCTCTCGTGTCAGGTGGCGGATTGTTCACTGCATAATCTATCTTTTTGTCACTAACAATTCTGTAAGTAAGTCCTTTGTTTTGAAGAGTATAAAATAATCCGTCTTTTGAAGTGTCGTGATATAATAGATTGATCTCTTTTTTCTGTTGTGGTCTTTATGACCGAGGTCTCTGTTCTTATCTTTATTGGCTCTTCTTTTTTTTGTTCTTCTGGTTCTTCTGTTTTTTCTTCTATTACTTGTTCTGTTTTTACTTGGTTGTTTAGCAAGTATTCTCTTATTGCTTGGTCATTTCTTGCTTCTAACGCTGCACTATCTGGTTGTGCAAATGCAAGTTTTGCTGCAAGTCCAATGTTTGTTATGATTTGTCCTAAAGCCATGTTTTTTTCACCTTTTTAACTCAAAATTATCAGTTATTACTTGTTAGTGATAATAATAACTGCAAAGAACAAAAAGTTAGATATAAACTTAACGTTTAAACTATATATATTAGTATAAAAGTTTAAATAAAATAGAAATATTTAAATACCGCACATACATCACTATATTATATGAAGAGAAAACTCGTAAAACAAGGCGCAACAACACTCATGGTCAGCCTGCCAGCGAAGTGGGCAAAGAACAACAATCTTGACAAGGGAGATGAAGTGGAGATTGAAGAGATAGAAGAAACCCTAGTCATCAAAAGCCAAAAAAAAGAAGTAAAAAAAGAAACCAATATAAAGATAACAACAGGAACAGAAACAACAATAAGAACAATAATAACAAATACTTACAGGTTAGGCTATAGTAAAGTCAATGTTGAGTTCCAAAACGAAGAAGAATTCAAAACCCTATCAAACACAATAAGGTCTAAGCTTTTAGGCTTTGAAATAATATCAAAAGAAAAAAACAAGTGCGTCATAGAAAACATCACAGAGCCATCAGCAGAACATGCAGAAAACATATTTCTAAAGATACTATATAACATCTCTCAGCTTTTAGAAAAAACAGAACAGCTTTTCAAAAGAGAAGATGCTTTTGAAGACATAAAAGATATAGAGGTAAAAATCTATCAATACGACAATTTTGTTAGACGAATAAAATACTTAGAGAATAATCAAAAAACACCGATGTTCTGGTTGTTTCAAACTGAACTTATACACGCCCAAAGAGACATTTATTTCATAGCAAAGTATCTTCATGATAACAAAGACGTCAACGTATCAAAAGAGACAATTGAGTATTTCAAAGAGTTATGTAAGCTTTTTGAAATGTTAAAAGAAGGCTACTTTAAAAGAGACATAGCAATGCTTGAAAAAATTCACGATGTAGAAAAAGAGCTCGTATATAAAAAAGGTTATGATCTGCTAAGCACAAAGAAGGGAAAAGAACAAATAATAATTTACAGAATCACATCTTCAATAAGAGGATTTTATCTAGCATCAAGCCCACTAATTGGATTACTTCTTGATAAGGCTTAAATCAGTGTTTAAAAGTCTGTTTTCGTATTCTCCTTCAAAGAAGTTGAGCTTAGGTAATTTATCCATATGAACATTTCCTTCCTCGTCAGTCAATGTGTAAAGCAGGATTGCTCTTTCAATCAGCTCCCTTTTCTTGGGATGCAAAAGAAATGAATAACCGGTTGTTATAGAGTTATCATCAGTAATTGTTGGAAAATATGTTGAGCTGCCTGTATTTATCATCGCAGAACGTATCTCAACATCTGAGCAAAAATAACTGGCAAACACATCTGCAACGTTCTTGTCGTGGCTCATACAGGATTTCAAATATCTCACACCAAAAGCAATCATTGTAGATGTAGGAGTGTTAGAGACTGGAGTACTAAATTCTCCATGATTATAATTACGAACTATGAAATCTTCAGGAACAAAAGTTGGCGAATGCCTCTTGTTATTGTATAGCTTTTCAACATCCTCTTTGTCAGCCATCAAACAAGATCTTAGCAACGAGGATGTAAGTCTTTTGTCCATCCAATGAACATCTGACCCTAAGCGAGTGTATAAATCCAAGTCTTCCTTGTCCATCACAAGCTTTCCTCTATTTAGCTCATCCAATCCTTCTTCAACGTCTGTTATTTGGTTGTTTAGTATATCCCATAAGTAGTTGTATTCTATATTTGCTTTTGTTCCTATTTTTAAGACAGGATCAATCATTGCAGGCTCTTGCAAGCTAAACTCCTTGTAATCCTCATTTCTAAGTATCTCTGAAAGTGTTGGGCGCGGCTCTGTATTGTTGTTTTGGTAGATTGCAAGGTTTACAAAGGCACCACCTATTAGTACACCAACTCCAACCATTAAAGCAGGCTTTATAGAATTATATATCTGTCTTGCAAACTTGTTCAGGGACGGTTTCTCAAATTTCTTGAAATCTGATTCCACATGTCCAATAGTGTAAGACCATGAATTATTTCCATCATTCATCGTCAAACTCTTGTAAAGCATCTTTCTATATTTTCGTGGTACTTTCTTCAAGGCTTTCTTCAATCTTATTTCATGATTTTCCACATCTATGTTCTTTGCTTCTTTTCCATCTATTAAAAGTCTAATATAGTAGTCTTTGTCATCAACAGTTATCTTATGTCCTTCTCCCTGCTTTACAATTTCGACTTTATAATCAAAGGGTTTTTCTCCTGTCAATGCATAGTACATTGTAGCTGCAACTGAATAAGACTCTGTTCTCCCATCCGCATTTTCAGCCCATTTTGAAAACAAGGCATTTAGTAGCTTAGGATGAGTGTAAGGTGTTCCTCCTCTAGTTGGCAGGGTTGAAGGTTGAGAGCTCCATCTTTTGGTAGCATTTTGCAAATCAGTGAGTCTGACAAAATCTTTATTGTTGACAAGCGTGTTTGATGGTTTGATGTCACGTATAAAGCATGACTCTTCTACGTTTGCATAGTAAACAGCATCAACAACTTGTGAAAACAACTTATAAAACTTATTCTCATCTTTTATTGGTCCTTCTTTTTTTACAATTTCTTCAAGGTTTTTAGCATTAAAGTAAGACTCAACATTTATGTTCATTCCTGCAACTTTAAAATTATCAAGCACATCAATTAAGTGTGGATGTGCAAGTTTGTTTGATATGTTCGCCTCATTTGCATCCATATCCCTGTTCTTTGACTTGTTTATTATCGTGCAGATAGAGTTCTTGTCGAACTTTTCAAGTGGAACCTTCACAACTCTTAGTTTGTTTACTTCTCCTGAAACATACCTTGCAAGAAAAGTCTTTCTTGTGCATCCCTGTCCAAGTACATCTACAAGGTAATATCCCTTGTCTTTTAGAAAGTCCAAGATTACAGGTGATATGCCTGCGGTGATTTCTTCCTCATCAAATGATTGTTCTGCAGGTTTTTGAAGTATTTCAGATTCAAAATTCAAAGTACTCCGTATTTCATTAACAACTACCATTTGCTTCCTCCAAAATGTCTATAGTCAGTTTTACAATTGTCTTAGGTCTGAGTTTTTGTTCGAGAATTCGTGGTATTACTATTATTGACTGGCTGCCGTGCTTGGCGATTTTTTTTGTAAGGACAAATTGATTGTTTTTCATTTTACCACTAAGTAGTGAGTATGTATAAATTATGTATAATAAACCAATATTTAAATCTTTCGATTATTAGTTACTTAATAGTAATAACAAAGAAAACATTTAAATATCTCAAAAGAACACCTAACAAAAATGGGATACGAACTTGACAAGAAGCCACCTATAAAAGCAAGAGAACCACAAAGTAAAGAGATAGATGAATTAGAGACAGCAATAGACCAACTATTCACAAACATCATATCAAACCACTTATTAAGAAAAGAAAATTACAACGTCAAAATCGATGTTCTTCCAAATGAAGCATTAGATAACAAAAAGATATATCTGGGAATGGGAAGGATGATAATAAAAGAGAATCCTCATTCAGGGTTTCACGTCTATGACATCTCAACCTACCCATGCCACTCTTGCGGATTTCACACAGAGCTTGACAGGTTGTCAGAAAGAGAGTTCTCATCAGTTGATGAAGTATTAAGAAGCGAGTATGTGCCAGAAAACTTGCTTGGAACAATCGCCATAGCAAAAAACAGCGAGAAGCACTTATCAGGAGATACTTTCTTTTCAATATTAAAAAATAAGTATGAAGCAGCATTAAGAAAAGAGCAGCTTTAGATAAATTCTAAAATAAATAAAAAAAGAAAAAGTTATAAGCAACCCGATAAAGAAGCGATCATGATAAGAAAAGGTTGGAAAAGATTACAGCTGCCAAAAAGCGAATTAAGCAAAGTATACACTCATCAAATAATACAGGCAATAGCAATATCAATGGTTGCGATTTTCATTCCAATTTACCTTTTACAACTTGGATTATCGCTTCAAAACGTTTTTATTTTCTTGTTTGTACAATTGACTTCATTTGCAATAAGCTGTTTTATTGTCGCAAAAATAATTACTAAATTTGGAATAAAAAAAGCTCTATTAATAAGAGTACCAATGTATATAATTGCGTTAGTTTTTCTAATACTTATCAAATCAAATCCAACCCTGCTAAAAATAAACTTAGCATTGGCAATCTTAATTGGATTTGTAGACAGTCTATATCTATTGTCACTTAGCGTGTTATTCTCAGAATTAATAACAGATAAAAAATCAGGTTCAGAAACAGGAAAATACCTTTCACTACCACAACTTGGTTCAATTGCAGGACCAATTATTGGAGCACTATTAGCAATATACATTGGATTTACACATTTATTCATAATTGTTGGTTTAATTCTCTTAGTATCTCTAATTCCAGTTATCAAAATAAAACAAGAGCTTGCAGAAAAGGAGTTTTTTCCAAAAAACATAATCCAACTGTATTTAAGTCATAAAAAACTATCTTTTCAAATGATTCTATACGGAATTTTAGGAACAGCTTATTGGACATTGCTACCGATTATGATTTATCTTTCAAAAGACATATTATCACTTGGAATAATCTGGACGATAATATTATTCTTAGAAGCAATAATTATCTTTGTTTTAGGAAAGTTTTCAGATAACATAAATCGATTAAAAGCAATAAAGATAAGCGCAATTATTGGAACAGTATTTTTAATCATAACCAGTTTTTTGCTCAAAAGTCAGATATTATTATATTTTGCATTAGCAAAAAGTATTGTCTTTTCAATAATACTGGTTCCAATGGAAGCAACAATCTATCAAAAAGCTAACGAGTCAAAAAAAGCCATATCATTTATAATACTAAGAGAAGTTTGTATATGGATTGGAAGGGTAATCTGGTTTGTCCCAGTAATAATTCTTGCATCAAAACACGAAATAGGGTTCTATATGTCGGCTTTAGGATCACTCTTAATGGCATTAATATAAGAAAAAGATTAAAAGAAAAAAAGAAAATAAAAAAAAGAAAAAACTTAATCTAAGTAAAACCTCGCCTTAGAAGAGTCAAATCTCCAATCAACCGGAAGCCTTCCTGAACTCTTATAGTATTTTACCAATCGGTTTATTTTAGAGTCTGTCAATTGCAAGCCCCTCTTTGCAGGCTGGTCATGCTTGTTCTCCTCAAGGTGTTTCCTTATAAAAATAGATTTCCTAATCAAAGCTATCAAGTCTTCAGGAATTTCCTTTTGGACTTCCTTCTCCTTTAATATCTTGTTTATGGTTTTCTTAGTTATGAGTTTTACATCTGGAATACCATAAGCATCCCTAAGTCTTATGCCTATCTGTGAAGAGGTCAATCCTTCCTTTGCATACTTGACAATTAACAGTTCAACTTCTTTTGGTTTATGAGTTACCCATGAGGGTATAACTTTTTTCACTGGCTTTGTGCTGCCAGATTTTCCTTTTGCTCTAGAGTGCATTCTCGCCATAATATTTACCTTCCGATAAGAATAAGCTTCTTATCCAGCCTGAGCAAGCCATTTTCTGACCGGCTCATCCTTCTTTGTTAAGATTAGAGAAAAAAACGCTTCTTTATAAAATTATTGAAAAAGAAAATAATTCGACAAAATTTTTAAATTAACGAATAAAAGCCTGATTGCAATGAGAATAATAAAAGCAAAGGATTATGACAACATGTCTGCAAAAGCAGCGACGATAATTGCAAATGAGATAATGCTAAACCCAACAATCACGATTGGCTTTGCGACTGGAAACACCATGCTTGGGCTTTACAAGAGCCTAGCAAAGATGCACAGCGATCTTGGCGTTGATTTTTCCAAGATAACAACTTTTAACCTTGACGAATATCATCCTATCAAGAAAGACAATAAAAACAGCTACCACCAATTCATGTTTGAAAACTTGTTCAACCATATAAACATTAATCGCCAGAACATAAACCTGCTCAACGGCAGCACAAAAGACCCAACTGCTGAGTGCAAGAATTACGAGTCAAAGATAAGAAACAACGGCATAGACATACAATTATTGGGAATAGGCATAAATGGTCACATCGGATTTAACGAGCCAGGCTCCTCTTTTAACTCAAAAACCCGATTGATTGAACTTGACGAGACAACCATAAATGAGAATTCTAAATATTTCAAGAATAAAAAAGATGTTCCAAAACAAGCCTTGACGATTGGCATATCAACTATTATGTCTGCAAAAAAGATACTGCTGCTAGCAAATGGTAAGAAGAAAGCAGAAGCGCTAAAAAAAATGTTGCAAGGACCAGTCACAGAGGACTGTCCTGCAAGCATTCTTCAAAGGCATCCTGAAGTAGTTGTTATTGTTGATGATGAAGCTGCAAGCCTTTTAGATATGGAAAGCATTCCAAAAGAGATATGCGGCTACAAGATAATAAGCGACGACAACCTGCCTAAGAACAAAAAGATTGCAGTAATAAGTCCGCACCCTGACGACTCTTGCATTGGTCCAGGCGGCACAATGGCATTGCTATCAGACAAAAACGACATTCACACAATAATAATGACGACGGGTTATCGGGCATTTATCCCAAACACCACAAAAGAAGAGAGAATAGATATCAGAGAACATGAAGTAATTGAGGAATCCAGAATACTTAACTCAACACCTCATTTTTTGAAGCTTGAATTCTATGACAGCGGAAAAGAACCACTCGACGAAGATATAGAAAAAGTTTTCAAAAAGCTAAAAGAACTAGACCCAGACATAGTAGTGCTTCCACAAAAAAATGATCTTCACTCAACACATAAAAAGTCAAGAGACATAACACTTGAAGCCCTAAAAAGATTAAAAAAAAGTGTCGAGCTTTGGAGTTATGAAAGCCCGTGGGGGTTGTTTAACAAAGGAGACTTTAACATGATAACGTCAATTCCTGAAAATCGATTCCAAAAAAAGCTTGAAGCAATAAAATCCCACAAGACACAAGTTGAGAGAACAAATTACGTTACTGTAGCTGAGTCTCTTGCAAAGCTTAGAGGCGCATTAATACCAGAGCAGGAACTCTTTGGATTTGGAAGCAATAAAAAAATAAATCCACATATAGAATTGTTCTACGCAGAAGAATTCAAAAAGTAAATAAAAAATAAAATTATTTCTTTCCTATCAGGATTATTCCATCGCCACGGTCAATGTTTAAGCCTTTGAACATTCCAACAATGTCTCCTACTGGTTTTGGCGTTTCGTCCATTAATGCTCGTCCGTAGACGCCTTCACAGATTAGTTTTTCATTGACGCTTGGCGCGTACGCTCTCGCGATTATCATTATCTCTTGTGTTGTTGGCACTCCGTTTGGAAAAAATACTATGCCATTATCACTACACAAGTGCTTAAAGCCAGCTGCGACAAGCGGGTTTTGTGTTCTGGTCATGATTATATCTGATGGGTGTGTTTCTAGACGTAAATCATTCACCATCTTGTATAATCCTTGCTGCTGGATTTCCCGCTTGAACAATGCGCTGCTGAAGTAGTTGACAGTTTGCCCTGCAAGCATCATCATGTCGTTTGTAGTGTAGCCGACAATCCTGTTTGCATCCTTTACGTCTTTTATCAGGTATATCACATCCACTCCAACAGTTCTCTCCCATGTCTCTTCTATTGGTGTTGACTTCTTGAATGCATCAATACTTATTGCATTGAGCTCTTTGACTAATACTTCCTGTTCTAGTTTTCCAAGTTTAGAAGGGTTTTCTATCATCTCGACCAGGAAGCCATTAATTCTTCCAAGATCAATGATACCGACAACCACCCTTCTCTATTTCTTCTTTTTTCTGTTTCATTTTTCATCCCTCCAACTATCATCCTTCTGCCCGGACTTGAACCGGGATCTATTGGTCTACAGCCGACCGCTCTAGCCATTGAGCTACAAAAGGCTTATGAGATAGTAAAACAAGTGACCAATATATATTTAGTTGAATAATACTCAATTATTAACCATAAAATTTATATATTATTGAATATTATACAAAAAAATGAAAGATATAACCCCAAAATTAATCAGTTTGTTAAAAGAAGGATACTGCACACCACAAATTGCCAGGATGGCTAAAAACCTCAGCGAACCATCAACAACGCTACAATACAACATAAAAAAACTTGAAAAAGAAGGCTCGATAAAGGCTTACAAGGCAGTGTTTGACTACAAGAAAATTGATGAGGGTTTTTGTGCGTTTGTACTAATAACACTCTCACCTAACGAGTACGGCGACCCTGAAAGAGTGGGAAGAGAATTAATCAAGCATTCTGAGATAGAAAGCATCGATGTAATAACAGGCGACTGGGAAATGGTACTAAAAGTAAGAGTTAGTGACCAAGATGCATACTACAATTTTGTTAAAAACGTAATATCCAGAAAAGGTATCACAAAGATAAAAACCCTTACAAGCTTAAAACAATTAAGAACAGAGTTTGTTGAATTGTAAAAAGAAAAAAAAGAAAAAAATCACGCTTTATAATATCCATAAAACACTTTTTCTTTTGGAGCTCTGAAATGATAAGCACTAAAGAGATAGTCTTCTTCAACAACAGTAAGCATCCCTATTAATTTAGATATGTTTGTTGGTGTTATCTTTAGATTCACAATTCTAATTAATTCATTCTTTGCTTGTTTTTTGTGTCTCTTCTGTGCATTTTTTGGAAGAGCTTCTTGTAAATTTCGACCTATAATATCCAGATGATCAAATTTTCTATACAAAGAGAGCACACACTCAAAACCATCAAAGTATTCTTCCAACTGAGTATCTATTTTTTCCATCAACTCATAGTCTGCCTTTGGTACTTCTCTTATGCGCGAGGTTATGTCATTCGCCTCAATCTCATCCATTCCGCCACCTATCAACAACTTTAATGCAGTATCAGCATTATCATGAGTTGTGTTGTACTTTTCCAATTCTTTGGTGTAAATCCCTTCAAACTCATGAAGCCAGTCCTCCTTCTCTATGGCAGTTTTTATTTCCTTTGAAAATCTCTGTTGAAAATTATCAAGTCGTTGTTGTAAATCGTTCAATGTCATTTTATCCTCCGTGTTTTAAGTCCGCAGACTATTACAAACAAAAAATTTAAATAGAATATTAACTTAATGTAAAATAATTCACAAAAAAAACAATATTTGTAAAATGGTAACCATCTCACATCTCGTTGAAAAAATCATTGAAAAAAAACCGTTTATACAGGAAGCTCTAAGCAAAGGAATAATAAACAATGCAGCACTAGCTGAAGAGTTAAAGCCAATAATAGAAAAAGAACTAAAGAAAAAAATAAAATTCTCTGCTGTTAACATGGCAATAAGGAGACTTTCTGAAAAACTAAAAAACAACTTTACTGAGAATACAAAATTTGACAACAAATCAGACATAACAATTAAATCAAATCTTGTCGAAATAGTTGTATATAAAGAACAAGAAACTCAAGAGAAAATTAAGAAAGTTCACGACTTAATTGATTTTAAGAAAGGAGATTTTTTTTCAGTAACACAGGGAAATTATGAAGTAATGATAATAATTAATGAAAAACACGAACAAAAAGTAAAAACTTTTTTTGATAAAAAAAATATTAAGAAAGTAATATCTGGACTTTCCAGCTTGACTGTAAATCTCCCTGAAGAAGCAGTTGAAACCATAGGATACTTTTATGTTGTGACTAGAGCATTAAATTGGGAGAATATCAATATAGTAGATATAGTATCAACATTTACAGAAATGACTTTTATAGTAAAAGAAGAAGATGCTGCAGCAAGCTTTAACACACTAAGAAAACTAATAAAAAACAAATCTTACTACAGTATCTCCGATTGGAAAATGACTCCTCCTTAGTGCTCGAAAAAAAGCACATAGGAGAAGTGCATGGTTATGTTTACCAAACAAACCATGACACATATAACATCGTTTTTACAAAAAA
>Ga0180009_10005996_pt1 | contig 12869 bp, 18 predicted proteins | sample OS_PC_MetaG_FD_123537 | JGI IMG/M metagenome (GOLD analysis project Ga0180009, IMG submission 123537) | Groundwater microbial communities from the Aspo Hard Rock Laboratory (HRL) deep subsurface site, Sweden - OS_PC_MetaG | ecosystem: Environmental > Aquatic > Deep subsurface > Groundwater...
AGCAGTAATTGCAGTGATTAACTTCATCACCTGGGCTGCAAGCATCACTCCAAGCTGGACTCTTTGGATATGGATAATCTTTGGCATAATATTCATAATCGACTGGATGCTTGGAGGCGTTGCAGATAAATGGTTATATGATATTTAGGAATTAAAGAAACCACTAGAAAACTGCATTATCTAAGCACTGCACTGGACATACGAGCGCAGGGTATAATAATTGGGTGAGTTGTTCAATAATGAAATGGTGAAAAAACAAGAAGATGATATCCCTACAAAATTCTGGAATGAGTGGCTTGATGGCGAAGAAGAAAAACGAATTGAACTCTTAAAGAAAACTTTTTTAGTCCGTAAATTGTCAGAATCTTTGAAACTAAAACTTAAGAATTCAAAAACAAAGAATCGAATTATCGATGAATTGGCGGCGAGAACTGTCAACGATTTTTTATGTGATTTTGAACAAGTCTTATTGTCGAGAATATCTTCTCAATCTCTCAAATAGCAAAACATTTAAATATTATTACGTATTTTTACGTAATATGGTAGAATTGATAAGTAAGATTAGTAAAGGAACAAAGATGGATCAGATATACATTCCAAAAACAAGAGAAAGCTTTCAGGTAGGTACCTACGTAGTTATCAAGCCGTTAGAAACACAGGAACAAACGATAAAACCAATCCTCTACAACATTGATTACCTTGAACCAATAAAAGTAAGCATAATCACAGAAATATTCAAAAATATAGATAAACAAATAAAAACAGAAAACATCATCATAACAGGCTCATTCCTGGATAAAGGATTCAAATTCAATGACATAGACGTAATAATAGTTAGCAACAGCAATATAAGCAGCACCCGAATAGAAGAAGAACTAAGAAAAAATGTGGGTGCAAAGTTTCACCTAATACCAATAGACAACAAGACATTAACCAAAGGATTATCAACAGACCCACTATACATAAGTATGTTAAGCAGGTGCGTATCAAAAAAAAGATTCATTTATAGATATAGACGCGAAGTAAACTACAAACTTTTGGACCTACAACTGCTAAAAAGCCAACAACTAATAGACAACTTTGATTTTTCAACAGGAGATGAGAAATACAATTATACAAGAAACCTCATCGCAATAAAACTATTCATCGAGAACAAAGAGATAACCATGAACAACATAAATGGTGAGATTTCCACCCTCTTTGAAAATGATGCTCTCGAAGATATAAAAAACAACATCCCGCCTGAAGGTTTTCTAAAAGAATACAAAAAATCTATAATAACTTAAAAAAAATAATACTAAAAAGAATTAGAACATGAGCCGGAAAAATAAGCTTATGAACCTGTTCATAGGAAACGTCTCAAATGCAGCCACACACATCATCTTGGAGCAGGCAATCGAAGATGAAAATATCAGAAAGCATTATGACAAAGAATCCTTGACGAGCCTTAACATAGCAAAGAGGTACAGGGAAAAAATAAACCCTAAAAACAAGGCAATCCCTGACAAAGACCTCCTTGATGTAAAAAACCGGATAAAGAGAAAGGTCGGTGCAGAATTAAATCTAAGAATATCAAAAGGATATAAAAATATTAATCTCGAACTCGTAGAACCAATAATTAACCATCTTTTAAAAGAAGTAAATATGAAATAAGCAAAAGCCACTGGTGTAGCGTTTCTACAATTCAGTTCATGTTTTTTGACAAGGATTTTTCCAAAATTCTTTGGATTTTCTTCGGATAATTGTTTATGAGAATAATAAATCCAAGAAATAAAGTGGGACTGAATGCGTCGGCCGGGATTCGAATTTCCGAATGTCCAGTCCCTTGACATTTCCCAGATAGGCGGCTTGGAAGGCCACAGTCATTTACGGCAACCTTTTTTTTAGTGGGCTTGACGAACATAGTGAGGAAACCCACAGTTTTGGTCAAGCTTTTCCTAAAAGATTGTAGCCGTTAGACCACCGACGCACTTGTTAATAGTAGATTTTAGTTTTTTTATAAACATTTCGAAGTTTTAGCTTCAAATCAGCAAGAACTTATAACAAAATTTAAAAAACAAGTCTTTTTGTCTTGTTTAATTATGATTTGTATCATAGCTTTATTTGTTTTTGGCATCTTAGGAGTTTTTAGCGCTAAATACAGGTTGATTGCAAAGGAAGCATTTGACTGTGTTTTTAGAAAACTAACTTTTAGAAGATGTGATTCTAGACTTGACTCGAGGTTAAAGGCTCAGATAACAGGAAAACTAATGAAGAGACATCAGGGTTTAGGAAGACAGATATACAAGAATTTTGAAATCATCTCATGGATATTCACAATATTACTTTTTGTAAGCTTGTTTTACTCAGGGCAAGGAATATACTACTTTGCAAAGTATGGCAACTGCAATGGACCTGATAACAACGGTTTTTGCATCTTTGATCCATTAAACAATTTTGGAAATAATAATGAGTCAGAAACCTTGTGTCACTCTCCAGAGTTGCAGAGCAATAAGACTCTTTCTTTCTCAGGCTCAATTGATAATAATCCTTTCATCGGAAACAAAAACGCTTCGATTACTATTGTGGAGTTTGGATGTTTTTCTTGTCCAAACACTAAAACGGCAGTTCCTGAAGTCAAGAAACTAATTGACAAGTACAACGACTCTATAATGTTTGTCTACTTGGATTTCCCACTTCCTAACCACGCGTTGTCTTATGAATCTTCTCTAGCTGCAAGCTGCATCTGGATTAACAATCCTGATAAGTACTGGGATTACAACTTTAAGATTTTTGACAACCAAGAAAAACTATCATTAAATCTTTTAAGACAACTAACTATAAACGTTGGTGCAGACATTGAGAAATTTGACTCCTGCTTGTTAAACAACGAGTCAAAAGCATTAGTTGATTCAGACTACCAAGCGGGCTTAGATTCAAATGTTTATGGAACGCCGACATTTTTTATTAACAACAAGCCTTATGTTGGTGTTATTTCATTTAAGAAATTCAAAGAAATAATTGAATCAGAGCAAAAAAAAGAGTAATATTTAAAAAGGATTTTAGAAAATTAAATTGGTAAGGGGTGTATATTAAAATGGTTAGAAAGAAAACAAAACGTTCTGAGAAGAAGACTCGTTCAAAGAAAACTGTTCATCAAGAAAAAGCTGCTTCAGACAGCAAAAACGTGGTTAGAATAAACAAGCATCTGTTGATAGGGTTAGGAGTGCTGGCAGTCGCGCTTATAGCGTGGTTTTTATTATCGCCAATAAAAGGTGGCAGCCCAACAACCACTCCGTCAGACCAGAAGTCTTATTTTGACATGTATGTCATGAGCCAATGCCCATATGGAGCACAAGCTGAGGATGAAGCGATAAAAGCAATTAAGAAGTTTAATGGCGTCGTAGGCTTAAACATATATTATATAGTAGACTCTCAGGGCACAGGCTTTGGAAGTCTGCACGGACAACCTGAAGTTGATGAGAATATAAGGCAGCTTTGCATAAAAGAATTGTACCCTAAGTTATTCTATGATTATCTTTTGTGCTTTAACGAGAATTACGCAGCAGGACAAACACAGTATGTGTCTTGTGCAAACAAGCTAGGGATAGATACAAAGAAAGACGCTGATTATGCAGATAAAAAAGGTGCTGAATTATTAAGAGCAAGCGAAGCACAATCAAAGAAAGTTGGAGCTTCAGGAAGCCCAACAATTTACCTTGATGGAGCGCCATACCAAAGTGGAAGATCAGAGCTTGACTTTGCAAGAGCAGTGTGCGACAAGTACAATTATGAGTTAGAAGGATGCACAGGCATTCCAAAACCAGTAGTGTTTGAAGTCATCATAGTCTCAGACCAGAACTGTCCATCATGCGACACTTCAAGAATAAGATCAGTTACAAAGCAGTTATTCCCAGGAGCAACCTTTAAGACTGTACAGTTTGACAGTGCAGAAGGAAAACAATTAGTGCAAGCAAACTCACTAGAATACCTGCCAGCCTATCTCTTTGATGAAAAAGTAGTTGAGACAAACACTTGGAAGACAAACCCACAGATAACATCCTCTTTTGAAAAGTTAGACACTGGCTACAAACTGCTAGACCAGGCGAGTGGTGCAACATGGTTTGTTGATGAGAACAAAAGAAAAGAGTATCAACAGTTAATGACGACTTACCCTAAGAGAAACCTTGAAGCTTTAGGATACACTTCAGACAAGCCAAGGCTTGACTACTTTGTCATGTCATTTTGCCCATACGGCAACCCAGCAGATGAAGCAGCATCACAAGTATACAGTTTGCTAGGTGATAGCGTGGTCATTGTTCCACACTACATAATGGGAGTTTCAAACGGCCAGTTAAACGCTCTTCACGGAGTGCAAGAGGCAAACCAAAACGTAAGAGAGCTATGCGTACTAAAAGAATTTGGCATGCAAAAATTCTTTGACTTCACATTAAAATCAAACCAGCTATGCACCTCTGCAAACGCAGATAGTTGCTGGGAGAGTGCAGCAACCCAGAGTGGTGTTGACGCTGCAAAAGTCAAAGCATGCGAGAGCAGCCAAAAGCTAGCCATTGCACAGCAGGAAAGTGATTTGATTAATAGCCTGGTGTCCCTATACAACGGACAGTTAGTCTCGCCATCAGCATCCCCAACGTTTTTGATAAACGGAGAAACCTACTCAGGCGGAAGGGATGGTGAAAGCCTAAAGAACGCGTTGTGCGCCAAGTTTACAGGAGAGCTACCTGCAGAGTGCTCACAAGTAATAACTGCACAGGTAGCAGCGCCTCAAGGCAACTGCTAATTTTTTTTTAATTCTTTATTTCTTTCTTTTTTTTCAAAAACTATATAAACAATAATTCTATTTTTATTCTCCATGGGGTTGAATGTTGAAAAAATAAGGGGAGACTTTCTAGTACTGCAAAAAAGAATAGTCTACTTTGACAACTCATGCGTTACTCTTAGGCCAAGACAAGTAGTTGAAGCGATGAATAAGTATTACTACGAGTTCTCAGGTTGCGCAGGCAGAAGCATGCACCAATTTGGAAACCGGACGACGCAAGAAGTCGATTTGTCAAGAAAACAGTTAAGAAAGTTCATAGATGCAAAGAAAGATGAAGAAGTAATATTTACAAGAAACACAACAGAAGGAATAAACTTAGTTGCAAACTCTTTTAACTTCAAGAAAGGCGACAAAGTCTTAATAACTGATAAAGAACACAACTCAAACCTCTTACCATGGCAGCTGCTTGCAGAAAAAGGAACTATAAAACTAGAAGTGATAAACTCAAAACCTGACAACACGTTTAGCATGGAAGAATTTGAAGAAAAAGTCAAAGATGCAAAGCTAGTCTCAATCGTTCACACATCAAACCTTGACGGTGTGACCAATCCTGCAAGAGAAATAATCAAGACAGCGCGTAAGAACGGAGTGCTAGTAATGCTTGACGCTGCCCAATCAGCGCCTCACAAAGAGTTGAGTGTCAGAGACTTAGATGTTGACTTCTTGGCTTTTCAGGCCATAAAATGCTTGGACCATCAGGAATGGGAGCCTTATATGGCAAGAAAGAACTTCTTGAAGAACTAAACCCATTCCTCGTAGGAGGAGAAACAGTAAAAGACACAACCTATACATCAAGGGAATGGGAAAACTTGCCAGAACGATTCGAAGCAGGACTTCAAAACTACGCTGGAATAATGGGCTTTGCAGAGGCAACACGCTACCTTGAAAAAATAGGCTTGAAAAACATAGAAAAACACGAAGAGAAACTAAACAGTCAATTAACAGATGGATTAAATAAGTATGGTGATGTAAAGATAATAGGCCCATCACCTGATAAGAGAGGCGGCATAACAAGCTTTACAATAGGAAAAAGCGACCCGCACCAAATAGCAATGCTCCTTGACCACTCAGCGAACATAATGATAAGAAGCGGGGCACACTGTGTACATTCATGGTTTAACAAGCACAAAATAAGTGGAACTGCGAGAGCATCGCTGTACTTGTATAACACTCCTCAAGAAGTTGATTACTTTCTTGAAAACATAAAAAAAATAAGAAAACTACTCTAAAACTAAATAAAATGCACGAACAAACAATAGCAAAGGCAATAATACAAGAAGCAACAAAGCACGGCCAAGTAGTTGGAATAACAGTTGAAGTCGGAGACCTAGGACACCTTCCAGCGCGAGAAGTAGAACAAGTGCTAAAAAGCTTAACTGAGTGGAATATAAAAATTTTAAAAAAGAAAGCGACAGTCAAATGCGAAGTATGCGGATACAAAGGAACCCCAGAAATAATAGAAAAAGGACATGACCACAACGTTTTCAAATGCCCAAAATGCAAAGCCATGATGCCAAGAATAATTGATGGCGACAAGATAATATTAATTGATGTTGAGGTTGAAGACTAAACATGTGCCTCTCAATACCAGGAAAAGTTGTGAAGATAAAAGGTGACAAGGCAACAATAGATTATCAAGGCGAAAAAAGAGAGGCATCAATAACGCTTAAAAAAGAAGTCAAAGTAGGAGACTACGTCATAGTTAGTGCAAGGTTTGTAATGGAGATAATACCAAAAGATGAAGCTAGAAGAACAATTGAGGTTTGGAATGAAACAGATAAGCCCTGAACAATACTTCTTAAAATATTCATTCCCATGCTCATACACATTGGTTGAAATGGGACAAATCGATGAGAAAAAGTTTGAAGAATTAAAAGAAAACACTCTAAAAAACAAAGCTATGGACAGGGACGAGCTTATGAGAATATACCCTGCTGCTTTTAGAAGGATAAAAGAAGTTGCTGAGCAGATGAACAAAAACATCTGGGACCTTGATGTGATAAGAAAGTATTTTCTTGAAGAACACAACAAGTACATAGATGCAAAAGATGGCAACTATAAAAAATTCCCTCAAAGCTTTAGAGACTTTTGCAAAGTCTACAAAGGAAAAGTGATATACAAAGAAAAAAACATGCTGACAGTACAGTATGGTGAAAAGCAACGAAACGTATTATCAGAGCTGCTGCCAAATGCAAAAGTAGGAGACACTGTGATTATTCATCAAGGCTTCGCAGTTGAAAAACTAGAATAGATTTTTCTAAAAGTTTCTGCGTTTAGAATAAAAAATCCAACTCCTACAATTAGCAGTATTAATCCAATCACCTGATTAATGGTTAGAATTTTTTCTAAAAAGACCAAGTCAAGAATTGATGTAATAACTGATCCAACAGCTAAGACTGCAGTTGCAGTGCTTGCATTAACAAGTTTTAAGCCGTTATAAAAAGTCATCACGTAGCCAATCAAGAAAACTGATGTTACCAATATCCAAGTCCACTGAGCATTGCTCAAAGAAAGAATTGTTCCTGTTTGGTCTGTGAATAACAAGAATAAGAGTATGAATCCTGCGCCAAAAAACATCCTGCCAAAAGCAACGACGTTTCCAGACAACTCCTTAAGAAGCTTTTTTGAAATTATGATTTCAAAAGACCAAAATACTGTTGCAGCAAACACTAATAATGTGCCTGTTGAGAAATCGAATGAAACAATCTTTAAGAGCAAAAAGTTTCCAGCTAACAGCAACAATGCTCCAACAACGATTTTTTTATCAAGTTTCTCTTTTAGAAAAAAGATGCTTAGAACAACAACCCACAAAACCATCGTCTTGTGAATAAACGATCCTTGAGCAGCGTTTGACATTTGCAATCCCTTAAAAAACAGCAGAAAAGGAATGCTTCCGCCAACAAGACCAATTAACACCAACCTATTCCAATGGTTCATCTTGAGTTTTTTTAACTCTTTAAAATTCTTCAGCAAAAGAATGACTGAGAAAAGAAAAACACCTACTATGACATTCTTCATACCAGTAAAGACGTAAGGGTTAATCCCTTTAACACCAAAAACATTCAAGAATATTGAAACCCCTGAAATAACAGCAGTCAAGAATACTAGTAACAACCCCTTCTTCATAACATTTTAAAACTGTGTTAGCTTTATATATTTTATTATGAGAGTTTTAGTATTTGGTAATCCATACTTAAAATACGACTCACTAGCCGTCGAGATAGCTAAAGAATTACAGCTGCAAGGCGTGGAGTTTGTAATGTGTGATTCACCAGAGCAGATAATGCAGGAAAAATTTGACTACATAATGGATGTCGTTGAAGGAATTAATGAAATCAAGGTTTTTGACAATCTAAAACTCTTAAACCCTCATAGGATGTTTTCACTCCACGACTTTGACGTAACATTCTTTCTAGGCTTAATGGAGCGGCTTGGAAAACTCAACAAGGTAAGCATCATAGGAATACCTACAAATTATGATAAGGAAAAAGCGAAGAAGAAAGTAAAGGCTATTTTAGAAAAATTTAAATAGCTTTGAATATTACTTTGTATCATATGAATCAATACTTGTTAGAAAATAAGAGGTTTTATCCAACTCTCAGAACAGTTTTAATTGTGGAGAAATTTCTTTCAGATAACCATTCAGAATTATTTTCAAAAGCAGGAATAATTCGTGGTTTGAATGGAAAGATAAACAACAAAAGCCTAACAACCATACTTGACTATTTAGAATCTTCAAATAAGATAATGCAAGGAGATAAGGGAATACAATGGATTTTTTCAAATAGCAAAAAATCAAAAAAACTTATGAAAGAAGCGTTAGTATTCTAGTTTTTTTTATAGCCAAATATTTCGTCATATTTTTTGTGGTCGATAATGTCTACGACAAAACTGACAATTTTAACTTTGCTTAATCCATCTATCCAGTAAATCATCCTCCAAAAGTGTGCTAAATCACATTTCCACAAGTTTTTTACATCAAATTGTTCTGTATATTTCTTTGGAATCTGTTTCTTTCTTATGTGAACTCCATACTGAGGATTATCTTTTAATCTCCTAATGGTCTCTTCTATAGATCTTTAAATTATTTGGTTGTCTGTTTTAGTTTTTCCTGATTCTAACTCCTCTTTAACTATCTCTTTTAATAAAAGATAAGTTTTTTTAGCATCTCCGATTAATGCTACATAAACCTCTTTTCCTTTAAACATAGTCAAAAAACAATATATCTAATTAATAAAGCTGCTTTAGAAAAAACGAAAATATTTCGGATCGCACTAGACATTCAGGAGTTAAACATAAAAACCCCTAATGCTTCTTAACTGAAATGACAGTATATTCTCATTCCAGAATATCAACTTTTGAGCAGTGCAAACTAAAATTTAAGTATAAATACATAGACAAGATAGAACCGCTTGTAAAAGACACTGTAGAGACTTTTCTTGGAAGCAGGGTTCACGAGGCACTTGAAAAACTCTACCAAGACTTAAAGTTTCAGAAAAATCCGACAAAAGAAGAGTTACTTGTCTTTTTAGAAACAAACTGGCATGAAAAATGGAATGATGAAATCCTAATAGTTCGAAAAGAATACACTAAAGAGAACTATCTTGAAATGGCAAAAAAGTTTGTTTCAAACTACTACGATCATTACCATCCTTTTGACCAAGCAGTAACTATAGGCACAGAGATGTACATAAGCATAAAACTTGACGAAGAAGGAACATACCAATTACAAGGGTACGTTGATAGACTGGACAGTAATGGAGAGACTTATGAAATACACGATTACAAAACTGCAAACAGCCTGCCAATCCAAGAGTATCTTGACAAAGACAGACAACTAGCACTCTACGCAATAGCAATCAAGGAACAGTACAATGATGCCAAAGCCGTCAAGCTTGTGTGGCACTACTTAGCTTTTGACAAGGAACTTCAAAGCCAGAGAACAGATGATGAACTTGAAAAATTAAGATACACAATCATAGAGGTTATACAAGAAATCGAAGCTTGTAAGGAATTTTCATCCAAAGTCTCGGCTCTTTGCGACTGGTGCGAGTACAAAAACATCTGTCCAGAATGGAAGCATCTATACGAGTTAGAGAAAAAAGAAGATCCAACCAATGATGACGGGGTAAAGTTTGTTGATGAATACTCAAAGCTGAAAATGGATGAGTCAAAAATTCAAAGAAGAATAGAAGAACTGAGAAATAAAATACTTTCATTTGCAGAAAAGAAAGGCATCAACGCAGTTTTTGGAACAGAGCAAAGAGCAAAGATTTGGAGTCGCGAATGCGACAAGTTCCCAAAAACAACAGACTTTAACTATAAAGACTTTGTAGAAACTGTGAAGAAACTAGGCTTGTGGAATGAATTCTCAAGGATAGACAGCTTCAAATTAGAAAAAGCTTTTGAGAACAAAGAATTATTCGGAGAAATCCACGATGTTTTGAAAATGTTTTCAAGGAAAGAACAAGTTGAGAGGATATACTTGGGGAAAAAACAATAATATTTATATAAGTTTAAACACAAGTTTTTTTTACAGATGGGACGGTTTTTGAAAAAAGAGGGTCACAAGGATTTTCTAGGCAGGCTAAAGGAACATGCTGAGCTAATAGCGCCCGTTACTAGAGACTTGACACGCTTCGAAGTAATAAAGGATATCAACGATACAAACCTAAAAGGCAAAAATCCATTCTTTCCGATAAAGAAATACTTCTTACCAAATCAGGAAAACCTATTGCATATAAGGAAAGGATTGACCAAAGCTGTAAAAGAACACTCTGACAAAAGAATAATATTTGGAGCGAGGCTTTGTGATATAAACGCATTGTCTGTGCTTGACAAGTTGTTTTTAAACAGCGATTACCCCGACCAATCTTATAAACAAAGGAGAGAAAACACTATTATAGTTGGAGTAAACTGCATAACACCTCCTTCAGAATACTGCTTCTGCGGCTCAATGGATTTAAAGAAGGAATCATACGACTTGTTACTGCATGAAAACGAGAATGATTACTACATAGATGTCTTAACAAAGAAAGGAGAAGAACTAGTAAAGTACTTACCAGAAGAAGAGTCAGACTTCCCTCTTCCAAGAACAGATAAAAAACTCGAAGAAAAGAATTTGGAACTGTATTTTGACAATCAGTATTGGGAAAATGATTCAAATCTTTGTGTCAGCTGCCAGAGATGTACAACACTGTGTCCTTCATGTTTTTGTTTTGATGTGCATGATAGTGTAAATTCTGCAACGAAAAATGGTGAGAGAATCAGGACTATAGATTCTTGTCATTCAAAGGATTTTACACAAGTTGCAGGCGGCCACGTATTTCGAGACACAAGACTTAAAAGATATAGGCACAGAGTGCTTCATAAGATACAATTTTTCAAAGAGAAATTCGGAAGAAGCATGTGCACTGGTTGTGGAAGATGCATAGAATATTGTCACTCAAAGATAGATTTTGTTAAAACTATAAATGAAAACTTCACATAAAAAAGTTATTTTTAGGAGGATGTAATTTTTGATATACGAAGCGAAAAAATACAAGATAAAAGATGTGTGGCCTGAAACAAGCGACAACTTTCTTTTCAAAATAAAGACTAGAATAAATCCTCAGCCAGGACAATTTGTGGAGGTAAGTATACCAGGAATAGGTGAGGCGCCAATTTCAGGTGCATCATACAATAAGCACGAACTTGATTTGAATGTCAGAGTTGTGGGAAACGTAACAAACGCACTTATAAACTTGAAGAAAGGAGACAAGGTACACTTAAGAGGACCTTATGGGCATGGATATCCCATGGGTGACTTCAAAGGACAAGATTTAATATTAATAGGAGGAGGATGCGGAGTTGCTCCGTTAAGAGGAATAATAGAGTTTATTGATAAACACCGTATGGACTATGGTGAGATTCATCTTTTTTTTGGATTTAGGACTCCTGAAGACGTCCTTTTCAAAGAGGAAATGGATAAGTGGAGTTCAAAATACCACTTAAACCTTTCAGTTGACAAGACAGAAGGAAGCAATCCTTTCAACTGCCCAGTAGGATTTGTGACTGAGATTTTGAAAAAAGCAGAGTTACCAACGCATAACAGCGTCATAATGATTTGTGGGCCGCCGATAATGATGGACAAAACAATTGTCATACTCGAAAGCAAAGGATTTAATGACAAGCAGATTTGGGTGAGCTTGGAGAGGCATATGAAGTGTTCAAACGGTAAGTGCGGTCATTGCATGGTTAATGGAAAATATGTGTGTATAGATGGACCAGTCTTTCGATACGATGAGGTGAAGGGAATAGATGAGTAGTCTGCCAATCTTTGAAAAGAGAAAGCCAAAAGTCGCCATACACTCAATTACTGGTTGTGCTGGTTGTCAGTTAGTAATATATTTTATCAGAGACAAATTACTTGATTTGCTCGGAGAGATTGACCTTGTCGCTGCTCCAATGATAAAAAGTAAGAATGATGAAGGCCCATACGATATTTGCTTTGTTGAAGGCATGGTTGCAAATGACAAAGACATTGAAAACGTAAAAGAATGGAGAGAACAATCTAAGTTTTTAGTTGCCTTTGGAACTTGTGCAACACATGGAAACGTTCCAGGAATAAAAGTTTTTTGTGATGAGAAAAAAGTAGAAAACATAGTCTATGGAGATAATACAGAGGTATTGGCAGATTGTCAGCGAGTCAAGCCAACACCTATAGAAAAACACGTGAAGGTTGATTACTCAATTAGTGGTTGTCCACCTGAAGAGATAGAATTTCTAAGAATGATTCAACACTTTCTCATGGGCATGAAGCCTATAATATATAATGAGCCTGTCTGCGTGGAGTGTACGTTAAAAGAAAACCGTTGCTTGTTAGATGGTGGAGAGGAGTGCCTTGGTCCTATGATAAGAGGAGGTTGTGACGCTCTATGCCCTTCAATAAACCATGCCTGTACAGGATGCCACGGACCCCTTGAAGATGCAAACATACTCCAAGTATTAAAGCTGCTTGAGAATAACGGTGTTTCAAAAGAGCTTGTAAAACAACGATTGCAAAAATATG
>Ga0180009_10005997_pt1 | contig 12866 bp, 12 predicted proteins | sample OS_PC_MetaG_FD_123537 | JGI IMG/M metagenome (GOLD analysis project Ga0180009, IMG submission 123537) | Groundwater microbial communities from the Aspo Hard Rock Laboratory (HRL) deep subsurface site, Sweden - OS_PC_MetaG | ecosystem: Environmental > Aquatic > Deep subsurface > Groundwater...
ACATGATCAGCATCCACTCCACAGAAAAGCGCTATGCGATCTTTTCTGCGGCTATCAATATGCCTGTCGGATCGTGTAACGATAAAATCCGGCTGAATTCCCATCGAGTTTAAAAACTTTACCGATAACTGTGTCGGTTTGCTTTTGGGCTCACCTAAATGTGGAGGGGTTGGTAAATAGCTTACATGAACATGAATAACGGTGTTGTTTTTGTTTCGGGAAAGGATCCTCGAAGCTTCATAATAGAGCATGTTTTGATATTCTCCGGCAGTTCCCCCCAACTCCACAATTACTATATCTGCCTTATCCTGTTCACCTGCGTAATGGATCCTCCGCAGAATTTCATCAGTCACATGGGGAATAGCTTCAACATCCTCTCCTTCATATTCAAAATTCCGCTCCCGATCAATAACCGCCTTATAGATTTGTCCCATCGTAATAAAGTTATAACCGTGCATGTCTTTGCCCAAAAACTTTTCATATGTCCCCATGTCCATGTCGGCTTCAGTTCCGTCAGCCATGAGATATGGATCTCCGTGCTCAACAGGATTAATAAGTCCTGCGTCAATATTGAGGTAATTTTCGCATTTAACTGTGGTAACGTTATATCCCCTATTTTGAAGAAGGAGCGCAATCGAGGCGACAGTATTGCCTTTCCCAAGGCCGGATATCACACCACCGGAAACAAAAATAAATTTACTTGTGTGCACAGCCTATGATACCAAAACCTTTCATCTACCGTCAATACGGATTTGGTTACGTTCCGAAATAGCGGTCGCCAAAGTCTCTAAATCTCTATTATAGACAATTATTAAGCGTGGTGTCCCAGGGTTTCCTGCGGTTTCTTCGAGTATGTCGTTTTTTGTTCAAATGCTTAGAAAACAATGCATAAAATATGTCTCCTTTTGTAACCACACCAACCAGACGGTTGTCATCGGCAACCACCGGCAACTGATGAATTTGACGGACGATCATACGCGACAGAGCCCGCATCACCGGTGTCGTATCCCGGCAGAATATGACGCGCTTACACATTACGTCTTTGGCAGTAAGCTCCGTAAGATCATGAACTCTTTCTTCAATCTGATCGTAATCGATCGGCAACCCGAGAGTTTCCAGAAAGTCTTTATAATCCGGATAGAGTGGTTTGAGGAGGTCCTCCCGAGAAACGATACCCACAAGAATCCTTTCCTTATCAACGACGGGAAGAGCGGTGATACGTTTTTTGAAAATATATGCCCACAGCGTTCGATATCTTGTTTGAGGCTGCGCTGATACGACCCTCCTGGTCATTACTTCCCGCACAATCATAGACCAAAAACCCTTTATCGATACTAGACGGTAAATTTCTTTCTGTCAACAACGAAGCATTAGGAAACAGCAGGTGACTGACGCCGTGATTTGTGCCGGCGAAGAATCTTAAGTTCCAGACTAGACCGCCGCAGAATCGATTGAGCCTGTATAAACGCATCTCCCTGAATGCGGCGGGATAGAGCTTCTTTTGCCTCTTTTTGGGCTTTGCCGATTTCAGCCTCATTGAGTTCATCAGCATGTACGGCACGCGAAACCAATATAGAGACGTGATTGCCCACTACCTGCATAAAACCGCCTCCGATTACGAGAAGATACTCCTTATTTCCCTGGATAATTTTTACTTCACCGGACGTAAGGGATGTAAATAACGGCATATGATGAGCAAGCACACCGGTTGTGCCCATCGCGGTCGGTACACATACGGAATCCGCGTCTGCCGAATATGCCCGCCGAAGCGGTGTGATGATTTCGACAAAAAACGTCTTCATCTCACCTCCCTGATAGACCCTACCATATAAAACGCCTGCTCGGGTTTGTCGTCATGCTTCCCGTCAAGTATCTCACGGAAGCCGGAAACTGTTTCCTGTATCGGTACATACTTGCCTGCACGTGCCGTAAATGTTTCTGCCACAAACATCGGTTGGGTCAGAAAACGCTGAATCTTCCGTGCACGTGCAACCGCACGCTTATCCTCATCGCTTAATTCCTCCATGCCCAAAATAGCGATGATGTCCTGAAGATCTTTGTATCGCTGAAGCACCCGTTGTACGCCACGCGCGACTTCATAATGCTCACGGCCTACGACACCGGGTTCAAGAATGCGCGAATTGGAAGATAAGGTGTCGACCGCAGGATATAATCCCTGCTCCGAAATAGCGCGATCAAGAGCTATGCTGCTGTCTAAATGAGCAAATGTAGCCACAGGAGCCGGGTCAGTATAGTCATCTGCAGGTACGTATACCGCCTGAACAGATGTGATCGATCCGTTTTTTGTGGACGTAATCCGCTCCTGAAGCGCTCCCATTTCGGAAGCCAATGTCGGTTGGTATCCTACGGCAGAGGGAATCCGCCCTAAAAGCGCCGAAACTTCGCTTCCTGCCTGGGCAAACCGGAAGATATTGTCAATAAACAAGAGTACATCCTGACCCTCTGTATCCCGGAAATATTCAGCCATCGTAAGTCCCGACAGACCAACACGAAGCCGTGATCCGGGCGGTTCGTTCATTTGTCCGAACACAAGTGCTGTTTTTTTGATGACACCGGATTCCTTCATCTCACACCACAAATCGTTTCCTTCACGTGACCTCTCTCCTACGCCGGCAAACACCGATACACCGCCGTGTACTTCTGCCACATTATGAATAAGTTCCTGAATGAGAATGGTTTTCCCAACACCGGCTCCGCCGAAAATTGCCACTTTTCCGCCTTTTACAAATGGTGCCATCAAATCGATGACTTTTATACCGGTTTCAAGCACCTCCTGTTTCGTACTTTGATCAATAATAGCGGGGGCCGGCCGGTGAATAGGAAGCATTTCAACGCCGACAGGATTCGGCTGCCCGTCTACGGCGTCACCAACGACGTTAAAAATTCTGCCAAGCGTCTTTTTCCCTACAGGCACGCAGATGGGTGTGCCGGTTGCCCGTACGTTATCACCACGACGCAAACCGTCCGTAGGCCCCATCGCGATTGCTTTTACACGCCCATCGCCAACGTGGCTAGCCACCTCCAACACGAGGACTTTTGACGGCGTATAGTCGCTTTTGACATGAAGCGCCTCATAGAGAGCAGGAAGATGGTCATCAAATTGTACGTCTACGACTACGCCGATAATCTGTACTATAATTCCTTCCGTGTTGGGTTTCTTTGATTTATTTTTTGATATTTGCGCCATAAAACGTCTCCTTATTCTACTGCCAACCGCGCAGTCACAAGATCCAAAATCTCATACGTAATCCGCTCCTGCCGCGCTTTATTGTATGCCAACGTCAGGTCTCCGATCAACGATTGTGCGTTATCTGTAGCGTTACGCATCGCTATCATCCGTGCCGAATGTTCGCTTGCCTCTGCCTGAAGCACGGCATCACGCACTTGATTTTCCAAATAATGAGGCAGAAGAATACGGAAAACTTCGTTTACTTCGGGTTCTATCACAAAATCTGTCAGCGATTCGTCAGTTTTATCCGGAGCATCAAGCACCAAAGGGACAATGGTTTTTTTGCGCGGTACCTGCTTGAGGGACGAAACGAACTCGCTATATACCAGATCCACGCCGTCATAGAGGCCCCGTCCGTACTCACGACTTACCAATTCTATAAGCGCCGGGACTATAGAAACAAAAGGTGTACTTTTGGAAAAATCAGCAACTACCGGTGCTCCTATTCTGGAGAGAAAATCCGCACCCTTGCGGCCTACGGTCACATGATCATGTTTGGGTAATTCTTTATACTCCCTTATAAGAAACCGGAACAGGCTTGCGTTCAACCCGCCGCAAAGACCTTTGTTGGTCGATATGCTAATAACAAGTCTTTTCCCCGTCATTACCGGGGGTTTCAAAAACAAAGGATGGCTATAGTCCGTCACTTTGGCAGAAAGCGCAAGCACCATATCGTAAATTTTCTGCGCATAGAGCTTGCTTGACAGCGCCGTCATTTGCGCTTTCTTCATTTTTGAAGCAGCCACAAGCTCCATAGCCTTTGTAATCTGCGCGATATTTCTGGCCGATTTCACCCGACGTTTGATCAAGCGTATATTTGCCATACTGATATAAACCGTTAGCCCTCTTTCTCTTCTTTTTTGACAAACCTCTTTTTGAAATCCTCGACCGCTTTTCTCAACAATTCCTCGATATCTTTGGTAATTTTCTTTTCCTTTGCGACAAGAGTAAGGAGTTTGTGCTCCCGCGTTTCCAAATACGTAAGCAGAGTTTTTTCAAATTCCTGAATTTGGTCGACCGGAACGTCATCGAGATACCCGTTTACACCTGCCCATAGAACGGCCACTTGCTTTTCTACAGCCATAGGTACGTATTGTCGCTGTTTGAGAAGTTCTACCATGCGGCTGCCTCTGTCTATCTGTTTTTTCGTCGTCTCATCGACATCTGTAGAAAATTGTGCAAACGCAGCGAGCTCACGGTACTGCGCCAAGTCCAAACGCAAATTGCCGGCAACGCTCTTCATGGCCTTAATTTGGGCGGCCCCTCCTACGCGCGAAACGGAAAGACCGATATTTACTGCAGGCCGCTGGCCTGCGAAAAAAAGATCCGACTCAAGATAAATCTGGCCGTCAGTAATGGATATGACGTTAGTAGGAATATACGAAGACACATCGTTATCCAATGTTTCTATGACAGGAAGCGCTGTCAGAGATCCGCCTCCGTTTGCATCGGACAGTCGGCAAGCACGCTCAAGAAGGCGACTGTGAAGATAAAAAACATCACCGGGGTACGCCTCCCTCCCCGAAGGCCTGCGCAACGTCAGGGAAATCTGCCGGTATGCCCACGCGTGTTTGGATAAATCGTCATAAATAACAAGTGCATCCTTGCCTTTACCCATAAAGTATTCTCCCAACGCACAACCGGCGTATGGAGCCAAATACTGCAATGCAACAGAATCACCGGCTGTAGCCGATACGATAATCGTATGCGAAAGGGCGCCTCGATTCTCAAGTTCTGCAATAACCTGAGCCACGCGGGATGCTTTTTGGCCAATAGCTACATAAATGCATGTCACATTCTCTTTCTTTTGGTGAATAATCGTGTCTATGCCGATTGCGGTTTTTCCGGTATTTCTGTCTCCGATGATAAGTTCACGTTGTCCGCGTCCTATGGGGATAAGAGCGTCAATAGCCTTTATTCCTGTCTGGAGTGGAGAAGACACCGGCTGACGGGCTACAACACCCGGAGCGATTTTTTCCAGAGGATAACGAATTTTTGCGGTTATAGGTCCTTTTCCGTCAAGCGGTTCACCCAAGGGGGAGACGACGCGGCCCAAAAAATCTTCTCCGACCGGAATCGACAGCAACGTATTTTTTGCCTCTACTTCGTCTCCTTCATGAAGTTTTAGATAATCACCCAGGATAATTGCACCGATAAAATCTTCTTCCAAATTAACGGCCACTCCTGTTAAATGTTGGGGAAACTCCAGAAGCTCCAAATACGCCGCATGCGCCAATCCGCTCACCTGCGCCACGCCGTCTGCTACAGACAATATATGTCCGACTCGTCTTGCTTGGGTCGAAGGTTCAAAACCTTCTATCTTTTTGGTTAACTCCCTTGCGATAACTTTGGACACGTCAATGCTCATAGTGATTTCCGTCAAATAATAGCACGGCTCATCATCTCCAATTGGGACGCTATCGTCGTATCGACAATCCAATCTGCTACCTGAATACGTATGCCTCCCAATAATTCAGGATTCACCGAGCACTCTAGAGTCATCGGTGAACCGATGATGCGTGTAAGCGCCGCTTCAAGATTGCGCTTTTCCGGGTTAGTAAGCTCGATACTGCTTGATACCAAGGCGACATGTTCGTTCTTTGCTCTCGAACTTACCTTGCGCAACATTGCTTGAAGCCTAGGAAGTTGCGTGGGTATCTTTCGTCCCTTTCGCAGATTAGCAACGACACTATTTACAAATCTCCTGGTATCTTTAGCCAACAGTGTCATAGTTTAAAATAATCAGTTCTGCTGTTTTTTGGCAAAATCCTCAATTTCTTTTATATGCATTGTAATAAGCTTGCGCTGATCGCCGGGAGAGAGAATAGACGAAAGCAAACGTTTGGCCATGGCAGCTGCAACATTCACGGATTCTTTGCGAATATTCATTTGCGTCTCTTCGTATATTCTTTCTGATTCCGCTTTCGCGCGCCGTATAGTTTCATCAGATTGTTTGTGCGCCTCTGCAACGATATCCTTGCCTTCTTTCGAGGCTTGCTTTTTCGCCTCCTCTATCACCATCAGTCCTTCTTTCTTGGCAGCGTCAATGACTTCCTGACGCTTGAGCTTCAGCTTCTCTTCTTCCGTGTGCAGTTTTTCAGCAAGGACAAGGTTATCTGCTATTTCTTTTTTGCGCTTCTCAAGCATACCCAAAATGGGCTTATACAGAAGCTTGCTCAATACCACAACAATGATACAAAAATTGATGATTTGAGCCAAAAGCAGTTTGGGCTCAATACCTAATTGTTCCATAGTTTATACAAACTTAATAATAAGTGCCGCAACCAGTGCATAAATGGCGATAGCTTCGGCAAACGCCAGCCCCAAAATCATAGTTGTTCTTACCTCGCCGGCTGCCTCGGGATTCCGTCCTATAGCTTCCATGGCTTTACTAGCCATGAGACCAATGGAATATGCCGGCACGATGCCCCCCAATGCGATCGTCAAACCTGTCATGATCATTTTCACTGTTCCTTCTTCCATACAATCACCTCCTTTGCTTATACGATATCCTCCTACGCATGATTCTCCGATCCATGCATGAGAGCCACGCTTAAAAATACAGCAGTTAACATAGAAAAAACAAGAGCCTGAATAAATCCGACGAAGAGTTCCATCATAAGAAACGGCAGGGGCACGATGAAAGGCATAAGAAACGCTATAACTGCCAAAAGGACCTCTCCGGCAAAGATATTCCCAAACAGACGAAACGCAAAAGAAACGATCTTTGAAACTTCCGACGCGATTTCAAGAATGCCTACAAAAAAGTTAATGGGGTTTGTGATATTGATAAAGCGCGACGAATAGTGTTTGCCGACAGTCCGAAAACCATAATATTGAATCGCCACGACGGCGACAATCGCAAGAGCAAGCGTCGTATTAATATCAGTAGTAGCCCCTCGAAAAAGCGGAACGAATTTTTCCGTCTCCTCCGGACGGAAAAACCCCACGGTCCCTACTCCGGGCAATAAACCCACCCAATTAGCCGCTATTATAAAAAGGAACAGGGATGCAAGAAGAGGGAAGACTTTTTGGATATGCTTGCCGGAAATTGTTGAGAAAAAATCGTACAACCCGCCGACAACCATTTCCGCAATTGACTGAAACGCGTTTGGTACTTCTCTCATGTTACGCGTCGCACAAAATGATCCTATGATAAGGATCGCCATGACACACCATGTCGTGACCAATGCATTATTTATGGGAAACCCCAAGAAGCTTCCCAATCGTTCAGCTGCAAGCGATATATGCGGCATGTGTCGTTATAATTACTTATTTTTTTCCCGCCTGATAACAGATTGCACCGTTCGGATAAACCCGAAAAAAGACACCACTATCCCGACAAAAAGCAACGAGAGGGTCGCTTTCGGATATGTAGCCCAACGGGCATCAACGTATCTTCCAATAAGCGCCCCTCCAGCTATCGGAAGAGCTATAGTAAACCCTATTTCACCGATAAATCCCAAATAATACCAAGTCCCCCTGCTGTCAACTTTTCGCTTCCGATTTTGACTTGCTCGTGTTATCTCGCCCGTCTCTATCTGTATATTATATATTTCTTTTGACAAATCGCGCTTTATCTTATCGTGTTGTATTATATTCATTGTAGTAAAACAATCTCGGGAAGTCAATGAATATTTTGCTTTGCACGGGCTTCCTCCACACTGACACCTCGTGCTTCATCGACTATCACGAGCAATCGGTCATCCTTTTCATCAACTCTTCCTGCAATATATACGATGCTGTCCCTGTGCCATAGGTCACGGGTAATCGCATATGTTTTGGGAAAAATGACGACTTCTATGGTGCCTGTCAAATCTTCTACGCGGACAAACGCCATTTCATTGTTGCTTGCCTTGGTCATAATTTTTTTGACAGATACGACAATGCCGCTCATGCGGATCTTCTGGCCGATCGTTTCGGCCGTTATATCCTCAAGGTGAGTCACTCCGAGGGTCCTGATGTGATCAATAAGCGGTTCAAGAGGATGAGAAGTAAGATAGAGACCCAAAAATTCTTTTTCATAGGCGCATCGCTCGTGCATGCTCAATTCCGGTACGTCAGGAAGGGGATCATCGGCTCCACTATCCTGATCGCTGAATAAACTCACTTGTCCGGCGGCAACTGCTTTTTTTTGGCGGTGCGAGTGCTCGATAATCGTCGAAAGACCCGAAAGCAGGGAGGCGCGGGTACCAAATGCATCCATGGCACCGGATTTTGTAAGGCTTTCGATAGTCTTGCGATTGACTTTTGACAAATCGACGCGCCGGACGAAATCTACCATGCTTTTAAACGACCCTGCGGTAGATCGAGCTTGATTGATGGCGTCAATTGCCGCTGTTCCGACGTTTTTAATGGCAGAAAGCCCAAATCGTATCGCTCTGCCTTCTATAATAAACTCAACGCGGGACGTATTGATATCAGGCGGCAAAAGTACTATGCGCATCCTTTTACATTCCGCAACGACCCGGGCGACTTTCTCATCGCGGCTTGGACCGGTATTGGCTTGGGACTCGGCAGTCAGAACTGCCGTCATATACTCAACGGGGTAATTGGCCTTAAGATACGCCGTTTGATAGGCGATTAAAGCATAGCAGGCCGCATGAGCTTTGTTAAAGCCATATCCGGCAAACGGTTCGATGAGATGAAATATTTCTTCTGCTTTGGTTTTTGATAATCCGTTTTTTACGCATCCGGCGATAAATTTCTCATTTTGTTTCTTCATTTCCGAAGGAATCTTCTTTCCCACGGCCTTGCGCAATTTATCTGCATCTCCCCAACTGTAACCAGCCAGTGTAATTGCCGTCAAAAGTACGTCGTCTTGGTAACATATAATTCCGTATGATTGCGCAAGAACGTCCTTTAATCGCTCATCCGGATACATGATAAACTTCGGTGTGTTCTTCCTTCTTATGAATTCAGGAATTACCTGCATCGGCCCCGGCCGGAACAGCGCAACCATCGCCATGAGGTCAAAAATCGTCGTGGGTTTGAGCTCCTTGATATACCGGCGCATACCGGAGGACTCGAGCTGAAATACGCTGGTTGTCTCGCCCTCTGACAGCATCGCATACGTTTTTTTATCATCAAGAGGAATAGTGTCTACATTAATCTCTTGTTTCCGATTTTGGCGAATGAATTCTTTTGCGCGCGAGATAATGGTGAGGTTGCGCAATCCCAAAAAATCCATTTTGAGAAGCCCGACTCCGTCTTCTCCCACCGTGTACATATCGTATTGCGTCACGATCCGGTCTCCCTTCGATTCCTTCTGGAGCGGCGTATACTCTACAAGCGGTTTATCCGCGATCACGACTCCGGCTGCGTGAACAGATGCATGTCTGGCAACGCCTTCGAGTTTCATGGCCACATCCAGTAATTTTTTGGTTTCTGCTTCAGTGCGATATGCCAAAGACAGTTCCGGGGATTGCTGAAGCGCCCTTTCTATCGTCATGGCATTTCCCTGAAATCCGGGAGGGATCATACGTGCGATGCGATCCGGCTTTGCGTACGGCATACCGAGAGCGCGTCCGGCGTCCCGTATCGATCCGCGCGCCTCCATGGTTCCGAACGTACTGATCTGGGCAACTTTATCTGATCCGTACTTTTTTGTAACATATGCTATGACTTCGTCGCGCCGGTCATCGGCAAAATCCAGATCAATGTCAGGCGGAGATGGCCTCTGCGGGTTGAGAAATCGTTCAAACGGAAGCTTGAAATAGAGCGGGTCGATACCCGTAATCCCTAAGATATACGAGACGATGGAGCCTGCCGCCGAACCTCTTCCGGGACCAACTGCAATGCCCTGATCTTTGGCCCAATTCACAAAATCTGCAACAATGAGAAAATACGTGGCATACCCCTTTTTGTTAATAATATCCAGTTCGTACGCTATACGCTTCTGTATCTCATCCGTTAAGGTCTCATAACGTGTGCTTAACCGTTCATCAACGAGTTTTTGTAAATACTCCTCGGGCTTGAGCTCGTCAGGCAATGGGTATTTTGGAAGAATCCACTGACCTACTTTAAGCGTTGCTTCACACATGCCTGCGATTTTTACCGTATTTTCTATCGCTTCAGGATACTGGAGGAAAAGCCCCTGCATCTCTTGAGGAGACCGCAGGTAAAAATCAGGAGAGGCAAGCATGGAAAGCGGGCGGTTTTTTTCCAGAATCGTCCGTTGTGTCTGCACACACAAAAGGATCTCCTGCGCTTCAGCGTCCCACGGATCCACATAGTGGGCGTCGTTGGTAGCTACCAGTGGAATTCCCAGTTTTCGCGAAAGCGCAACCATTTTATCGTTTACTCTATTCTGATCGTCGATATTGGGGTGTTTCTGAAGCTCCAGATAGTAATGGTCAGGACCGAAAAGTTGGCTATAACGGAGTGCCGTGGCTTGCGCTTCGTCGTCCTTGCCAGTCAGGAAAAGCTGGGCAATTTGCCCCCGGAGGCATGCAGACAGGCAAATAAGACCATCATGATGCTTCTCAAGCAGTTCCCAGTCTATGCGCGGTCGGTAATAATACCCTTCCAGATGTGCATGCGTCACGAGTTTCATGAGATTTTTGTAGCCTGTTTCATTTTTTGCCAGAAGCACGAGGTGATAAGGGTCGGTATCTACCTTTGCTTCTTTATCAAACCGTGAGCGTTTGGCTACATAGGTTTCTACACCCAGAATAGGCTTTATTCCGGCTTCTTTTGCTTTGAGATAAAATTTGAAAATGCCGTACATGGCGCCATGATCCGTAAGCGCCATGGCGCGCATGCCCAAAGACTTTACGCGGTCAATGAGGGCACCCAGCTTTCCCAAGCCGTCTAAAAGCGAGTATTCGCTGTGAACGTGAAGGTGTACAAAATCTGACATATCTATGTTTTGTTATGGAGCTAATTTTTCCCGATTTGTTCCTGTTACTGGTTCAAACATTTCAACTCTATTAACTTCGAACTTATAACCTTCCCTGATTCCCAAATCTAAAAAATATTGCCTGTGTTCTTCACAAACAATCACTTGCTGAGAAGATTCACCCTCCACTGGCTTGCTTCCGCGCATCTTCCATGTAAATTCAAATGCATAATAAGAACCACTGCAATCCGACGAAGGCTCTCCTCTGTGTGCGCTCATGTTTCCTATAAAACAAACTGTATTTACACTATTCATATGTTCGCCTCTTTTCTGGACAGATTACTTCAACGTTATAGATGCAGGGTGATATGGCTACTCCTGCTCTTTTCTCCTTATAATTGAGTCTGCGATCAATTTTTTCAAAGATTCCGGCGATATTTTTCCCTTTGAAGTCCTCATCCCTTGTCCTACGAGAAACATAAGAGCTTGCTCTTTGCCTTTTTTATAATCTTCGACTGCCTTCGAGTTGGCAACGAGAACCTGCGCAACAATTTTCTCTAACTCGCCCTTGTCGATTGAGGAAGTTTTTTTGGTTTGCACAATTTGCGTCACCAACCGTGCCGGTAGGATTTCTTCAAAATTTATCTTACGGTTAATGATCCAATTGGCTAATGATTTAGGATTTATTTCCTGATATTGTTTGATATCTTGATTCCCGGTATCAGGCATGAGTTTTTGCGCTGCCCTCGTACATTCTTCGAAATAATCCGCAAGCTGACTCGTCTCAACAAGAATTTCCGCGTCGTAATCGCTTAAATCGTATGTTTCCATAAATCGTTTCTTTTTGGCATCCGGAAGCTCCGGAATTGTTGATTGTATAGTTTTAATAGTCGATTGTTGCCATCGAAGCGGAGGAATGTCTGGCTCCGGAAAATACCGGTAATCAGCGGATTCCTCTTTAGATCGTTGGCTTACCGTTATACCTTTCCCTTCGTTCCACCCTCTTGTTTCCTGCTCTGGTGTTTCTCCTCTGTACAAAAGTTCTCTTTGGCGTTTTATTTCGTAATCAATTGCTTTTCTTACAAACCGAAAAGAATTGATATTCTTTATTTCAACTCGGTATGCCGGAATCATATAATCGAGGCCTGGCCTCGATTTGCTTGTTGCGTCGCTCTTCCGACACATGGAGATACTTGGTTCTATTCGCATACTGCCTTTCTCCATATCGGCATCGGAAATACAGAGGTAACGGATAATCCGATGGATTTTTTTGAGAAATGCTGTCGCTTCGCTTCCGCTCCGTATATCAGGTTCTGTGACAATCTCAACGAGCGGTACGCCCGATCGGTTGAAGTCCACAAGTGTTCTCTTCTTTCCCTCTATGACCGCATGAAGGAGCTTGCCTGTGTCTTCCTCAAGGTGTACGCGCCTGATTCGAACCATTCTGTTATACGAGGGTTGATCCCTTGTATTTTCCACCTCCAGAAATCCGTTTTTACAAAAAGGCATGTCGTATTGAGATACTTGATATCCCTTTGGTAAATCAGGATAGAAATAATGCTTACGGTCAAATTTTGATACGAGAGGTATCTCGCATCCCAAAGCAAGACCAAGTTTAATGGTCCAATCTATGGCTTTGCGATTGGGTACAGGGAGCGCCCCCGGCAATCCCAAACACACCGGACATGTATAGATATTCGGTTTTCCTGCAAAGAAGGGATCGTTTTTGCACGCGCAGAACATTTTGGATAATGTTTTAAGTTCAACGTGTATCTC
>Ga0180009_10005999_pt1 | contig 12864 bp, 11 predicted proteins | sample OS_PC_MetaG_FD_123537 | JGI IMG/M metagenome (GOLD analysis project Ga0180009, IMG submission 123537) | Groundwater microbial communities from the Aspo Hard Rock Laboratory (HRL) deep subsurface site, Sweden - OS_PC_MetaG | ecosystem: Environmental > Aquatic > Deep subsurface > Groundwater...
CATTAAAAACAAAAATGCTTTCATCGGTTTAAGCTGTGAGTGGAAGTTTTTCATTTCGTTTCATTACGGTTGACTGATAATCGCCGAATAAAGTTGCCGAAGTAGCTTTATTTAACAGCACTTTTATGTAATCTCCGGAAGCAATAATTTCTTCTGCCGGAAAGATAACAATTTTATTACTATCGGTTCTACCCGCGAAAAATTTATCCGATTTTTTGCTCGGTCCTTCAACCAAAACTATCTCTTCTGTGCCAATAAGTTTTTGATTTAATTCATACGAAATAATCCGCTGCAAATCGATAATCTCGCTAAGTCTTTTTGATTTATCTTCTTCGGAAACATCATCTTTCATTTTGAAAGCTTTTGTGCCTTCGCGCGGAGAATATTTGAACATATAAGCGCCGTCGTATTTTACTTTCTGCATAACGTCAATTGTGGCTAAATGATCTTCAAATGTTTCGGTTGGAAATCCTGCAATTATATCGGTTGAAAATGAAACACCAGGAATAATCTTACGAGCCTTTTCAATTAGATTCAAGTAGTGTTCAATCGTGTAGGTTCTGTTCATTGATTCCAAAATTTTGTTCGATCCCGATTGCACCGGAAGATGAATGTAATTACACAAATTAGGGTTTTCGGCAATTGTGTAAAGCAGTTTGTCCGATAAATCCTGAGGGTGGGAGGTCGTGAATCTTATTCGTAAAGATCTATCTACTTTTGCGCTTGCTGCTAGTAAATCCGCAAAATCATTTATTCCATCGTTATATGAATTAACATTTTGCCCGAGTAATGTAATTTCCCTAAATCCTCTCTGCGATAGAACTTGAATTTCATCAATAATTGAATCGGTTGAACGGCTTCTTTCTCTTCCGCGTGTGAAGGGCACAACGCAAAAAGTGCAGAATTTATCGCAGCCTCTCATCACCGAAATCCATGCGGTTAGCCCATCTTCGCGGAAAGGTACGATATCATCATAAGTTTCAGTTTTTGAGAGTTTTACTCCAATTCCTTTTTCGCCTGAATAAACAGTATCAATAAATTCAGGAAGTCTACGGTACTCATCCGGACCAACAACCAAATCGACTATTTTTTTCTCTTCAATTAAATCGGTGCGCAGACGCTCCGCCATGCAGCCCAAAATTCCCAACACCATGCCGGGGTTGTTCTCTTTTAATCTTTTAAGATTACCAAGTCTTCCATAAATTCTTTGCTCGGCATTGTCGCGAACGCTGCAAGTATTTAAAAGTACAACATCGGCATTTCTGATATCATCAGTAACCGAATAGCCGTTGCTCTTCAATATACCTAATACAACTTCGGTGTCGGCTAAATTCATTTGACAACCGTATGTTTCTATATATACGTTATTGTTCGACATTTTTTTCTTTCAAGCTGATGGAGTAAAGTGGAGTTAACTAAAAATTAGAGAGATAGTACATGACTACATTAAAGAACGCAAAAGCGACTGCTCCAAGAGAAGAATAAAAAATTAATTGTTTTCTTTTTCTTTCTTTTGAGATTAAATTTTCTTCCAGATAATTTTTTTCTTTAAATAACATATTCAACAAACATTTATTATAAATTTGGATGCCAAATCTACAATTAATAAATGCTATAAACAATTGAGATAAATGGAATGGGCGGTATTTTGAATATTAAAGATGACCTTAAAAAACTTGCTGCGGAAACTGCTGTTGCTGAAATAAAATCCGGGATGATAGTCGGCTTAGGAACCGGAAGCACAGTTAAGTTTGCGCTGGAAAAAATTTCTGATTTATTGAAGATGGGAACAATAAAAAATATTATTGGAATTCCGACATCGCTTGCTACTGAAAAACATGCGGGGCAATTAGGAATTCCTTTGGGAAAAATGGAAGATTATTCCCGGATTGATCTTACTATTGACGGCGCCGACGAAGTTGATGAAGAACTGAACTTAATAAAAGGCGGCGGCGGAGCGCTTCTGCGGGAAAAAATTGTTGCGCAGGCAAGCAAGAAAGTTTTAATTATTGTGGACGACACAAAAGTTTCCAAAAGAATCGGCGAGAAATGGGCTGTGCCAATAGAGGTTATCAAATTCGCACTGACTTCTGAAATGGAATTTTTATCAAAGCGATGCACAAAAGTCGATTTACGTTTGGATGAAAAATCGCAACCCTGCATTACCGATGAAGGCAATTTTATTTTGGATGCTAATTTTGGGAGAATAGAAAATCCTGGTAAGTTATCACTTGAATTAAATCAAAGAGCCGGAATTGTTGAAAACGGCTTATTTGTCGGAATCGCAGACAAAGTAATTATTGCAAGTGAAAACGGGATAAGAGAATTTACGAGACTATAAATATTTTTAGGAACTAATTTTTTATTATACGGTAAAATCGAAAAAAAATCTTGATGAATTATTTGATAAACTTGAAAAAATATTTTAGTTGTAATAAATTTGACCCTTCAAAAAACATAATCTATATACTATGAGAATTACAGTATCCAATCTCACTAAGAAATACGGCACACAAAGAGCTGTAGACAACATATCATTCGAAGTTAAAACCGGAGAAATCGTTGGTTTCCTTGGACCGAACGGCGCCGGTAAAACAACTACGATGAAAATAATCACTTGTTTTATGGCTCCATCCGATGGCGATATTAAAATCGGCGAGTACTCAATTCATGAAGATCAAGGGAAGATAAAAAGAAAAATCGGCTACCTGCCCGAAAATAATCCTCTTTATGTTGATATGTACGTTCTTGAATATCTTGAATTTGTGGCTGAACTTAATGGAGTGCCAAAAGACAAAATCCCGAGACGAATTGCAGAAATGGTTGCAGTTTGCGGATTGAATGTTGAGAAGCACAAAAAGATAAGCGAACTCTCAAAAGGATATAAACAGAGAGTTGGGCTTGCCCAAGCTATGATTCACGATCCGGAAATTTTAATACTCGATGAACCTACGTCGGGTTTAGATCCAAATCAAATCGTAGAAATAAGAAAACTGATCCGCGAAATTGGAAGAGAAAAAACCGTTATTTTAAGCACTCATATTCTACCGGAAGTGGAAGCTACATGCGATAGAATATTGATTATTAATGAAGGCAAAATTGTAGCCGACGGCACTTCGGAAATTTTGCGCAAGCAGGCGCATGGTCAGGAAGTATTAAAAGTTGAAATCCTTGACGCTCCTTCGAAAGATGAAATTATTTCGTCAGTTCAGCAGCTTGATTCAGTTGCAATGATCGATCCGTATGAAAGCAGCGAATTCGGATTTTTAATCAACAGTAAAAACGATCAATCTTCTAAAAGAAATGTTTTTAATCTCTGCAAAGAGAAAAATTGGATTCTTACAGAAATGACTCCGATTGAAACAAAACTTGAAGATGTATTTAGAAACTTAACAACAAAATAAAATTAACATGAAAGAAATCTGGATAATCTCCAAAAAGGAATTACGCTCGTTTTTTGATTCACTGATTGCCTACATTTTGATAACCGTCTTTTTAGGCATGAGCGGATTTTTTACCTGGCTCTACGGTTCCGATATTTTCTTTATTGGGCAGGCAACTTTGCAGCCTTTCTTTTCGGTCGCTTACTGGACGTTGTTTTTCTTTATTCCCGCGTTAACAATGAAAATGCTTTCGGAAGAAAAGCGAAGCGGAACTTTAGAATTGCTTCTTACAAAACCGGTATCGGATTGGCAGGTAATAATTGCAAAATTTGTTGCGTGCGTTGAACTAATCGGAATTGCGCTGTTATTCACACTTCCGTATTATTTTTCGGTTTGGATGCTTGGTCCAATCGATCATGGAGCAGTGTGGTGCGGTTATTTGGGAATGATGCTTATGAGCGCAACATTTATTAGTATCGGTTTGTTCGCAAGCAGCATTACCAACAATCAAATTGTTGCTTTCCTTCTCGCGTTGTTTATCGGCGTTTTCTTCCTGATTATCTTCGATGTTCTTGCAGATAATTCAACAGGAGGAGTTGGACAGTTCTTGAGTTATCTAAGTTTATCGACGCATTACGGCTCAATTTCCCGCGGCGTTATTGATTCAAGGGATATTCTCTATTTCCTATCCATTAGTTTTTTTGGACTCTATTTAGCAGAAACAATACTTTCAAAAAGAAATATAGTTGAGTAACGGAAGCCATGCTGACAAGAAAAAAAATACAAACTTCCATCGCATTATTATTCGGTATCTTAATATTGGTTAATTTTTTGGGCGATAAATTCTTTTTTAGATTAGATTTTACAGCCGACCAAAGATATAGTTTAAGCAATGCCACAAAGGACATTCTTGCTGAGATGAATGATCCCGTAACCGTAACTGCCTACTTTTCAGAAGATCTTCCTCCTGACGTATCTAAAGTGAAAGACGATTTTAAAGATCTGCTTACTGAATTTGACAGTTACTCAGGCGGACAGATTGTCTATGAATTTATCAATCCGAATGAAGATGAAGAAACCGAAATGCAGGCGCAGCAAAGCGGAATTAGACCGATAATGATAAACGTCCGCGAAAGGGATCAGGTTAAACAGCAAAGAGCATATCTCGGCGCTGTTCTTCAACTTGGCGAGAAGAAAGAAGTAATTCCTTTTCTTCAACCAGGCGCTGCGATGGAGTATGCTTTAACGACAAATATTAAAAAACTATCTGTGCCGAATAAGCCAAAAGTTGCGTTACTGCAAGGACACGGCGAGCCGCCAATTTCTTCGCTTCAACAGTTAAACGAAGTAATATCCGTTATGTACACCTTGGATACTCTGAACATAACGCCTTTGGCGAGCATCCCGCAAGAAATTAAAACTATCGCAGTTATCGCGCCAACAGATTCAATAGCTCCATACGTATTCGAAAAACTTGATGAGTTCTTAGGACGCGGCGGAAGATTGATGCTGGCTTTGAATTCAGTAATGGGCGATTTGACAACGGCTTCCGGCAGCAAGGTGTCAACCGGATTTAATGCATGGCTTAGGGAAAAGGGAATTGAAGTTGAAGAGAGTTTTTTGGTCGATTCCAAATGCAGTAATGTTATGGTTCGTCAGCAGCAGGGCATGTTCGTTATGAATACGCCGATAAGTTTCCCGTATCTTCCAATTATATCTAATTTTGCAAATCACCCGATAACAGAAGGACTTGAATCTGTTGTACTTCCTTTTGCAAGTCCTATCAAAATTACTCCGCGAGATACTTCGATAACCTACTACCCAATTGCATTAAGTTCCGCTAAAGTAGGAGTTCAGAATCCACCGCTATTTTTTGATATTTCCAAGCAGTGGAAGCCGAGCGATTTTGGTATGTCTTCAATTCCGGTTGGCGTAACAGTCGAAGGCAGATTAGTCGGTGAAACAATTTCTAAAATGGTTGTTTTTTCTGATGGCGACTTTGCCGTAAACGGCGATGGACAGCAAGCGCAGCAACTTCAGCCGGATAATGTTAGCTTAATGGTGAATGCGATTGATTGGCTTTCCGACGATACAGGATTAATTGAGCTGAGAACAAAAGGCGTTACCTCTAGACCGTTGGACGCTCAACTTGAAGACGGCACAAAGATGATTGTGAAATACTTGAACTTCCTTCTGCCGATTATTTTAATAATCATTTATGGATTGGTTCGAGCGCATATCAAAAGAAAAACCAGATTACAATTAAAATCAGTTGACTATGTTAAATAATTTATCGAATAAAAAATTAGCGGTTATTTTCGGAGTTCTTGTTGTGATTGCGGCAGTCTTTTATTTTACCGATGAGAAAAATGAAAGAACTTTCCGGCAGGAACTTGTTGATATCGACACAACGGAAATCACGGAGATTTTGATATATCCTAAATCTCAAAATCATGCTGAAATAAAAATCTTCAAAGAAAATGATTCTTGGAAAACTACTCTCACGAATGGAAAAGTTGTGAGTGTTCCTGATTCAAAAGCAGATAATCTCATCAACCAAATTTTGAGCATTAAACCAAAACGATTAGCCGCGAGAGGCTCTCAAAAATGGACGGAGTTTGAAGTTGATTCAACCGCCACAAGAGTTAAAATAATTGAAGACGGCAAAGAAACACTAAATATTTTATTGGGCAAATTTGCGTTTCAACAGCCGCGCAGCATGTCTACTTATGTGCGCTTAAACAACGATTCTGATGTTTACGAAGTTGATGGATTTCTCTCAGCTACATTCAATCAAGGCATTTCGAGTTTTCGCGATAACTCTATTATTACAGGTGATTACAAAAATTGGAATCGAATTAGTTTTAACTATCCGGCAGATAGCTCTTATCAACTTGTTAAGTTGAACGATATTTGGTTCGCAAATGACGAGCCGACTGATTCTGTAGAAACAGCTAAATATTTAAGCCAACTGCAAAGGTTAACAAGTTCTTATTTTACGGATGATGTGGATGCCGCGATTGTGCCTACTCATAAATTAACCGTTGAAACCGAAAGCGGTGAGATTTTAGAAGTGAAAGGATTTCAACAGATCGAACATTTCCCAATAACTTCTAATTTGAATCCGGATTCATATTTTGAGGGAACGCAGAATAATCTTGGTAAAAAAGCTTTTATAGGTTACAAGCAACTTCTGAAGTGAGTTTTAGCGCCGCCCTAATGATGGCTTTTCTTTGCAAAACATCTCTGCCACAAAGTCTCAAAGACACGAAGTGGAAAGAAAGCCTTTATGTTTTAGTGTCTTGTGACTTGGCAGCAAGTTTTTTTGATGCAGTATTTATTCATTAATACTCAAGAGAATAACTCACACCCAATTTAACCCAACGTCCCGGAAGCATTACACCGGCGATGTCCTCATATTTCCTATCGAATAAATTGGAGACTTTAACGAAGAGTTCGACTCCAATTACGGCTTTTGCTAATCCAAAATCAACTAAAAATTGCTCCTTATTGTTAAGTCTTTGCTCATATCTAAATATTAGCATTGTGATAATATTAAGAGGACTGCTCATTATTTTTAATATTGCTTGATTCTTCAAATGGTCCAGAAGATAACGCGATTCTAAATTACCGGAGAACTTATCCGAACTCAGATGGGTGAAATCAAAATCAATCTTCTCAATTAAATTGAAATCAAGCCATACTGGATTGACTGTAACTCTAAATTCAAATCCCGTTGTATTTATCTCAGAAATATTTCGCGCATTCCATTTAGAACTATCATCCGACTTAACCCAGTCAATTAAATTCTTCCCTTCTCTGTAAAATATATTTGCCCGTAAACTGACGTTTGAAGAGTTGAAGGAACTTCCGAATTCGTAGGAATCGGACTCCTCATATTTAAGAAACTGATTGCCCGCAGTAACCGGATCATTGTAAAATAATTCGGTATAAGTCGGAACTCTAAACGCTTTGCCGTATGAACTGTAAATTTTTACTGACTGTGATATTCTGTAGGCAGCATCAAATCCCGGCCAAACTTTCCAATCCAAATTTGAATACTTGTATGCAAAGCCACCCACATTTAGGTTTATGCCTATAATGCTTTCGAATTGATGTTCGAGATAATATCCATGCCTTTCTCTAGAATGATTACCAAGATTATTGCTTACAATTTTATCGGAGCCAAATTCGCCGCCAAAAGAAGTAGAACCGTAATCTGATTTCACTGAAATCCCGATTTCACCACCAAAAACATTCGTCTCGTGAAGATTTTTGTAAAATGCCGGATTATTTTTTTTTAGTAGAAATTCATCATTGTTTCTGCGCCAATAAATTTTAGGCGAAACATTAATACTCCCCAAAAAATATTCCGATGACGCCGCAAGTAGTTTTGTAATTGTGTGCTCAGATTGATCCGGATATTTGGATGAGTAAAAACTATTCGCGCCGAAATCCTTTTCGTTAAATCCCAAAAAGATGCGGTGATAGTCGGCAGCATTTACGTAGGTTGACGATACGGAGATGTTTGCGCTTTCGAATTCAGTGTTGTGAATATATCCATCGGATTTTGATCTTGTGGCGCTGACACGTGTTGATAGAGATCCAAGCCTGTTACCTAATCCAAGCGTTTGCGAATGAAAACCGAAATTCCCGCCGCTTGCTTTTATGTATAACTCATCAACAGAGCTTTTTTTAGTGATGATATTTATAACACCGCTAAACGCATTTGGTCCATGAATTTTGCTTCCCTCACCTTTTAAGATTTCGATTCTTTCCACTTCGTTTATATCGACAGGCAGATTTAGATTATGATGCCCGGTTTGAGGATCGATTATTTTTATTCCATCAATTAGAATCAGAGTTTGTTCAAAAGATCCACCTCTGATTGAAATGTCGGATTGAACTCCCTCAGCGCCCCGCTGCTTTAAATCAACTCCGCCAATGTATTGGAGTAAGTCTCCAATAGTATTGACCGGATAATTTTTAATATCTTGTGGTTGAATCACATCAACTGTTCTGGCTAAATCCGAATAGTAAACCGGCGATTTACTTGCCGTTACAGTTAATTCCGCCAAATTGTAATGAAGCGAATCTTGAGCGTGCAATAGCATTGGCAAACAAAAAATAATAGAAATTACAATTCCTTTAAAAGAATTATTCATGTACTCCTCTGAAAAAATGATTTGGTTTATGGATTAAATAATGGAGAGAAATAGCCCGCAGGAAAGTTACACTTTAAAGCTGCGGGTAAATGATAAAGAACTTAGTCCGACTTCGCGTTTTGCTTCGGTGAACGAGGGCTGAATCTCCCCGCCGTCTGCGTCAGGGAAATTCATTAGCTACTTATAAACTCATCTTACGCAAAAGGATAAAAATTGTAGGGCGATCCGCTGAATCGATCAGCCAATTTAGTTCAAATTATTCAATTAATGAGCGAAACAGAGTTTCGCTCTACATTTTTAAGTAACGTGAGTTATAAATTTATTATATCGTTATAAATGATGAATACCATCAGAATCAATAGAATAATGAAACCCATATTTTGAATTGCTATCTTAAATTTTATCGGTAGTTCTTTTCTGATAATGCCTTCAATAACAATTATAACAAAATGACCGCCGTCAAGAACAGGGAAAGGCAAAATATTCACGATTGCCAGGCTCAAACTTATAAACGCTAAAAATCTTAAAAAGGCAATCAATCCAAGGTCGGCTGTATCAGCGGCAAGTTGAGCAATCTTTACCGGTCCGCCCATGACTGCTCCGAATTCAACATCCCCGGCAATAACCGTCTTCAACGAAGAAAATGTAAAAACAGTGTAGTCAAATATATCTGTAACTCCCTTAGAAACAGATTCAAAAAAACTATACGAACGATACTCTATTTCTCCGGTGTAAGCATCCCCAAGCATAATTCCGATTTTACCTTCAACGCTGGGAGTAACGTTTGTGTAAACTGTGTCGTTTCCGCGTAATAATTTTACATCTATCGGAGTGCTTTTACTCGAAGAAATAATCTCCATTGTCTGGCTTCTATTCGCCTGCGGAATATTATTGATGCTCAAAAAAACGTCTTTCGCTTTAATTCCCGAAATTTCAGCAGGCGATTCCGTAAACACTTCTGAAATCACAGTTCTAATTTCACCCGGCGGCAAATAAAAATTCTGCCTTGCGGCTTCGGTTGTCAAATCAATTGAAATATCAAAATTATAATCAGCGTTATCGCGCAGTACTTTAACGGATTTAAACTGTCCAAAATTTTCTATCAATAGTTTGTTAAGGATATCTTCCCAATTATCTACGGGGACATTATCGATCTCCAAAATTTTATCGTAAGATCTAAAGCCCGCATCATGAACTATTGTGCCTTCTTTAACTTCTCCAACAAGAGCTGTCTTTAAAACTTGCTTGCCCTGAAAGAAATTAATTCCCGAGAAAATTACAAGAGTTAGAGTGATATTCATCATCACGCCGGCGGTAATTACGAACAATTTTTGATAAGTCGGTTTCGAGCGGAATTCATGCGGCTTTGGTTCAGTTTCAACGAACTTGGTATCAAGACTTTCATCTATCATCCCAACAATTTTAACATAACCGCCTAATGGAATAATCCCCAACCTGTAATCGGTATGCCCCTGCAAATCGAAATTTTCTTCTAACTCGCCGAAAGAAAAACCGTTTATCCTATTCCAGCCGAAAAGTCTTTTCCCGAATCCAATAGCAAAAATATCTGTCTGCATTCCGCACATTTTTGCAGCCAGGAAATGACCCAGCTCATGGAAAAATACCAATATTGCAATTGTGAGAATAAAATATATTATATAATCCATGAGTTTATCCTTTTAATTCATATAACTTTTTGCTGCGTCCCGTGCTTTTCGGTCGCAGTTATAAATCGCATCAAGATCCGGCTGAGAATTATTTTCAATTTTTTCCAGAGAATGTTTAATCACATTCGGGATATCCAAAAAGCCTATTTCACTATTAAGAAATCTGCTGACGGCAATTTCGTTTGCAGCGTTCAAAATACATGGCGCGGTACCGCCATGCTTCATTGCATCATAAGCCAATTTCAAACATTCAAATTTATTAAAATCGGGCTTGTGAAATGAAAGATTTTCCACTTTTGGAAGTTCGGTATTCACAAAACTGCTTTTAAACCGTTCCGGATAAGATAGAGCGTATTGAATCGGCAGCCGCATATCCGGCAAACTTAATTGCGCTTTAATTGAACCGTCGATAAACTGTACCATTGAATGTATCACCGACTGAGGATGAATTACAACTTCCAATTTTTCCTTTGGAAGTTTGAACAGCCAATGAGCTTCAATTACTTCCAGTCCTTTGTTCATCATGGTCGCGGAATCAATTGTAATTTTGTTGCCCATTTCCCAGTTTGGATGCTTCAACGCCTCTTTTACCGTTACGCTTTTTAGATCTTCTAAATTAAATTTTCTGAATGGTCCGCCCGAAGCAGTTAAAATTATTTTATCAATATATTCAACCGATTCTCCCGTTAAGCATTGAAAAATGGCGCTATGCTCGGAATCAACCGGAATAATTTCCGCAGAATACTTATTGATTAATTGATTTATTAATTCGCCGGCAACTACGAGCGTTTCTTTGTTCGCGAGAGCAATTCTCTTTTTCCGTTTTATTCCTTCAATTGTCGGCGCAAGTCCGGCAAATCCAACTAATGCGGAAACTAAGATATCATAATCTGCACTTTTTGCTGCATTCACCAAATTATGATTCCCGCTGAGAATTTCACATTTTTGTGACGATGATTTGAGAAGTTCCAACACAGAATTTTCATCGGCAACAACTACAACAGTTGGGGAAAATTTTTCTATTTGTTTTTTCAGCAAGTCAACATTTTTATTTGCCGTGAGACCAACAACGCGAAATTTATCCGGGAACTGACTGATAACATTAAGCGTATTAACTCCAATTGATCCTGTAGAGCCTAAAATAAAAATATTTTTCATTGCGCTTCTGTTTTTACAGATTGGTTAATTATTGTCTTAAAGAGTTTTTCAAATTTACTCATTTAAGGAATCAAAACGAAGTAAACAACTTAGAGCAATCTTCGACTCAGGGCAAACAGAATATTGACCACAACCAGCAAATTCATCCAGCTATTTATGTTGAAAAGACTTCTCAATTTTGAATCTAAAATTGCATTGTCTGAAAGATTTTGTTTAATTGCATTTGCAATCGGAATTATCTTTGCAAAAACGAGCGCGAGCAATGCAACCAGAATAATCTGCTTTGATGCAAGCCAGTGATTTGAACTAAACTCAAAAAGAGAATAGACTGGATTAATAATTACCATTAGCAGCCCTGTTATCGAAATTCCCCCGGCGCCAATCATTCCGAATAAATTAGTGTACTTGAGATAGAACAGTACATTATTCTCTTTAATTGCCCGGTCGGCTGCATTCAGAATTTGTTTTCTCATGGTTAAATCGAAAATCAAATTTAATAACCACATACCTGCCATCATTACGTGAAATGTTACTATATACCCGTAGATACTCATTAGTATTTTTCCTTGAAATATTTTGTTAATATTTAATACTTTGTAAAGAGAAACATCATTGAGTCCACTCTGAAAAGTCATATTGTTATTAACCCCACGTTTTAACGTGGGGATAACAAGCTAAAAACAAACTTTCCCAAACGAGTTTTAACCCGTTTGGGGTTTTTCGGAGTGGACTCATCATTATTATTTTTCTCTATCATTAGAACAAGGGAACCGTCATGAAAGTTTTATATAGATCGTTATTTATTTTTTTTATTGCTTTGTTGGAATTAAACGCTCTTCCGAGTCTTGCTCTGCGTTTGAATGATAGATGTTCGGATTGCCATTCAAATCCAACCGGCGGAATAATTTGCAATATGAACGGATGGTATTACGGCAAACTGCCTATGAGTATTGTTTCACCGCTAGGCAGTGAGAATGGCAGCAGGCAGGAGGAAGGCAGGAGGAAGGTAATAGGCAGGAGGAAGGCAATAGGCAATAGTAAATAGACAAAAGTGGATAAGAATACAAAATTGAAATGAAAATTAAATTATTTGGAGGTTTAACAATGTTCAAGATTAAAATCGGAATACTATTCACTAATCACTATTGCCTACTCCCTATTGCCTCGTTTCTGACCTATACAAGCCTTGACGAAGTCGGGCAAGTTCGTGAAATATTCTTTTGTAAAGGAAAGGCTAATTTTTAGATATATCTATCAAAGAAATTCCTTCAAAAAAGGAATCAGAGGAGTTAAATCCTTTTCTTCCAAACTCAATGTAACGGAATCGGCAAAATTATTCAGAACAATAACGGCATTAGTTGTTGCATCCAATTTTTCGAGGTCAACAATTTTTTGAGCAATGTTAACATTTACTTCACGGATTTCCTTATAAATTTCATTGAGTTTTTTCATTTCCCAATCTTGCTCTTTGCCCAGTTGCGCATTCACTAG
>Ga0180009_10006000_pt1 | contig 12861 bp, 16 predicted proteins | sample OS_PC_MetaG_FD_123537 | JGI IMG/M metagenome (GOLD analysis project Ga0180009, IMG submission 123537) | Groundwater microbial communities from the Aspo Hard Rock Laboratory (HRL) deep subsurface site, Sweden - OS_PC_MetaG | ecosystem: Environmental > Aquatic > Deep subsurface > Groundwater...
GTGTTAGTTGTTGAAAGTAACTGTTGAGTTGATTGAATTTGTTTTAAGATTTCTTTTGTCTTGCTTGTATTATCGGAAATAAGTTGAGTGCGAAAACAACGAAGCCAAGTGTTCAATATTTCTTTAATGTCTGCCGTTGAATCTTTAGCGGTTATCTTTTTAGCATATTGAAACTTATAGGCCAGGTCTGATTCTTTTAATTTGACTAGGTCTGAAACAATTTCTTCCGAATCATCAATTTTAAAACCTTTTAATGGGAAGAATCTAATCTTTTGAACTCGAGACAAGATAGTTGGAAGTAAAGTTGAAGGATATTCTGTTACTAAAATCAATAATGTTTTATCCGTCGGCTCCTCCAGAAATTTTAAGAAACAATTTTGAGCTTCGCGAGTCATCAAATGAGCTTGACTTATAACCGCTACCTTATGTTCGGCTGAATAGGGCTTGAAAGAAAGTTTCTGAATAAGCTCTCTTACCTGAGCAATAGATGGTGATTCAATTGAGATAAAATCTGCCCGATTGTTTAAACCAACAAGATGTTCAGCAAATTTAACCGCCAGTTCTTTCTTGCCTAGCTTTTCCTGTCCGTAGAATAAAAGAGCATGGGGTAGTTTCCCAAGCCCAGCTGCTTTTGTCAAAAATTGCCATTGTTTATTGTGGTCCATATTAATAAAATGCTATTTCTTTTTGGTCATTATACTTTTTTTATAAGCATCTAGGTTTTCTAAAACAATACCTGTGCCTTTAGCAACACATAACAACGGATCTTCAGCGATAAAACAAGGAACGCCAGTTGATTGAGCAATAAGCTCGTCTATATTTTTAACTAAAGCTCCACCCCCAGAAACAATCATTCCTTTATCCATAATATCAGCTGATAATTCTGGCGGTGTTTCTCTTAAAACCATCTTAACAGTTTGAACAATGTCGGCTAAACGGTCAGAGATTGCTTCGCAAACCTCATTAGACTTAATTCTAATATTTTGAGGCAAACCAGAGATTAAATCCCTTCCTCTTATCTCTATTTCTCTTTCTTCTTTTTCAGGAATAGCTGTTCCTATCTTAATCTTTATTTCTTCCGCTGTTTGTTCACCAATGGCCAAGTTGTATTTCTTCTTAACATAATCAGCTATGGCCTGATCCATTTTATCTCCAGCAACTCTCAATGAATCACAGGTGACTATTCCGCCTAAAGAAATAACAGCTACTTCTGAAGTTCCTCCACCGATATCAACAATCATATGACCAGAACAAGAATTAATCGGGATACCTGCTCCAATGGCCGCCAAAAGAGGTTCTTTAGCGACATATACTCCTTTAGCGCCAGCCGCCATTCCCGCTTCAATAACTGCTCTTTTTTCTGTTGAAGTAATTCCAGCTGGAACACCAATCAACAATTCTGGTTTTAATATTCTAATTCTTGGACCAGCGTTTTTAACAAAATATCTAATCATTGCTTCAGTAACTCTGTAATCGGCAATCACTCCATCTCTTAATGGTCTATATATTCTAATTGTATCTGGTGTCCGACCAGTCATCTCTTTGGCTTCTTTTCCAACAGCTAATATTTTATTCTCGGCTAAACTAACAGCGACAACCGATGGCTCACTCAAAACAACCCCTTTTTGAGGAGTAAAAACAATAGAATTACAAGTTCCTAGATCTATGCCTATTTTTCTATTAAACATATATTTCATCTTTTTATTCTTCTTTTCATATCGGCTCCTAATTTTTGAAGACGCTCCTCAATTCTTTCATAGCCCCTATCAACTTGATAAATATTATTGATTGTTGTTGTTCCCTTAGCAATAAGTCCAGCAATAATCATGGCTGCTCCAGCTCTCAAGTCTGAGCTAAGAATCTCTGTTCCTTGAAGTTTGCTTGAGCCATAAACAATAGCTCTATGAGTATCACACTGTATAATATCAGCTCCCATTTTATTTAATTCATTTAGATACATCAATCTTCCTTCAAATAAAGGATCGTGAATCATTGTTGGTCCTCTAGTTTGAGTAGCTAAAACGCCTAGTTCTGGTTGAAGATCTGAATGTATCCCAGGATAAGGTAAGCTTTGAATTTTGTCAATTCTAAGATTTTTGGAAGGTAAAACTTCGATTGTTTTCGGATCTAAAACTTTAAACTTGGCTCCAAAATCATTCAACCTTTTTAAAAATAAGTCCAAATATTCTAACTCAGCATTTTTAATTGTAACATGACCCCCAGTAGCCAGAGTAGCAACAATAAATGTTCCCGCTTCTATGGGATCATTAACGATACTATGCTTGAATCCTTTTAATTTCTTTTTACCAATAATTTCTATTTCTCTGATGCCTGTATGCTTAATCTCAGCTCCCATTTTTTCAAGAACCCTAATTAAATCCTGAACCTGGTAATCCTCATCAGCTATCTTAATAATTGTCTTCTTGGAATTAACAGCTGAAAATAGTAGTATATTTTCAGTAGCTGTTACACTAACTTCCCTTAAAACAATCTCGTGAGATTTTTCCAAAGCTCCATTTCTTTTAAAGCTATATAGCTTTCCTTCCTCAATTTTAACTCCAGCTTGTCTAAAAGCGTCTAAGTGAGTGTCTATTGGCCTTGAACCAATAACACACCCTCCTGGAGCAGGAGTTTCCACCCGACTAAATCTTCCTAATAAGCTCCCCAACAATAAAATAGACCCTCTGAAACATTTAATTAGATCTGAAGGTATTTTTGATGGTTTAACATTAGAACAATTTATTTCAATCTTTCTTTTACTTACCCAAGAAATCTTAGCTCCCAATCCTTCTAGAATTTTAATCATCTTAAAAACATCCTCAATTAAAGGCAAATTGTCAATGACGCAAGTCTCTTTAGTCAAAAGAGAAGCTGCTAATATAGGAAAGGCAGCATTCTTCGCCCCCCTTATTTCAACTTCTCCTTTTAGAGGAATTCCTCCTTGTATAACAAATTTCTCTTCCATATGTATAATGATAAACCAATCACCAACAAAAATCAAGAAGCAAGAATGTCAATCGCTCGGTGTCGAACATCTGATTAAAAAGAATCCAAAATGGACATAAACTTTCACGCTCTAGAGTATGAAAGTTTATGGAATTTTATTGATAGATAAATCAAGTAACCAAAAAGTCGCCAATAAATAGCGACTCTGGGAGTTTCTAGCTTGAAACAGAATCCCGAATTACCACCTTGCCGCTAGTATAACAAATTGAGTCATATTGTCAATAGCCTGCTGTGGAAAACTAAACTACTGTGGAGGTGAGGGGAATCGAACCCCCAGATCCTCAGGTGGTAATCCGGGATCTGCACCAAGCCACCCCCACAGCATTTCTATTATAACACTTCAAAACACTAAACAAAAATCAAGGATTAAAAAAGTACCGATCTTAAAGTAGGCCAAGTTTTCTGTAGAGTTAATTTTCTCATTTTCTTTCTCCTTCAAAATATAGGTTTCAACGAACATTTTTGGTTCAACTAACTGCTATAAGTATAGCATACTATTTTATTCCTGTCAAATTATTTTGCTGTAATTATAATGGACGTTCATCTATTTTTATGGGCGAGAAAACCTCGCCCCTACACCTGCGTTAACGCTAGAAGTTTGGGAAGAAATATGATAAGATTATAATATAATATAATTTTATGACACGAAGAAGTAGAAGTATAATATTTGGAATTCTCTTTCTTTCCTTTCTAGTTATCGCTCCCCTAACTGTTTTTTATTCATTGGGGTGGCGTTTTGATTGGGAAACTAAAGAAATTGTTCAAACTGGAATATTCTATTTTAAAACATGGCCCAGGGGTTCTCAAATATATATTGATGGCGAGTTAAAAAACAAAACTGATGTCTTTTTCGGCTCAGCTCTTATTGATAATTTAATGCCCAAAACATATAAAGTAATAATCCAGAAAGAGAACTATCATCCTTGGGAAAAAACATTAGAAATAAAAAAGAGGGAGGTAGCTGAAGCTAATAATATTATTTTAGTTCCTAAAGACCCGAACTTCAATGTCTCGGCTGAAAATGTGGAAGAATTCTTTCTTTCTCCAGATAATAATAAAATAATTGTTAAAGAAGAAAATCCGCCAGCTGGCGGAAATAAATGGAGCTTAAAGCTCTATGAATTAAAAAACGATGTTAAAAGTCATATAGTAAATGAAATTGACTTTTCAATTAAAGGCGTCGAGTTGTTTGATCTACGATTTTCTGACGATTCAAAAAGAATCTTATTACAATTAGGGCTAAAAGAAGACATTAAATATTATTCTTTAGAAATAGATAAATCGCCCATCGTCATAAATAATCTTGATTTTCTTGATTCCCCTGAAAAAATATACTTCCACCCGAAAAGTGACCGAAAATTGTTTGTATCACAAATCATAGAAGAGAAGAAAAGAATAATAATGATACTAAGTGAAGTCAATATAGACAAGGAGGAAATATCTCCCCCTATCTTTAAAAATATTGTAACCTATTTAGTCACAAATGATAACATCTATCATCTTAATAGTTCGGGACTTCTTTTAAGGTCTGATCTTTCGGGGGATAGAATAGAAACATTAAATGTAATAGCTTTCCCATATAAAGAGGAAACTGATTATGAAATTATTACCTCCTATTCAAATATATTTTTAAGAGAAAACAATGAATTATATTATCTTGACGAAGACGCAAAATCATTTAAAAAACTCTCCGATTCAGTGAAGGGTTATAAGTTTTCTCCTGATAGTAAAAAACTCGTTTATTATAATAATAACGAGCTAATGGTTCTTTTTCTAGAAAAACAATATGATCAACCAACAAAAGAAAAAGGCGAAAAACTATTTATAACAAGATTTTCAGAAAACATAAATGATGTTTTCTGGTATACGGATCATCATTTAATATTTGACTTAGAAGATAAAATAAAAGTTACCGAGTTAGACGACAGAGATAAAATAAATATAGTTGACTTGGTAAATTTTAAACATAATGAAATCTTTTTCAGCAATAAAAAACTATATCTACTATCCGAAAAAACCCTCTACTCTTCTGATGAGTTAACCCATTGAACCTGAGTTTTGAAATCATCCCATTTCATTTCTCCTTGAGCTCCTATATCGCAAACTGACTTATACTGACAATAACGACATTCCCAATTATTAGGATAACTCTCTAAACGCTTAGGCACAATATTTGTGTCTATTTGATTTTTTAAAAACTTTAGATCAGCCAAAAGCTTCTTAGCCTGATCAGGATCATAATCAAAGATAAATTCCTTTAGTTGTAAATTATCTTTATTAACATAAAGAAGAATCCCTTTGGGAATCCTAAAATAATAAAGATAAAGTTGAATTTGCCAAATGTTTTCTGGTTTCGGTTCAGTTAAAGATTTAAATATCATACTGTTCATGCTTTTAATATCTAAAACATATAACTGATTCCCGTCACTAATAACCGCATCAGCTCTCCCAGAGATTAACTCTTGGGGAGGTATTTTTACTTCGGAGGCAACAACATGAATATCTCTGGTGCTAGTTAGAGCACTCATAATAAGCTGATGCATATGATCTCCATGATCAAACAACCTTAACATATGAGGCTCTAATTCTTTTTCAGGAACATTTTTGAACTTAAAGAAAAGATGACGAGGACATTTCCCCGTCTGGCTAACATAGAAATGATTCTGAACTTTACTTCTATTTTTGCCCTTTTCTTTATCTAGATAATATTTATCAATAATCTCATGTAACATAAATTATCTTTTTGCCCATTGAGGAGCCTTACGAGCTCTTTTGAGACCGAATTTCTTTCTTTCGCGCTTTCGAGGATCTCTAGTTAAATAACCGATTCTTCTTAATTTCTTTCTAAATTCAGGATTAAGTTTTACTAAAGCCCTAGATATTCCATGACGAACAGCTTCGGCTTGAGCATGGAAACCCCCTCCATTCAATTTGACTGAAATTTTAAACTTACCGACAGCATTCATTTTTTCTAAAGCTGATTCAATAATCTGCTGAAGCTCTAAATCAGGAAAATATTCTTTATAATCTTTATCATTAACTAAAATAGTTTTGTCGCCCTGAGTATAAAGACGAACATTAGCCACAGCTGTTTTTCTTTTACCAATCGCTTCGAAATAGCGATCTGTTTTAAGATCATCAAAATTAAATTCTTTTTCTTCTGTTGCTTCTGTTATTTCTGTTACTTCTTCAATTGTTTTTTTTCCTTCTACCATATTATTCAAATTTCAAACGTTTAATTTGGACATCACGTAATTTATTTTTTGGAAGCATCCCATAAACAGCTCTTCTAACAACTTCTCCTGGGTCTCTCTTAAAAATCTTCTTATAAGGGGTTTTTTTTAATCCACCCATATAACTCGTGTGATGATAGTATATTTTATCATCAAACTTTTTACCAGTAACGATAATTTTATCGACGTTTTTAATAATTACAATATCTCCCCCATCTTTATTGGGCATGAAATCAAGCTTGCTTTTACCGCGCAATAATCCGGCTATCTCAACAGCCAATCTTCCCAAGACCTTATTAGCAGCATTAATTTTATGTATTTCTCTAATCATACTAATTCAATAATAGCCATCTTGGCACTGTCTGATTTTCTTGGCCCTTTTTTAATTATCCTTGTATAGCCCCCTTTTCTTTCTTTATATCTCGGACCAATTTCAGTAACTAACTTCTTAACCATAGTCTCTGAAAAATATTTAGCTAAAATTCTTCTTGAGGCTAAACTATCTTCTCTAGATCTAGTTATCATCTTTTCAGCAAACATTGAAAGCTCTTTTGCCTTAGCTTCTGTCGTTGTAATTTTACTATGTAAAAACAAAGATCTTGATAAAGAAACTAACAGAGCCTTTCTTTGACTCTTGGTTCTCCCAAATTTTCTTCCTTGTTTAAGCTTTTTCATGTATGCGAATAGCCTACTACGAATAGGCACATGCGAATTTACTTCTTTATTTTCTTAACTTGTTTTTTTATTTCTTTTTTATCCTCTGGTTTAAATTCATCAACCAGTAAAGAGAAATGCTTTACCAAAATATCTGATGCTTGATAAAATGCTTCTTCTGGGCTGACTATTCCGTCTGTCTCAATATTCAAAGTTAATCTATCAAAATCAGTTCTTTCTCCTACTCTCATATTTTCCACCTTGTAATTCACTCTCTTAACTGGGGTAAATATAGCATCGATTGGAATAATTCCAATTTCTAATTTGCTTTGTTGTTTTCTTCTTTCAACAGGTTCATAACCAACACCCTTTTCAATCTGAATTTCCATTTCTAATTCTGTCTTACTGCTAGTCAAAGTAGCAATATGAAGATCTTTATTAATCAATTCCAACTGAGAAGGAACTTTGAAATCAGAACCTTTTACCTTTTTTTCTCCTTTTATTTTTAAAGTCGCTTTCTGTGACTCATCTGAATAATTTTTAAATCTTAAATTCTTTAAGTTCATTATGATAGTAACCACATCTTCCAAAACCCCTGCTATCGTTGAGAATTCATGCTGAACTCCTTTTATTTTTACTTGAGTAATAGCTGATCCTTCTAACGAGGAAAGCAAAACTCTTCTTAGAGAATTACCAATAGTTATACCATAACCAGGATAAAGGCTCTCAATTTCAAATTGAGCCTGATTATTCTCTTTATTAACGATCTTGGGAGCTTTTGGCAATAAAATCATAATTTTTATTTAATTTATTTTATTATTTACTATAAAATTCGAAAATTGATGAAATTTCAGCTGGCGGAGTCATTTCTTCTAAGTTTGGCTCACCAATTATTTCTGCTTCTAATTTATCAGCATCTAATTTAATCCACGAAGGAGCTTTATGCTTTTTCAAAAGCGTTGAAAGATTTTGAAAACTTATCTTTTTGCGTGCTTCCGCCTGTAAGCTTATCTTGTCTCCTTTTTTAAGCTGGCAAGATGGTATATTAACTTTTCTTCCGTTAAGTAGGAAAAATCCATGACTGATAATTTGTCTTGCTTTCGGTCTTGAAACGGCAAAGCCTATTTGAAAAACTACATTATCAAAACGACCTTCTAATCTTCTCAAAAGAGCATCTCCGGCATTTTCAACTTTAGATCCTTTTTCAAGAATATCTTTTACATAATTTCTAAATTGTTTTTCGCTTAAATTATACCAATTTTTCAATTTTTGTTTTTCTTTTAATTCTTTGCCATACTCAGAAACATTACCTCTTCTTTTCTTGGATTTTTGCCCTGGAGAATAAGGCCTTTTAATCATGGCGCATTTAGGCGATAAACAACGTTCACCTTTCAAAAAAAGCTTTATACTTAATCTTCTGCAAATTTTACATTTCTTATCTTTCATCATAATATTATACCCTTCTTACCTTACGCGGACGACAACCATTGTGAGGAACCGGCGTAACATCCTCCACTGATATAATCTCTAAACCATGACCAGCTAAAGATCTAATAGCTGAATCCCTTCCAGAACCAATTCCCTTAACAAGTATAGCTACTCTTTCTATTCTTAATTTTTTGGCTGTTAAAGAAACTCCTTCAGCCACCTTTGAAGCAGCAAAGGGAGTAGCCTTTTTAGCCCCCTTAAATCCAATTGACCCAGCACTAGCAGCAGTTAATTTATTTCCCTTCTCGTCTGTTAAAGTAATTATCGTATTATTATATGAAGATGAAATATAAATACGACCCTCTCTTGTTCCAGATACGGCTTTGGTTTTTACATCTTTGACGCCAGCTTCAACCTTTTCTCTTTCCTTTATCAACTCTTCTTCAGTTTTTTGAATAATACGTTTTTTACCCATAATTATTATTTAGGACCAGGAGCTGCCTTTCTTCCAGAACCAACAGTTTTTCTAATATTACCACGAACAGTTCTATTGTTGGTTTTGGTTCTTTGACCTCTTACTGGCAATTTTTTACTATGACGACTTCCCCTCCAAGAACCGACATCCTTTAATCTTCTAATGTTAATCATCAAATCTTTTCTAAGGTCGCCTTCAATTCTATATTTCTTCTCAATAATTTCTTTGAGCTTATTAAGATCCTCTGGCGTCAATTCAGAAGCTTTGGTTTTAGGATTAATTCCAGATTCTTTCAAAACCTTTTTACTCAAAGAAGAACCTATCCCGAAAATATAGGTTAAGGCAATATCTATTTTTTTATCTTGTGGAATGTTTACTCCGACTATTCTTGGCATAAGTTTATCCTTGGCGCTGTTTATGTCTTGGATTCTTTTTACAAATGACATAAACTCGTCCCTTTCTTCGGACGATTTTACAATCTCTGCAAATTTTCTTAACCGATGATCTTACTTTCATAATACACGATACCAATATACGGATATTAGTGACATTGGTGAATTATTAGTGTATTGGTGTCAGGTTTTACCTTCCTCTATACACTATCCTACCTCGGGTTTCATCATAAGGACTCATTTCAACTGTTACATTGTCTCCTGGTAAAATCTTAATGCGAAACATTCTCATTTTGCCGGCAAGATGAGCAATAACAACTTTCCCATCTTCCAATTCTATTTTGAAATGAGTACTCGGTAAGGCCTCCAGAACAGTGCCCTGTTTTCTTAATATATTTTTATTTTGATTATCCATTTATGATTAATAAGTTTAACAAAATCTAATAATTTAGTCAAGTCCCAACAACACTTCTACTTTACTCATGTCCTCTGGGATTGTTTTCTTTAGTGATAAACCCGTATTTAACTCAATTCTATCTATTTCTGGCAAACTATTTAAGAATATTTCTGTCTCCTTGAATGATTTACCTATAATGGCCTTCTTTAAAGTTTCCAAATCAATATCCGCATGGCTTTTAGCGCTAACCTCTAATCGAATAATCATTTGTCCGGTTTCTAAATCTACTTCTTCTAAAACATACTCTATTTCCAAAGTTCCTTCTTTGATTACGTGATCCTGCTTAATATTCAAATTAATGTTCGCCAAAACAAAATCATCTATATCCGATTTTCTAAAAGCCAGGCCAGTTGATTTTATTCCCGCTTCAAGATTAAACGAATCAACCTTAGCCCCAACCAATTGAGAACTTTTAATATTTGAAATGTCATTAATTATTGTTTCGCTTGGTAGCATAAAATCTTCTTCTAAAGATTTTGTCAATTGATCTGCGTTTTCTGATTTTAGCTTTTCTGCTAGGATATTTTCAGCATTGTCTAAATCGTCTTGAGTAACCTGGCCAACTTTTCCCTCATATCCTCCCATCATCGGAGAGAATGATTTAGCATAGATAGTGGTATACAAAGCTGTTCCGGCTAAAGCTGGTAAGGCAAAAGTGGTTGCTGAAATATTATATTCTGGACCCGCCTCGGCTGCTATAACTTCAACTTCTTTTTCGCCAGGAATAAGCTTGCCTCCTTCATAATGATATCCTGGGATAGTTATTTTCCTTGTTGACCAAAATAGTTTTCCGTCTGCCGAAACAAAACGCGAAACAACTAACGACCGAGAAGACGAAGAATAGGCATTATAGACCGTGATTGTTCCTTCGGCTTTTGATTCTTTGATTGCTGTCCCAGTAGAACTAAACTCTTGAGATCCAGTTTTTTCACTATTAACAATTTGACCAGGAATAATATTATTTTCTAAATCAACTTCTGCGGTATTTAAATCAATAATGACTGTTTCTGTGAAAGCTACGTCTCTCATTACCGGCCAAACTTTAATTTCAACATCATTAGGCAAAAAGAAAACTACGATTAAAGCTAAAACTGCGATAGTTACTACGCCGATCAATGCTTTTGGAAAACGGGAGTGCCTTTTCTCCTTAACAACCGCCACTGGCTCCAAAGTGACCGAGTCACTTTTTTCGGTTAAAAGTGACTCGGTCACTTCCTCCTTTGGTGGTATAATATCAAAGAATTTCTTTTGCATAGTATGACATCAATAGAGTTGGAGTATATGATGAATTCTCCAACTTTCTTGATAAATTTTTAATATTTTTTAAATCTTTTGGATAAATAACCTTATCACCTGATTCTGACAGGGCCTCTGCTATATGCATTATTTTAGAAACTTTAATCCCTAAACTATCAAGCGTTGATTTAATATTGATAAGATCGTTTTGAGGAATAAAGGTTGCTAAAACTTTGAGGTTTAAATTTTGCCCCTCGAAACCAAAAAGATTGGAAACCAAGTAACCATTAATATCTGTCTCTAAAATCTTAAAATTTGTGTATCTAATATCTTCGGGCAAAATACCAAAATCCCTAACAAACTCATTCCCGATCTTGCTCTTAACCATCCTAAGAGCTTTTTTTAAAATCTCTACTTCTTCTTTCTTGGATATTTTTGAACGGTTATTACGATTAAAATTGCATGAAATAACCCTTGCTTTCAACACACTTGAGGGTAAGCCAAGTAAAACGGGAATGTTTTCCCAAGTATATTTATTTCTTTCTTGCTTATTAGAAAAAAATATGTAGTTATTATATGATCCTTCAATCGCTTTTAAGATTTTCTCTTTCAAATCATTCTCACCGTATCTTTCCAAAGCATTTCCTAAAAGAACTAGCTTATTTTTATCTTTTCTCAAAATCAAACTCTTTATTGAATCATCTTCAACATCCAAAACCAGAAAGGGTTTCTCCCTTTTTCCCCAAAAAAAATCTCTCATTAATATATTATATCATTTATAAGAGATAAAACAAAACATTTTAAAGACTTGACAGGGTTTCTGGTTATGCTATACTTAAAGTAGCGAACATTGCCTTAGTGACCACCGTTCGTAACTGGCGGTCTGAGCTAAGGATTCTCCTGCCTGGAGCAGGAGCTCTTGCTCGCTTTTTTAGTATAAAAGTTTTATCACATCATCTGCCCCTATTATAATATCTGGCTTTCTTTTTCCTCTAAATACTTCTAATGCCACCTTGTGAGCAATACTTTTCTTACCTATTTCAGCAAACATTATTTCAGGTGCCTGTTTATTTTTCTTTTTGAAGAGACGTTGTAAAACATCTTTAATTATTGCTTGGTGTCCTGGGTATTCATTATCGATTATAATTCCTTCTATTCTTTCATTTTTTAGTAACAAAAATATTAAGCTAGCAAAAATTTTATAAATAAATGTCTTTTTAGGATAATCATGTATGCGCATTATTTTAATTAGTTTTTGTTTTTCTACAGCACTAATTTTTAAACTCTTAACTCTGCCATTGGCTAAAGCAACAATGGTTAATTTATTTGTGTCTTCAACTTTACCCGATTGGTCAATTTGATAAGCCATTTATATCTTAATACTTTTTTATTTTCTATCCAAAACCAGAAAGGGCTTTCCCCCTTTTTTCCAAAATAATTCTCTCATTAGTATATTATACCCCGTAGAAGAAATTTAACAAAGGTTTTCTTGTTAAAAAACCTACTTCAAAAAATTTTGCAAATTTTTAGAATTTTATCCCTTGCATCATCTACTGCTTTTAATGCTTGTTTTACTTCTTCCCATGAATATTTTTCAATATCTCCAGGATAACGAGTTGCACATGATTATTTTTCATATAAAACTTGCCCTTTTTCTAAGATTAAATTAATAAAAAAATCTCCCATTTTTATCCTTTCTTCTATTTCTTGTGGAGTATAAACTATAACATCTGTTGGATGAGGAAATTTACTTAAGAATTTTTCTGCCTGAGTTGTTCTAAAACGTTTAGGTAGTTTAGAATTTTTAATAACCAAAATATCTACATCACTTGATGCATTTGGTTTCCCCCAAGCATGACTACCAAAAAGAATAATTTTTTCTGGCTTATATTTTTTTAAATTTTTAACAATTTGTTTAGTGTCTGTCATATTTTAATTATATAAAATTATATTGGCTAGTCAACTCAATATTACTAAAAC
>Ga0180009_10006001_pt1 | contig 12857 bp, 13 predicted proteins | sample OS_PC_MetaG_FD_123537 | JGI IMG/M metagenome (GOLD analysis project Ga0180009, IMG submission 123537) | Groundwater microbial communities from the Aspo Hard Rock Laboratory (HRL) deep subsurface site, Sweden - OS_PC_MetaG | ecosystem: Environmental > Aquatic > Deep subsurface > Groundwater...
AGAATATAGACTTCCCATAAAATTCGGGCCGTCTGGGAAATTCGCGGCCGCAATTTATCGGCTGTGGGTCCGGGGACTTCGGCCTTATAAAGTTGCATTCCTCCCACGCCCAGGAAAGGGAGGATCGCTAAGGAGAGAAGGAGGATTCCCATCCCGCCCAGCCATTGGGTCAGGTTGCGCCAAAAAAGTACGCTATAGGGGTGTTTTTGGATGTCGGTAAAGATTGTAGACCCAGTGGTCGTAAAACCGGAAGCGGCCTCAAAGCAGGCATCGGTCAGGGAAGCGAGGCTCCCGGTGAAAAGGTAAGGAAGGGCGCCGAAAAAGGTGGCGGTTATCCATCCTAAAGCCACAATGGCAAAGCCTTCCCGATGGGTAAGATCCCGGCGAGACCTCCTGAAGATGAGCATCATGAATAGACCGCTGAATGCCGTTGCGGCGATGGAGAGAAGGAAACCCCTGGCGTGAGGCTCACCGTAAATCCAGTTTACCAATAGAGGAAGGCCCATAGACCCGGCCAGGATTAGGTTTAAAAATCCCAGCAGGTTAAAGAGGGTGGAGAAGGACACGGCTACCAGTACTCCAGTTTAACCATAAGGGCTTTTTCCACTTTATGGATGGCTGTGGTTAGGGCGAAGATCATTACCCGATCTCCTGGTTGGATGACAGTCGATCCATCGGGGATGATCACTTCCGAACCTTGGACAAGTGCGCCCACAATGGCGTCTTTGGGAAACTCTACTTTACGCAGCGGCCGGCCTACCAGGTCGGAGGTCTCCAGGGCAATGGCCTCGAAGGCTTCGGCGTTTTCTTCGGGGAGGGAGGAAACGGAAAGAATTTTACCACGGCGGATAAACTGCAGGATTTTGCTAACCGCAGCCAGCCTGGGACTGATCACCACATCGACTCCGATAGAACGAACCAGGGGGGAATAAGCCATCTTGTTAATCAAGGTCATGACTCGCCGGACCCCCATTTTTTTAGCCAGCAGGGAGATCATCACATTGTTCTCATCGTCTTCGGTAACGGCAATGAAAGTATCCATCTCCCCTACATTTTCCTCAAGGAGGATATCCTGGTAGGAGGCGTCTCCCCTTAGGACAACTGCCTTGCGGCATTTTTCGGCGATTTCCAAACAACGGGATTCATTCTGTTCGATGATTTTTACCTGGATGCCTTGTTCTTCGAGGCTTTTGGCGAGCTCCAAGCCGATTAATCCGCCTCCCAGGATCATGACCCGCTTGATGGGGGGCCGTTTATTGCCAAAGTCTTCCAATGCCTCGCGAGCCTTTTTTCGTTCCATGACCAAAAAAAGAAGATCATTGGCGGCCAGCACGTCCTGCCCTTTGGGGATAAAGACCTTGTCTCCCCTCTGAATGGCCACGATCAAAACGCTGGCTTGGGGGTATAGTTCACGTAGTTTAGCCAAGGATTTACCTATGAGGGAACTTCCCAAAGGCAAAGGGAGGCCAACCATGCGCACCAATCCTTCCGCGAAGTCCACCACCTCCACCGCTCCGGGAACTTCCATCAGCTTGCGCATCATCTCCACCACTTCATGGTCCGGGTTGATGACGAAATCAATATCTAAGTGTTCTTTATCGAAAAGGGGAAGGAGGTAAGAGTATTCTGGGTCGCGCACCCGGGCGATCTTGATGGGAACACGGTCCTGGACCCCTGCGACCAGGCAAGAAATCATATTTACTTCATCGCTGTTGGTGACGGCGATGACCATCGATGCTTCGGAGATTCCTGCCTGGCGAAGCAAGCTAATACTTCCGCCGCTACCATGGATGGCTTGAACATCGAGGGTGTTTTGAACGCGGCGGATCTTCTCCATGTCGCGATCAATGATCACCACGTCTTTTTTCTCTTTGGAAAGCCGGTCGGCAAGATGAAACCCGACTTCCCCCGCCCCGATGATGATGATGCTCATTTTATATCCTCATAAATTAAAAAATGATATTCTCCTTTGCAGGGAGTGTCAAGAGTGAATATATTGATATCTCTCGGGTGGAAGCAAGAAAAAAATGAAGGAAGGAAAGACATAAAATCCTTGACAATTTTTTGAGCCTTGTGATAAAAAAATTTAGCGGATAAAAAGCAAAGCCATTTATGAATTGGCAGATTACGAAAAGAAAGAAAAGAGGAAAATTCCATTCCTGGGAATATGGCCGGGGATTGAGTTGTTTTTGGGAAAAAATTGACCGATGCGTGAATTCTTCCAGCTGGCCGGGATTCTGGCCCTTGTCTCCGTTCTTTCGGCTTGGGCTCTATCCTACACCTATAGCATAACCAAACCCATCATCGAGATCAAGCGATACCAAAAGAAAGTTGAAATGATCGCCTTGGTCTTGCCGCCTTTTGACAACCAGCCGGAAAAAGAAATGGTACAGATTTCCAATGAAAAAGGGGAAACGGTGGAGTTTTATGTGGGCCGCAAGAATGGGCAGCCCACCGGAGTGGCCTTCAAAGGCGGAGCCACTGGGTACGGAGGGAAAATTTCGGTGATGATCGGCGTGAATCCGGAGGGGAGGGTATACGGGATCCAGATTCTCGATCAGAATGAGACGCCGGGGCTGGGAAACAAGATCACTCAGCCGAGCTTCATCAAGCAGTTCCTGACCAAAGACCTGGTCTCCTCCCGGTGGGAGGTCAAAAAGATGGGGGGCGATTTCGATCAAGTTACGGCCGCCACCGTCTCCTCGCGGGCCATAACCAAAGGAATCAAAGAGGGACTCACCATGTACCAAAACAACAAGGAAAAAATTTTGAAGACAGGGTAGGGAAGAAATGGGTTTCCTTTTCCGTAGCGGAGAAATTTTCATAAAAGGGGTTTGGCGGGAGAATCCCACCTTCCGCCTAGTCTTGGGTATGTGTCCCTCCCTGGCCATATCTACTTCAGTAGTCAATGGTTTCGGCATGGGCATGGCCGCCACCTTCGTCCTTTTAGGATCGAATATCATGGTTTCCTTGGTTCGGAATTTCACTCCCTCGAAGGCCCGGATCCCCATCTTTATCATTATTATTTCCACTTTTGTTACCATCGTAGAATTGTTTACCGAAGCCTTTACTCCGGGGCTGCACAAGGCTCTGGGAATTTTCATCCCCCTCATAGTTGTCAACTGCATTATATTGGCCCGGGCTGAAATTTTCGCCTCCCGGGAGCCCATCCTATACAGCATCGCCGACGCCCTGGGGATGGGGGTTGGTTTTACCTTGGCCCTCATGCTCATCTCCGCCATCCGGGAGGTGCTCGGGAATGGCACAATCTTGGGCCGTCCCATCTTCGGGCCCGATTATGATCCGGCCATCGTCATGATTTTGGCTCCGGGAGCCTTCCTCACCATGGGCCTGCTCATCGGCTTGATGAACTATATCACGAGGAAACGATAATGGAAAAAATCATTGTCATTTTTTTCAGCGTGGTTTTGATCAATAATTTCGTATTGAGCCGATTTTTGGGCCTTTGCCCTTTCCTGGGAGTGTCCAGAGAATCCGGGGCGGCCCTCAGCATGGGGTTGGCGGTAACTTTCGTGATGACCATGGCCTCCATCGTGACCTGGTTCTTCTACTACTTTTTCTTGGTCCCTTACCAGCTGGAGTTTCTTCAAACCATTGTGTTCATCCTGGTCATTGCCACCTTCGTTCAATTCGTGGAAATGGTGATGGCCAAGACTTCGCCCGCTTTGCAGGAGGCTCTGGGGATCTACCTACCCTTGATTACCACGAACTGTGCAGTTCTGGGGGTTTCCCTGCTAAACGTCCGGGAGGGATACAGTCTGATTGAGACTACGGTCAATGGTTTTGGGGGGGGCCTGGGGTTCACCGTAGCCATTCTCCTTATGGCCAACATCCGGGAGAGGTTGGAATTTTGCGATATCCCGGAATGTATGAAAGGGTTCCCCATCTCTTTCATCGTGACGAGCATGTTGGCCTTTTCTTTCTTTGGATTCCAGGGTTTTTTTTCCAAGTAAGAAATGGGTATGGGTAGCGATTCAGTAATCCTTATTTCCATCATCGTTCTGGGAGGAATCGGCCTGCTTTGCGGCATCTTGCTGATGGTGGCCTCGAAGTTCTTCTCCGTCGCCATCGATGAGCGGGTAGGCGAGCTTATCACGATGCTTCCCGGGGCAAACTGCGGGGTCTGCGGATTCGCCGGCTGCGCCCAGTACGCCAAGAACCTCATCAGCGGCCAAAGCCCAGCGAATTCCTGCAAAGTCGTCGATCAAGAGAAATCGATGGCCATCGCCGCTTTCATCGGGGTGAAGAACGAAGGGATCGTCAAAGAGGTTGCCGTCCTTCGCTGCCAGGGGGGAGACGGGGTGGTGCCAAGAAGTGCCGACTATACCGGCTTGAAAACCTGCCGGGCGGCGGCTCTGTTTTTCGGAGGCGATAAGGCGTGTTCCTACGGCTGCCTGGGGTACGGAGATTGCGTAAAGGTTTGTCCCTTCCAAGCGATCTCGCGGGGGGAAAACGGCCTGGTGGTGATCAACGCGGCGAAATGCGTGGGCTGCGGGTTATGTGTGAAGGAATGCCCAAAAGAGATGCTCCTTCTTCTGCCCAGTACCTCTGAGGTATACGTTGCCTGCCTGTCTAAAGACCGAGGGAAGAAAGTCACCCAAGTTTGCAAGAAGGGATGCATTGCCTGCAGGAAATGCGAAAAGGCTTGCCCGGTGCAAGCCATCGTCGTGGAAGATAATTTAGCCAAGATTGATTTCCTAAAATGCACAAACTGCGGCCTCTGCGGGGAGGCTTGTCCCACTGAGAGTATTGGGCGTAGATATTAATTTGATGAAAAGCTTGATCGTTTATTATTCCAAAACGGGAAATACCGAAAAAGTGGCTCGAAGTTTTGCCCGCGGGTTGGGGGGAGAGATTGATTGGGTCAAACTGGACCTTTCCCCCGAAGGAATCTTGAAAGGGTTCCAGCCTAAATTTACTCTCGATGCCAGACCTTATGATCTTTTCTGCTTGGGGGCCTGGGTCATGGTGATGAAGGTTCACCCATTTTTAGCCGCCTATATCCGGGAATGCAAGAATCTCGAAGGGAAGAAAGTAGCCGTATTTCTCACCGGAGGGGCCAGTTTCTCCCGAAACCATGCCTACGAAGATTTGCTGCATATCCTCGAGGAGAAGAAAGTGAAGCTGATCGGGTTTTCTTACACCCCGACCCTACTCGGATTAACCCTGACCAAAGGGAAGCTAAAGAAAATGGAGCAGTTTGGTCGGGATATGCGGCGGATCATGGAGCAGGGGGATTAAACATGGACGGTTTTTTGCCCACTTTCATCAGGCGTAAGCAAACCCCGCCCCGCTCCCGGGAGACAGCCTTTGACCAACCCGCTCTTCCCTTTTTGAGCCCCTCCAGGGTCGTTATTCCCTTGCAGGAAACTCCCCAGTCCTCCTATCGGTGCCTGGTAAAAGCAAGGGATGAGGTGAAAGCGGGCCAGAAGATCGGCGATAGAGGAGATCCTCCCTTTCAGCTCTCGGTGCATGCCACCATTTCCGGAAGGGTCCAGGAAGTGGATTCCCATCCCAGCCCCCACGGCTACCATGTGGCCTCCGTGGTGATTGAGTCCAGCGGCCACGAGGACGTCATAGAGAAGCTTTCTCCGAAACCCGGAGCCGAAGAGAAGATGGAGGTCCTATTGGAAGCAGGGATTCCTCTAGATTACAAGAAGCTCGCTGGAAATCAATTGGATACCCTGCTGGTCAATGGGACCGAGTTTGAGCCCACCCTGACGGTCCACCACCAGATTATATGGGAAATGGCTTCCCAGGTTGTGGGAGGCCTGCAGGCCTTGATGAAAATATTCTCTATCCCCCAGGCGGTAATCTGCCTGGAGGGGGGAGAAGCCCGTCTGATTCGGGCGTTGGAAGAAGCGCTGAAGGATTCGAAGGGGATCCTCCTGCACCCGGTTTCCAAGAGCTATCCCCCTACCGGGGAGCTCGTCCTGATCGAGAAAGTCCTGAAGAAAGGGAACGGGTCTTCTTCCGCTAGGGCGATGGGTGTGGAAATAGCATCCCTTCCGGCTGTATACCAGGCCATATACCAGCGGACTCCTTTCGTGGAGAGGACCATCACCGTTTCCGGGTCTGGCGTACCCCACCCGCGGAACATGAAGGTAAGGGTTGGAACCCCCTTCGGGGAAATCATCAGCCAGTGCGGCGGAGACCTGGAGAACCTCACCCAGATCATTATGGGGGGTGCGCTGATGGGGATTTCCCAGCCGACTTCCCAGGCCCCGGTCACTCAGAGAACCACGGGAATCTTGGCCTTGGTCTCCTTGAACCTGACCCGAGGACACCAGTCCCGGATGTACCAGGAAGGCCCCTGCGTCCGGTGCGCGAAATGCGTAGACCGCTGCCCCGTATCTATCCTGCCCAACGTCATCGGGGCCTACTGCCGGAAGAATCGCTTTGCCGAGGCCATCGAAAAAGGTCTTTTTGTTTGTATTGATTGCGGTCTCTGCTCTTATGTTTGCCCGGCCCGGATCCCCTTGGGCGAGATCTTCAAGGAGGCCAAATCCCGCGGTGGATTCCGCGGCCGGGAGGAGAACACCTGAAGTAAGGAAGTGAGAATGTCTAACCGCTTGATCGTTGCCACACCCCCCTACATTAAGAACGGAGAGACCAACCATTGTCTGATGTTCGATGTATGGGTCGCTGCCTTGCCTATGATACTGACAGCGATTTATTTTTTTGGCCCCTACTCTCTGGTGGTAATCTTCCTTTCCATATTTTCGGCCATAGCCACCGAGGCTGTTATTCAGATGTTGAAAGCCCCGGGCTACCAGTTCCGGCCCTTCTTGTATAGTCTTCTGACGAATGAAAAAATCACCATCATGGATGGAAGTGCCCTGGTCACCGGCCTTCTTCTGGCGTTTAACCTCCCACCCCAGGTTCCTTTCTGGCTGCCCGTCGTGGGGTCCGTCGTGGCCATCTCCTTGGGAAAACAAGTCTTCGGAGGGTTGGGGCAAAACATTTTTAACCCGGCTTTATTCGCCAGAGCCTTTCTCGTGGCCGCCTGGCCGGCCCACATGACCAGCTGGGTGGCGCCTTTCGACTGGAACCGCTGGCTCAATCAAATATCCTCGGCCCGCTCTTTATGGATGATCGATGCGGTGAGCTCGGCCACGCCCCTTGCCCTGATGAAACAGCAAGGGACGGCGACCCCCTATCTGGATCTCTTTCTAGGAAACATCGGAGGGTGCCTGGGAGAAGTTTCCGCGCTGGCTGTCCTGATCGGGGGGGCCTATCTCTTGTACAAGGGAACAATTACCTGGCATATCCCCGTCACCTATCTGGGGACGGTCGTCATCTTGAGCACCCTCTTCGGGAGGGACCCTCTTTTTCATCTTTTTTCCGGAGGTCTGATGCTCGGCACCTTTTTCATGGCTACCGACGTAGTAACGAGCCCGGTCACCAAACCGGGAAGGATTTTTTTCGGCATTGGCTGCGGGGTTCTCACGGTTCTGATTCGCCTCTTTGGATCCTTTCCTGAGGGAGTCAGTTATTCGATTCTGCTGATGAATGCCTGCACCCCTTTGATTGACCGATACACGGGGGGAGCGGGTTTACGAAGGCAAACCTTGGGGGCATTAAAAACGTCATGATGATTCTTGAGCCATTTAAAGAAAAAAGGGAGAAGACCATGGAGCGTAGAAGGTTCCTGAAATGGATGGGGGCTTTAGGACTAGGGCTTACGCCGCTGGTCTGGGCCGCTCCGGTAAGAGAGAAAATATTCGGCCGGGGGTTGGCCTCGGCGGCGAAGACCCGACCGCTCATGGGAACCTTCGTCACGGTGACAGTACTGCACCCCTCCCAAGATAAGGCCTTCGAGGCCATGGAAAAGGCTTTCGCGGAAATGGAGCGGCTGATTCATCTGCTCAACCGCCATGCACCGGATACTCCTGTATCTTACCTCAACCGGGTGGGATACCTGACGGACATTCCTCCCGAAATCCATGAAGTCGTCGGGCACGCCGAGCGCCTGCATCGTTTGACCCATGGGGCTTTTGACATCACCGTAAAGCCGATCCTCGATCTGTTGGAGACTTGTTTCTCAAGGAATCTCTCCGCGCCCTCCGCGGAAGAAATCAGAATGGCCTTGCGCCGGATCGGAGTTCATTACCTGGTGCACCAGGAGAAGGAAATGCGGTTCCTCCAGGAGGGTATGGGAATCACCTTGGATGGCATTGCCAAAGGCTACATTGTCGATCGCGCTGTATCCCAGCTCAAGGGCCAGGGGATCCAGCATGCCTTGGTCAATGCCGGAGGGGACATCCTGGCATTAGGAGGTAAAGGGGATGACCAGCCCTGGAGGATTGCGATTCAAGACCCTCGGGACAGGAATCGGATCGTGGGTATCATCCCCCTGCGGGAAGGTGCTCTGGCCACATCGGGCGATTACGAGAATTTTTTTGATCCGGAAAAGAAGTTTCATCACATCATCAATCCGGAAACAGGATTATCCCCCCAACAGTTCTCCAGTGTCAGTGTACGAACTTCTTCCTTGACCGTCGCGGATGCTCTGGCCACAGCTGCTTTCATCCCCTCCCTGCATATGGCTAAAATATTTCTTCAGTCCATCTCCGGGGCCGAAGCCTTGTGGATTGATCAGAGAAAGGTTCAAACCAGGTCCCCAGGATGGAAATGGGTTTGATTTTTTTGGAACGGCGTCCCCCCCAGTTATTAAAGGACCAAAAAAGGGCCCTCCCATTCCGTCTTGCTAAAAGAGGTTTTTTAGGCTATGGGAAAGATCAAGAGAGAACTTCGTGACCCATATTTTTTGGGGGTCTTTTCTCTCCTCTTTCCCTTCTGGGTCATCCTTTCGGGTTTTTTCGACCTCTTGCACCTATCCCTGGGAGTGATTTGTTGTGGTATGGTAGCCTTTTCCTTCCATGACTTGATCTTCCCCTCAACCAACCGGGAAAAAATGAAGGAAAGGCACTGGATCTCCCTGCAATTTTTCCTCTACCTTTTCTATTCCCGGATGCATGCTACGGGGAAATGCGATACCCTGGGCGCTTTCTTGCTCCTAGCCGGCTTGGCCATCCTGAACGGTGTCTCTTTGGCCAGCATGAAGATTCTATTCATCCTGGTCTTCATCTTTAGTCCTCCTTTTTGCCCTCCAGGTTCGAGAAGATGGCCAGCATATGGCCGCTTTTCTGTATATTGGAAGCTCCCTGGGGGTAGTTTTTGCCGGGGACTTTTTCTCTCTTTTCATCTTCTGGGAGATCATGGCCCTTACCTCAGTCTTCCTAATCTGGTATCGAAAAGAAAAGGAATCCCTAAATGCCGGATTCCGGTACTTACTCATGCATGCCTTGGGCGGCTCTTGCTTGTTGATCGGGGTCCTTCTTCATTACAGCACCTATGGGACCCTGGCCGTTGGTGTTTTGGATAATAAACTTGCTTCCCTGTTCATTCTTATTGGTTTTGGATTGAATGCCGCCTTCATTCCTTTGCATACCTGGCTACCCGATGCGTACCCGGAAGGAACCGAAACCGGCAGTGTATTTTTGTCGGTCTATACCACCAAGACAGGAGTCTACGCCTTAGCGCGTTGCTTTCCGGGGGCGGAAGGGGTGGCCCTTATGGGAGGGGCCATGGCCGTTTACGGCGTCACCTTCGCCCTGCTGCAGAACGATGTTCGCCGGCTCCTCTCCTACCATATCGTCAGCCAGGTGGGTTACATGGTGGCTGGGGTGGGGGTTGGGACTGTCCTCGGGATTAACGGGGCCATCAGCCACATGTTCAACAATATCCTTTATAAATCCCTGCTCTTCATGGGTATGGGAGCGGTAATCCTGGGTACGGGGAGGAGAAAGCTTACCGACCCAGTTCCAGGCAGGAGATCGAGGCGCTCAGATCGGAACTCGAAGAAGTCCTGGCCAGAAGGGAGTATGATGAAAACTTTTACCGGCGACCCATCGGAGTGGGAGTTTTTTTAGCCCTTGCTTTATTATTTATTATCGGATGGCTCTATCTTACGTTTTAACCTCCTGTTTCCACTCAATGGCTCCTCATATTTTTTCCCCGGCCCCCGCTCATTCGGTTCGGTAGCAAATTAAATTTTCTGTAAGGGAAAATTCGCTCCGCTTTTTTAATTCCTCTGGCCTGAACGGAGATAGAAATTGATAGCCAGGAAGAAATATAGTCTGGCTCATGATTATGGTTAACCCTTGTAAATTTTTTGCTGATGTTTTACTATATCAAAAATTTTCAAAAATCCATCGCGCCCTCATGGGGAGCTTTCTTGAGAGAAGAAAGGCGAGGATGGAGGAAGAAGGCGAGATGAATGAAAAAAAAATAAGCGAAGAAAAAAATAAGTGGGCAAGCCGATGCTTGAAGAAGACACCGGAAAAGATCCAAAGCACCTCGGGGATGGATACCCAGATCCTTTATACCCCGGCGGAGATTCCCCAATTCGATTACCTGAAAGACCTTGGTTTCGCGGGTGAGTACCCGTTTACCCGCGGCATTCAGCCCACCATGTACCGGGGACGGGTTTGGTCTATGCGCCAATACTCCGGGTTCGCTACGGCTGAGGAGTCCAACCGCAGGTTTAAATACCTGTTAGCGCAGGGGCAAACCGGCCTTTCCGTTGCTTTTGACCTGCCAACCCAGATCGGTTACGACTCTGATCATCCCCTTTCCCAGGGGGAGGTGGGGAAGGTGGGGGTGGCCATCGATTCCCTGGCTGACATGGAAGTCCTTTTGGACGGGATTCCCCTGGACAAGGTGAGTACTTCCATGACCATCAACGCCACAGCGGCTATCCTTCTGGCTATGTACGTCGCCGTGGCCGAAAAACAAGGAGTCAAGCCGGCTGACCTGCGGGGGACAACCCAGAATGATGTACTCAAGGAATATGTAGCCAGAGGCACCTACATCTTTCCTCCTCAGCCCTCGATGAGGCTGATCACCAATATTTTCGAATACTGTTCCCGGGAAGTGCCGCAGTGGAACTCCATCAGCGTAGGGGCCTACCACGTGAGGGAAGCAGGGTCAACAGCCGTCCAGGAAGTGGCCTTTGCTTTTTCCATCGCCATCGCTTACCTGGAAGCCGGAGTGAAAGCCGGGTTGGACATCGATGATTTCGCGCCGCGGGTTTCCTGGATTTTCAATACGCACATCAACTTTCTGGAGGAAGTGGCCAAATTCCGGGCAGCCCGGAGACTTTGGGCCAAGATCATTAAAGAGCGATTTAAGGCCAAGGACCCGCGTTCCTGGATGCTACGTTTCCACACCCAGACCGGCGGATGTACTCTTACAGCCCAGCAACCGCTGAATAATTTGATCCGCACGACTTTCCAGGCCATGGCGGCAGTTTTAGGCGGATGCCAATCGTTGGCCGTTTGCTCCTATGATGAAGCCATGGCCTTACCTACGGAAGAATCTGTGCGCCTTTCCCTACGCACGCAGCAGATCATCGCGCACGAATCCGGGGTAGCGGACACGGTTGATCCTCTGGGGGGGTCATATTTCATAGAAACGCTGACCAACGAGATCGAGAAACGGGCCAGCGAATACATTGCCAAGATCGACCAGATGGGAGGAGCCGTGGCCGCGATTGAAAAAGGATACATCCAGCAGGAGATCCAGGAAAGCTCTTACCGGTATCAAAAGGAAATTGAGCTTGGGAAAAAGATTCTGGTAGGCGTAAACAAATTTCAGATTCAAGAGCCACCCGTAAAGGGACTATTAAAAGTTGACCCGAAGGTGCGGGAGGTGCAAGCGAAAAAGCTTGCGGAACTCCGGGCGGGGCGCAACCGCCAGCAGGTAGAGACTTCCTTAGCAAGATTGAAGGAGGTGGCCAAAGGAAATGGCAATTTGATGGTCCCCATCCTGGATTCTGTAAGGGCTTATTGTACTCTGGGAGAGATTTGTGATGTTCTTCGTGAAGTGTTCGGGGAGTATGAACCCATTGTGACAGTGTAAAGACGAGGGCGTAAGGGACAAGTCGCCAAGAGGAGGGGAATATGCCTGTTTCCGCATTTGTGTTGATCCGCACCGAAGCGGACAAGACCAAGGGTGCTTTTGAAACCCTGACCAAGCTTAAAGGAGTGAAGTTAGCCCATACGGTAACCGGCCCGTTTGATATCATCCTCTTGATGGAAGCCAAAACCCTCCAAGAGTTGGGCGACGTGATCCTCTCCAAAATTCGGGGGGTGGATGGAGTTGCGCGCACCATGACCTGTGTTACGGTAGAAACGGGTTGAAAATATAGGGTTTGAGGATTCAAGGGTTTATGGTTCCAGTGATTTTTCTCCATGAGGGTCCCTTGGACAATGGAGTCCTGGCCCCCCCTCAAACTCATTGTCTTGACTGCAAGTTGATTATTGAACGGTTGGATGAAAGGGGAGCAGAAACATGGAGAACAGTTTCCGATTCATTGCTGAAAAAGTCTATGCCATTCCCGGCCGGGGTGTCGTCGTTACCGGTAAGGTGGAAAGCGGGTCAGTCTCCGTGGGCGAAGAGATTCGATTCCTGGGGACGGATGGACAATGGGTGATCGCTTTGGTGATTGCCATTGAGGTTTCCCAACGTCTGGTGGATGTAGCTCCGGCTGGGCAGACGGCCAGCCTTCTGCTCGAAGGGGTTAAAAAAGAGCAAATTGCTCTGGGAACCATTTTAATGGCCGCACCGGCCACGCCGGTACCGGTCAGCTCTTCTCCCACCCAATCCTCCTTCCCCATAGCGGTCTCAATTCCTCAGGCACCTTCCTTTGGCAAGGCTATCCATCCTTCCTCCAGCCTGTGGCGCACAATTTTTTTCGTGGGGATCGGCATCCTTATCATCCTGGCCATACTGTATTTTCAGGGTAAGTTGGGCCCGATAAATCCGATAAA
>Ga0180009_10006002_pt1 | contig 12856 bp, 11 predicted proteins | sample OS_PC_MetaG_FD_123537 | JGI IMG/M metagenome (GOLD analysis project Ga0180009, IMG submission 123537) | Groundwater microbial communities from the Aspo Hard Rock Laboratory (HRL) deep subsurface site, Sweden - OS_PC_MetaG | ecosystem: Environmental > Aquatic > Deep subsurface > Groundwater...
CGCCTGCGGCTTCGTAGACCTTCGTTGACTCCGGCCAGCTTCGCAAGCCTCCGTCCACTCCGGTTCACTTCGCCTGCGGCTTCGTAGACCTTCGTTGACTCCGGCCAGCTTCGCAAGCCTCCGGTTCACCGCAAGTGATCGCTAGGGCAGAGCCCTTCTCGGTCGGATCTTCATCAGATCACTCACGTCGGCCACGATCAACCCCACCACCAAGGTCAGCGCGAGAACCAGCATATTTTCACTTTTCGCGCCCCCACCACCGATGGCCAAGTTTTCGCAACGGAAAAAAGTATCGTGGCGTTTCGGCGCCGACCTTGCGCTATCGCGCGTCGTCCGCTAGATGCCCGCCGCCGCGGCCGCTGACGTTCGGCGACTCGCTTTGCTTTCTACCCCCTGCTTTCTGGCTCTTCGGAGCGCGGTGTTGTTGTGATTCGCGATCAGCGACAAATACGAAATATTGGGATCAGTGCCCATATCGACTCGGGAAAGACCACCCTCACCGAGCGAATCCTTTTCTACACCCAGAGGATCCACGCGATCCACGAGGTGAAGGGAAAGGACAACGTGGGCGCGAAAATGGATTCCATGGAGCTCGAACGAGAGCGTGGGATCACCATCCAGTCCGCTGCCACCCACTGCGTCTGGAAGGGTCACCACGTCAACATCATCGACACCCCCGGACACGTCGACTTCACCATCGAAGTCGAAAGGGCCCTGCGGATCCTCGATGGCGCCATCCTCGTGCTGTGTGCCGTCGCCGGCGTCCAATCGCAGTCCGTCACCGTCGACCGCCAGATGCGTCGCTATGGCATCCCCCGCCTCGCGTTCATCAACAAATGCGACCGGTCCGGCGCCAACCCGCTGCACGTCGTCGACCAGCTCCGCGAAAAGCTGAGCCTCAACCCCGTCTTGCTCCAGTTGCCCATCGGGCTCGAAGCCAACTTCGACGGGGTCGTCGACCTCATCGAGATGCAGGCCGTCCGCTTCGATGGCCCCACCGGACAGGAAATCCGTCGCGAACCCATCCCGGAGGACCTGCTCGACAAGGCCAACGCGGCTCGCGAATCGATGCTCGACGCAGTTTCGATGTTCTCGGACGAGCTGACCGAGGCGATGCTGGATGAGAACGTGACCACAGACCAGCTGATGCGGGCCATCCGCGAGGCCACGCTCACGTCGCAGATCACGCCGGTGTTCATTGGATCCGCCTACAAGAACCGTGGCGTACAGACGTTGCTCGACGGCATCACGGCATTTCTTCCTGCGCCGAACGACCGCACGCACGCGGCGACGTCGCTCGATGACGAGTCCGAGATGGTGCTCACGTCGGCGGAGGACGCCCCCTTGGTGCTGATGGCGTTCAAGGTGGACGAAGGGCGTTACGGGCAGCTGACGTACTTGCGCGTGTATCAGGGAACGCTGAAGCGCACGGCGACGATCATCAACATGCGGACCCGCAAGAAGCATCGGGTGGGGCGTTTGGTGCGGATGCACGCGGACGAGATGGAGGACATCGAGAGCGCCGCGGCGGGCGACATCATCGCCATGTTCGGAATTGACTGCGCGTCCTCGGACACGTTCACGGACGGTACGATTGCGGTGTCCTTGGCCTCGATGCACGTACCGTCACCCGTCATCTCGCTTACGGTGAAGACGGACAGTCAGAATTTGCCGAACATGTCCAAGGCGCTGCGGCGATTCGTCAAGGAGGACCCGACGTTTCGGGTATCGACCGACGCGGAGACGAGCGAGACGCTCATTTCTGGGATGGGCGAGCTGCACCTGGACGTCTACCTCGAGCGGATGCGTCGTGAGTACAAGGTGCCGGTGGAGGTGAGTCCTCCGCGGGTCGCGTACCGCGAGACGATCACGGCTGCGGCGGCGTTCGACTACACGCACAAGAAGCAGACCGGCGGCTCCGGGCAGTTCGGGCGCGTGTCGGGGCGGGTGGAGATCGATACCGAAGAGGACTTTACGTTCGTCAACGAAACCGTGGGTGGTGTCATCCCGCGCGAGTACATTCCTGCGTGTGAGAAGGGGTTCCGTTCGTGTCTCGCGAAAGGGCCCTTGATCGGAGCTCCGGTGGTCGGGCTTCGCATCGTCGTGGATGACGGGGCGGCCCATGCCGTCGACTCGTCAGACATGGCGTTCCAGGAGGCGGCCCGCGGGGCCTTCCGCCAGGTCTACAGCCGGTGCAAGCCGCAGGTGCTCGAGCCGGTCATGCAGGTGGCGGTGGAGACCCCCACGGAGTTTCAAGGAAACGCGGTTGGCACTTTGCTCAAGCGCCGTGGCATCATCGTGGGAACCACGGATGAGGACGGGTTCGTTCGTATCGAGGCGGAGGTGCCGTTGGCGGAAATGTTTGGGTACGCCACGGTCCTGAGGTCGACCACCCAAGGCAAGGGCGAGTTCACGATGGAGTTCTCACGCTATTGCCCGGTCCCGGCGGCCACCGCCGAGGAGCTGATCAAGGCGCACCAACTGCAGCGCAACCACAAGGACGGTGTGGCATGATCACGCAGGAAGTCATTGAGCGCAGTCCGATTCGCTCGCTGGAGCGAGCCATCCATGGTGGACTCGGCGCCAAGAAGCTCGGCGTCGTCCTCGCCCGCTCCGGTGTCGGCAAGACCGCATGCCTGGTGCAGATCGGACTCGACGCGTTGCTTCGCGGAAAGACCGTGCTGCACGTCTCCAACGAGGCGCCCGTCGGTCACCTCCGGTCCTACTACGACGAGCTCTTTCACGGCATCGAGCGCATGACTGGGCTCGAGAGTGCGCCCACCGTGTTGCTGGAGATCGAGCGTCGGCGGCTGCTCATCTCGCAGCCCGGGCCCACGCTCCGGCTCGACAAGCTCAACGAGGCCGCTTCCGTGGCTTCCGGCGCTCTGGGCCGCGACCCCGACATGGTCATCGTGGAAGGGTTCGACCTCGACAACGCCAACGAATCGCACGTCGAGCAATTGCGTGAGCTCGCCTGGAGCCTGGGTGCGGAGCTTTGGCTCAGCGTACGAACGCACCGTCATCAGCCGGTGACCCATCCTCGCGGCTATCCCCCGCCGGCCGATCGGTTCGAGGCGCTCATCGACATCATGCTGGCGCTCGAGCCAAAAGATGGGCGCATTCAGCTACGCGTGGTCAAGAACCACAACGACACGACCAAGGAGCCTGAACCGCTCGAGCTCGACGCGGTGACGATGCAGTTGGTCGAGGACGCCAAAGGTCTGAGCCGGTCCGACCCTCGCAACCGCGAGCGTTTCGTGCTGCACAGCGGCGGAGCGCGCGGTGCCGAGTCGGCCTTTGGTGAGATCGCCGAACGCTACGGTATTCGGGAGATTACCTTCAGCTTCGACGGTCACACGAGCCGCACCCGGGACCGAGGACTGCGCTTGCTGACCGAAGCCGATCTTCGCCTGGGCGACGTGAGTCTCCGCTACGTTTCCCACCGCCTGGGCCGCGTGTTTCCGTCCACCCCGTCGGTGCGCAAAATCCTGCAGAGCATCTGGCATCAGATCCGACCGTGTCAGCAGGTGTTCGTGATCGGTCAGATCCAGGATGACGGGACCGTGCGAGGAGGAACCGGTTGGGGGGCCGAGCTGGCCCGCCGCTGGAAGAAAGACCTGTTCGTCTTCGACCAGGACAAGAGCGCGTGGTTCTCGTGGGACGGCGCGGCCTGGACGGATGCGGCTCCGGTCATCGATTCGCCGATGTTTGCCGGGACCGGCACCGCGCGCCTCGAAGACAACGGCCGTCAGGCCATCGAGGCCCTCTTCGAACACTCCTTCGGCCACGACTGAGTTCAGGGCAATCGTCACGGGTCCACAGCGCTGCAGCTCGACATCCGTGGAAGCGCCGGTGCTGGACACCATGCCGGCGTCGAGCGGCGCTGCGCTGTCGGACGATGCCCGAGATCCACCACGCCGCTGCAGCCGCCCGTGAGCAGGCACCCGAACCCAAGCAACGCCACTGCGTCCCCAGCTCGTTTCATGCCGCAAGGGTCTCGGCCGTCACATCTCGAAGCACACACCTGCTGACGCAGCCCTGATGATGGAACGTGGATTCCACTTCAGGCCGATTCGGCGTGCTGCAGTTGCACGCCAATCCGCGCGCGTCCGCCCTCGAACACCGAACCTCACGCAGAACGAAGCCGTTCTTGCCTGCCCCTTCGGATGGCACGCGCGGTGCAATGACACCCTCCAGACGAAGGCAACTCCAAGAAAGATTGCGGAAAGAAGGCTCCCCATGCGTACCACCACCACCATCGCCGCCCTGCTCGCCGCTGTCGCCATGTTCACCTCCGCTTGTTCCGCGAACATCGACCCTGAGCCCACGGCAACGGCCTCGCAGAAGGTAACCGCGTGCGGATTCCAAGAGATGACCACCGCCATCTGCGATCGAACCGCTACGCTCGGAAGCTGCACCGAGCTCCGGGCAGAGGGGATGGATACCTCGGAGGCCAGGGAGATCTGTGAGTCGAGCGACGGTCAGTATCGGAAGAACGCAGAGTGTCCGCGCGATGGCAAGTTGCTCGGCGTCTGCCCCGCGGAGGAACAGCCCGGTCAGCTCCGCCTCCACTACTACTACGCGGGCGACATCTTCGCGGACAGCACCGTCCCGACGTTCGCCTGCGCGAACCTCAACAACGGGTCTTGGTGTTCCGCGCAGTGACCGGGTAGAGGCCATTTCCCATTCCCGGGGTCTCGGGTTACCCTGAGCCCTGCCATGGACCACTTCGCTCACGTCGCGCTCGCGCTGCTGGCCACGGGTGCGGCCGTGTTGGGCTGCGCCTGCAACGATCCGGTGCCCAAGACCAAGCCTGCGTCATCGGCCGCCGTGGCCTCCGTGTCGGCCGCGCCACCCGGCAGCGCCGCCCCCGAGCGTACGCCTCGCCCCAAGAATCCGGCCCCGAAAGCCGAAACGTTTTCCGTCACGACCACGGATGGCGTCCGCATCGACGCCTCCTCCTGGAAAGGCGGCGACGCCAAGGCGCCCGTGGTGCTCCTGGTACATCGTCTCGGCGGAACCCGGGATGAGTGGACCCCTCTGCTCGAGCGTCTCTTTCCTGTCAAATACCCCCTCAACGTCGTTGCCCTGGACCTTCGCGGACACGGGCAGTCCAAGTCCGCCAAGGGCAATCCCAAGGCGGTCAAGGGCAAGATCAGCTGGCAATCGTTCGATCAGGCAGCCTTCGAGAAGATGGAGCTCGATCTGTCCGCGGTTCTCGCACACGTGGAGAAGCAAAAAGGGGGCCCCCCCCAAGCCTGGTTGCTTGTGGGTTCAGACATCGGCGCCACCCTCGTCGTTCGTGCAGCCGCCGAACGCGAAGGCGCAGTCGCCGGACTTGCCCTCGTCTCTCCCGGCGCATCGCTGCGCGGCATGGACGTCTATGCGCCATTCAGCGCGGTGCTCGGCCGGCCGAATCTGCTCTTGGCGGGCGCGAACGACACCGTGTCCTACCAACCGGCCAAGGCGATGGCCGTCATGTCGAAGACGTCGAAGCTCGTGACCTTCGAAGCGCGCGGACATGGTGCCCAGTTCCTCGGCGAAGAGCGCTGGGAGATGTGGGACGAGCTCGCGGATTGGGTGGAAGCCCGCGTGCAAACACCTGCGCCGGCAGCAAGTGCGAACGTTGCGGGTTCGGCCGTCGTGCCGCCCTCGTCCTCCACGAGAACACCGCCGCCCGCCTCGTCGGATCGGTAGCGATGGGAAACGAGCTGGGAGACAAGGCCCGAGAAGAGTTCCTCTCCGAGGCACAGGAGATCATCGATCGGCTTTCTCGGGACCTGCTGCTGCTCGACGCCACGACGCGGGTTGGACCTCCTGACCCGGACCTGATCAACGGAGTGTTTCGAGGGGTCCATACGCTCAAAGGGCTCTGCGGACTGTTCAACGCCATGCGCTTGTCCGCGCTGTCCCATGAGCTCGAGAACACGCTGGACGACCTGCGGTTGGGGCGCACCCAGCTCTCTCCCGATCTGTTGGATCAGCTCTTCCGTGCCGTCGAGCTCTACAACCGGCTGCTCGCGAGCAGCAAGGAGGGAGCGGGGCTCGACGAAGTGGACGAAGAGCTCGAGTCCTTCATCCGGGAGCTTCGTCGACGAGGGGCGCCGGCGAGCGTGTCTGCGTCCCAGTCCATCGCGTACGATCTGGACGCGAACATGCTGGCGGTACTCACGGAGTACGAGGAGCACCGGCTTCGCACGAGCATCGAGCAGGGGATGCGACTGTACCGGGTGCGGGTCGCGTTCCAGCTGGTGACCATCGACGATCAGCTGGAGTCGCTGAAGCTTCAGATTAAGCCATACGGCGAGATCTTGACGTACTTGCCGACGGGCAGTGGAGCGGATGCTGACAGCATCGAGCTGGAAATTCTGCTGGCGTCTTCCGAGAGCGTGGAGGTGTTGAGCGGGGCGTTGTCGAAACTCAACGGGGTGATCGAGGAGATGCCGCGAATGACGGCGACCACGGGCCCCCCCTCCACCGGTGCGCCGCCGCCCTCGCTGATGTCCGATCCGCTGAGCATGCATGCGTCCGTCGCCCAGCCCACGGCGTTGCCGGCTCGCTTGACCCTCGCCCCCCATCCCGGCGTAGCCAAGAGTACGAAGACCGCGGCACCGCTTGCGTCGAAACGGGAGCCAACCCTGCGGTCGGTCGCGCAGACGGTGCGCGTCGACATACAGCGGTTGGACCACTTGATGAACCTGTTGGGGGAGCTGGCGATTGTACGTGGCGGCCTCGAACGCGTGGTGGACCAGGTCCGTGCGGAGCCGGCGCTACGACAGCTCACGCGGGACTTGGGGCGTCTTCACCACGGGTTCGATCGGCACCTGGCCGCGATGCAGACGGCGATCCTCGAAGTACGGATGGTGCCGCTGGGGCAAGTGTTCGAGAAGCTCGCCCGGGTGGCCCGTCAGGCGAGCCGCGAGGTGCGCAAGGAAGTGAATCTCGTCATCACCGGCGCGGAGACCGAGGTGGACAAGCTCATTGGCGAGGAGCTCAGCGATCCGTTGATGCACATGATTCGCAACGCCCTCGACCACGGGATCGAAGACGGAGAATCGCGCGAGCGCGTGGGCAAGCCGAAGGCCGGCACCATTGCGCTCAACGCCTATCAGAAGGGCAACCAGGTCGTCGTGGAGGTGGAGGACGATGGCGCGGGGATCGATGATCGGCGACTGGTCCAGGCGGCCATCGACAACGGCGCATTGTCGGAGAGTGAGTCGAACGAGTTGAGCGAACGGGATCGGCTCGAGCTGATTTTCCTTCCGGGTATCAGTACGCGAGCCGAGGCCGGCAAACTGTCCGGTCGTGGCGTCGGCATGGATGTCGTGAAGACCAACATCGGCCGGCTCGGCGGCGTGGTCGACGTCCATAGCGATCTGGGGATTGGTTCGAAGTTCACCATCACCCTGCCGATCACCCTCGCAATGATCAGCGCGTTGATGGTGCGCGTCAGCGACCAGACGTTCGCGGTTCCGCTGGCCAGCGTTCAGGAAGCGTTGCTCATCGACTTCTCCGAGATTCGTGACGTGGAAGGCAGAGAGATCGCGACGGTGCGAGGCAAGTCGTTGCCGCTTTGTCGGCTCAACGAGTTGTTCGAGCTCCAACGTGCGCAACACCCGGCCAACGGATCGAGACTTCTCGTCGTGGTTGCGTCCGCGGCGTCGCGCCGTTGTGGGTTCGTGGTCGACGACATCGAGGGGCGCCAGGACATCGTGATCAAGTCGTTGACGGGTCCGCTGCGCTCGACCTCGGGGTTTGCCGGTGCCACAGAACTGGGCGATCAACGCGTGGCCCTGGTGCTCGACGTGCCCATGCTGCTCGAGGAGGCGATGAGCTCGGTTAGCCTCTCGAAGCGTTCGGCGAGGCCCCATGGCTGAAAAGTCGCGAGCGTACGCGTCGTTGGCGCGCGTTACATCGGAGGAAGCGGCGCGGTCGGAGTTCTTGGCGTTTCGTCTCGATGAGGAGGTCTACGCGGTGGAGATCGCGCGCATCGGGGAGATTCTCCGCGTTCCGCCGGTCACCGACGTGCCGAGGTCTCCGGATCGCATCATGGGGGTCGCGGGGGTACGCGGACGGGTGCTGACCGTGCTCGACCTTCGGCGGCGCCTTGGGCTTGGGCAGCCCGAGCCCACGCGTCACGCTAGAATTCTCGTGTTGCCCTGGTCCGAGAACGAGTCGGTGGGGTTGTACGTCGACGCGGTTCTGCAGGTATACCGTTTCGCGGAGGCTGACATCGAGCTCGTGGCGGAGGGGTTGGGCGGCGACGTTGGGGATCACGTCATCGGGGTGGCGCGGGTTGAGGGTACACTGGTGGTGGTGATTCGACTCGAGCCCTTTCTCGAGCTTTGAGCGTCATGAAATACCGTTCACCCCATTCTCGGCCTGACCCTCGGAAGAACCTCGTAGGATTCACCGTTGGTGAAGTGCGCTATGCGATCGGCGTGGAGGTCGTGCGTCAGGTCGTCAACCCGATGTCGACGACGTCGTTGCCGCACATGCCGAAGGCGATCGTTGGGGTGGCGGAACACCGTGGCTTGGTGATCCCGGTGGTCGACTTGCGGCTACACTTCGGGATGCCGGCGGAGCTCACACGCAGGACGAAGTGGATTCTCATCGACCTTGCCGGCGACGTCGTGGGCTTGGTGGTCGACGCAGTGACTGGAGTGTTCGGAGCCATGGCCGAGGAGGTCCGACCAGCCCCGGTTTTCGGTGCGAGTGACGCGAGGCGAGGGTTGACCGGGGTTGCATCGCAGGAAGGGCAGATGGTCTTTCTCTTGGACGGGACAGCCTTGCGTGAAGTTGCCCGCCCGGCGATGGCGGCGGGTCTTCCCGAAGCGTCGAAACAACCAATGAAGGATAGCTAGCCCGAACGCCGATGCCCCAACCTCCCCCGCAAAGACGGTCATCCCCCCGAACCGACGGACCCGAGCTCCGACCTGAGGAGTACCATCGGCTGCGGGACTTGCTGCGAGAGCGAACCGGTCACGCCTTCGGTGATGAACAGGTCAGGGAGTTCGAACGGCGCCTGAGACCGCGGGTCATGGAACATGGGTTCGCCTCATTTGCCGAATACCACCGGTTTCTGCGTTCCGCATCGGCCGACGAAGAGCTCCAGACGGTGATCGATCTGATCACGAACAACGAGACCTACTTCTTTCGCGAGGACTACCAACTCCAGTCGTTCCGCGAGGAGACCCTTCCCAAGCTCGCGCGCGACGCCAGGAATCGTCGGCATCTGACTTGCTGGAGCATGGGGTGTTCCACCGGTGAGGAGGCCTACTCCATCGCCGTGGTGCTCCTGGAGTCAGGGCTGTTCGATGGCTGGAATCTGCGGGTGTTCGGCACCGACTTGTCCCGCAAGCGCGTGACGGCGGCGCGGCGTGCGATCTACGGCGAGAGCTCCTTTCGTTCTACGTCGCCGGTGCGTCGATCGGCTTACTTCGTATCGACCCGCGCGGGGACGCGGGTGGGGCCATCGGTTCGGGCGATGTGCCAGTTCGGACAACTCAATCTTTTGGACTTGGCCCAGCGCTCGACGATCGACCAGGTCGACGCCATCTTCTGTCGCAACGTGCTCATCTACTTCACGCCGGAGGCGAGAAATCGTGTGATCCAGTCGATCTACGACCGTCTCCGTCCAGGTGGGTACCTGATGCTGGGCCACTCGGAGTCCCTGCTGAACGACCCTGGACCCTTCCGACCCGTCCATCTCAACCACGATGTGGTTTACCATCGACCTCTGAACGCGACGGTGAGGGGGTTCTGATGGAGGAGCCGCGCGATCGGCGAGTGCGCGTCTTGGTGGTGGACGATTCGATCCTGAACCGTCGTGGGATCCGACGTGTGCTCGAAAGCTGCGATCGGGTCGAGGTGGTGGGTGAGGCTGCCGACGGGGACGAGGCGCTACGTGCTGTTGCGGAAAAGAAGCCGGATGCGATCACGCTCGACCTCGAGATGCCGCGGATGGACGGCTTCACCTTTCTCCGAATCCTGATGGCCCGCAATCCACTTCCGGTGATCGTCGTGTCGAGCCACAGCCAGAAGGAGAATGTGTTTCGTGCGTTGGAGTTGGGGGCGATCGACTTCGTGGAGAAGCCGGAGCGGGGCTTCTTTGCTCGCGCTGCGAGTGAACAGCTGGTCGAGAAGGTGATGCTCGCGCGGACGCTGCGACCGAAGCGGTTGAACGTGCCGATGTCGCCTGTGTTCAGTCCGGAGCCGAGCACATCGCGGGGGCTTGGCCCGGTGTCTTCGTCCGCGGTTCCACCCCGGTTCGTGATCTGCATTGCGGCTTCCACGGGAGGTCCGGCCGCTCTGCTCGACATCTTCGCGCGGCTGCCCGACCGCTTGCCCGCCGCGGTGGTCGTGGTGCAGCACATGCCGCACCGTTTCACCGGAGCCTTCGCGGCTCGTCTCGACCGCAAGAGCAACCTCGCTGTCCGCGAGGCCTCCGACGGAGAGTCCCTGCTCGCGCGCCACGGTTACGTCTGCCCCGGGGGGCGATGCATGGAGATCGATTCTCACGGGGAACAGTTGCGCGTTCGGATCGTTGAGCCTCATTCCAAAGACGCCTACGTCCCAAGCGCAGATCGACTCTTCAGGAGCGTGGCTCGCGTCGTCGGGTCCCGCGCCATCGGGGTCGTGCTCACGGGCATGGGCACCGACGGCGTCGAGGGCGCCCGTGCGATACGGGATGCGCGCGGGCTCGTGGTGGTCGAGAGTCATGACACCGCCGTGGTCGACGGGATGCCATCGGCTGTCATTCGGGCGGGCGTGGCTGGCCGCGTGCTACCGCTGCCGGCGATCGGCGAGCTGCTCGCCACGCTGACGGGATAGCGGAGAGCTCGCAATCGGTAGCGCGCGTAGCAGCGTGGGGCCGAAAAACGGGTGGCACGGCCAAGCAAGCCCCTGACTGACTGCAAGCATCTGCTTGGCCGTGGTCTGCAATGGTTTGCGCGTCGATGAAACACGGCCAATCGGGCACTCGGCGACGTCTGCCGTCTTGCTTGGCCGTGCCACCCAAAGCCAGCGAACGGTTTTTCGGCCACCGCACGCTTCTACCTAGCGGTCAGCTTTCAACGGTCAGCGGGGTCGCAGTGCTGGCGCATGTTGGTCGCTTGCGCTATCCCCCCTGCTCGCCGAGGTTGAAGGTATGAACGTTCGACTGGTCAAAGAGTATCGATTCGAGGCCGCGCATCGCTTGACGCGCGTGTCGGACGAGCATCCGTGCGGACGCTTGCATGGTCACAGCTATCGCGTCGAACTGTCGCTCGATGGCCCCGTTGATCCCGAGCTGGGTTGGTTGATCGACTTCGGGGAGATCGATGCGGCTTGGCAGCCCCTCAAGAAGCGCCTGGACCACGCCGTGCTCAACGACTTGGCGGGGCTGGACAACCCAACGAGCGAGAACCTGACCCGATGGCTCTGGGAAGAGCTGGTGGGAACCCTTCCCATGCTTCGTCGGGTGACCCTTTGGGAAACGGCGGACGCGCGCTGCGAGTACGAAGGGCGCTGAGTCAGTTCAACGGGACCATCACCCCGACGCCCACCCCCACCCGAGGACGCCGCTCCCACTCCCGCATGGCAACGACGTGGGTCACCAGGGTGCACGTACGTATCATCGGCCCGTCGCAGCCCTTCCACGTGCCGTCGTAGTACTCACCGCCGTCGCGGTCATAGCGAATAACGTGTCCCTGGGGGTTCAAGCTGAGCCAGGCAAAAGCCGCGCCTGGGAAGGCCGCGCTCATCGGTCCAACTTCTCCCATACCCGTGGCATCCTCTCCCACCAAGTGTCCGTCGGGCAACAGGATGGCGATCGGGTCACCATCTTCGTAGTAGACGCGTCCCACCTGATCGATCTGGAAGAGCACGTCACCGTCCTCGGTGATGGTGCCGTCCGGATTGAGCTCGATGACTTCGTCGTCCCGCTCCCACGAAGCGTGTCCCAGGGTGACCGGGGCGCCACCTTGCGCCCAGTTCGGCGGCGGTGTCGCCGAACACCCGAGCGTGGTGGCGGCGATCCAGACCAACGTGCCGATCGTCGTGAAGGCCTTCATCGCATCGAAGCATAGCAAGAAAGCGTGCCGGTGCGACGGGGGGTGCCGTCCAGGGCGGCCTTCGAGGCGCTGAACGGACGGTCCGTCTTCTCTTGATATCGAATTCTTGAGAGAAACTTGGGTCACCGCTCTCCGGAGGCGCAACGCGATTCCGAGGAGCGGCATCGATAGGGGGCACGAACTACAGGTCACACGGAACCGAAGTGGCGCGGTCGAAGGCGATCGCGCGCATTGAACCGTCAACTCCAAGTCCAAGGAGATTTGTCCGATGGCACATGAACTTCCCGCTCTTCCCTTCGCCATGACCGCCCTGGAACCCGTTATCTCCAAGGAGACCCTCGAGTACCACTACGGCAAGCATCACCAGGCGTACGTCACCAACCTGAACAAGCTGATCCCGGGAACGGAGTTCGAGAAGCTCTCGCTCGAGGAGATCGTCAAGAAGGCTTCCGGTGGTCTGTTCAACAACGCCGCTCAGGTGTGGAACCACAGCTTTTACTGGAATTGCCTGCGCGCCCCGAAGGATGGCAACGCGCCGACCGGTGCCGTGGCCGAGGCCATCAAGAAGTCCTTCGGCTCCTTCGACGAGTTCAAGGGCAAGTTCTCCGCCTCCGCCGCCGGGAACTTCGGCTCGGGTTGGACCTGGCTGGTTAAGAACGCCGACGGCAAGGTGGAGATCCTCAACACCTCCAACGCCGCCACGCCTCTAACCGAAGGCAAGACCATCCTGTTGACCATCGACGTCTGGGAGCACGCCTACTACGTCGACTATCGCAACGCGCGACCGAAGTACCTCGAAGAGA
>Ga0180009_10006003_pt1 | contig 12856 bp, 14 predicted proteins | sample OS_PC_MetaG_FD_123537 | JGI IMG/M metagenome (GOLD analysis project Ga0180009, IMG submission 123537) | Groundwater microbial communities from the Aspo Hard Rock Laboratory (HRL) deep subsurface site, Sweden - OS_PC_MetaG | ecosystem: Environmental > Aquatic > Deep subsurface > Groundwater...
AGGGAGCGCGGGCGCGTCAAGCGGGAAGGCTAGAGCGGATTCCAGAACGATGGAGCGAGCTGGCGGCAGGGGCGGGTCACTGACCCGCCCGCAGTTGACGCGATTTCACCAACAGGCGGGTTTGAAAACCGCCGCTACGACGGATATGTGGTGTTCCACATCACGGAAAGGCGCTCTACACAGATCCAGCTCGAGTTGAAACGGTCACGTGTCCGAAGTTCGTTCCGAGTCCCGCGGAGCAGGTATCAACCAGAGTACGAGAGCAACCACAGAGGACACAGAAAGCACAGAAGGATGTCGAAGCGAAAGACAACCCATTCTGCGATCTCTGTGTCTTCTATGGTTTTCTGCTCCTCGCTCTCCTTTTCTCAGGTTCACCCTCGCTTAGACGCCAGAAGCGCGCAATGCGCCCCAGGGCGAAGTCGCGATCGAGTTGATCGCACCGTACCCCAGCCTGATCGTTTTGATCGCGGCAAGCAGGGCTCTAACTACAAGAAAATACGTGCCATTCGCCTTCAGGCGTGAATGGCGCGAACCCTGCAGAGGCTAGCGTCACCCAACCCCAACAGAAAGACGCTCCTCATGCCGATCTCTCGAACCTTCGCCTTCGCTCTCGTTGTCATGTCGCTTTGCGCCTGCGGGAATGACAACGACGTATCCGGCCCCACGACGTCGGGAAGCGGGGGAGTTGGCGGCTCTTCCCTGGGCGGCTCGGCTGGTTCGGGGGGAGCGACGGACGGTGGTAGCGCAGGAGGCGAAACCGGAGGTGGTAACGGTGGAACGAGCGGCGCTTCCGGCACGGGTGGAGTCGCGGGCACGGGTGGAGTCGCGGGCACGGGTGGAGTCGCCGGCACGGGCGGCACCGAGGAAGCTGGCGCTGGAGGACAACCACCGGATGCGGGACCTCCACCTCCTGCCTTCAAGGTGGTCGGCTACCAGGCTTCCTGGTCTGGCGACGTGCACCAGTTGCCGTTCGCGCGATTGACCCACATCAACTACTCATTCGCACTCCCCCGCCAGGATGGAGGTCTTCATGACGTGGAGAACCCCGGCAAGCTGGCGGACCTGGTCTCGCTGGGCCACGCCGCGGGGGTCAAGGTCCTGATCGCCGTCGGCGGCTGGAACGACGGGAACGACAGCGCGTTTGAGACAATCGCGGTGGATCCGGGGCTCAGGCAGACCTTCGTCACCAACCTGATCAACTTCGCCGCTGACTACGACCTAGATGGCGTCGATATCGATTGGGAGTACCCGGATGACGGAGCTTCGGGAGAAGGCTTCACCGCGCTGATGGCGGAGTTGAGCGCCCAGTTGCACGGGTCAGGAAAGTTGTTGACCGCGGCCGTCACCGGTTCGAGTTGGGGGGCGTCGGGCGTGTCGACGGAGGTGTTTGGCTACGTCGACTGGTTGAATCTGATGGCCTACGATGGCGGCAGCGGCGCTGACCACTCGCCCTACAGCTACGCCGAAAGCGCCCTGGCCTACTGGGTCGGAAGGGGCCTGCCATCCGACAAGGCGACCATCGGCGTTCCCTTCTACTCTCGTCCGGGCTGGAGGACCTACCGCAGCCTGGTGGACCAGAACCCGGACGCGCCCTACAACGACTACCTCGACGGCGAGTGGTACAACGGAATCGACACGATTCAGGCGAAGACCCGATTTGCGCTCGACAACGCCGGAGGAGTGATGATCTGGGAGCTGAGTCAGGACACGTCCGATGACACCTCCCTGCTGAAGGCGATCGATGACGAAGTGCACGCACCCTGACGACGTAGGCATCCCCACGTCCGTAGAGACCACGCGATCGCGAACAGGCTGCTAGCTACTTCCTTCGCTCAATCTGCGGCGGCGGCTCTTGCTTCTTGGCGGCATCGTCCTTCTTGCGCTTCTTCTGCGCGTCGCCCTGTTTCTTGTTCTTGTCTTTGGACTTCGGAGACTTGTCACCCATGCATGATGAAATACCACGTGCGAGGTGACCGCTGCGGCTTTTTTTCTGACGGCGCTTAATTGTCTTGGACGGTAGGGAGGCCGTGCCATCGGTAGGCCGGCCGTACTGGCCGGCATCGGCGCCTCGTAGAGGCGTCCTACCGGTTGGAGCTTGACTCGTCAGCGCTCCTTCAAGCCAGCCGCCTCCGGCCCCACTTCGATCAGCTCAGCGAGTAAGTCACGCTGCTGGTCCGTGAGCATCGACAGCGCGGTGTCGGCGTGGGCCGCCAAGTGGGCAACACGCCCGCGAACGAGCTTCAGCTTGGCCGTTTGAAACGATTCCATCGCCGCCCCGAAGTCGTCCCTCTCGAACGCGTCAACGAGTGCCTCGAGCTCCTCGCGGCTCGGTCTAAGGTCCTTCCGATCTCCGAGGACCTCTTCACGAACTTTCTTCAGTCCAGCGACCTGCACATCGGTGAGCATGAGGTAGCCGACGACCTTCTTGAACCGTTCCCGTTTCTCCGCGCGCTTGGCTCTTCGTTCGAAGCGCTCCGCGATGCGGCTGCGAAGCGCCGAGGCCACTTCGCTGCGCTGCTCCTCCTGAAGGAGCTCGTGTACTTCATACAACGCCTTCGAGGTGATGCGCATTCGCTGCTCGATGGCGTCCAGCGCCTCGTCCACCGCCCCGTCGAACTGGTCCGAATCGGCGGTTCCCGAGCGCACGATGTCGCTCGCGGAGGCGCGCAAACGTTCCTTGGTCTCCCGCCTGTCTCTTCGCTCGGCGTCGAATCGATCGCGGATGGAGATGATCGCGGCGTGCTGTTCTGTGGTCAATTCTCCCCGCTCGAGGGCGGCTTCCACGACCACCTGCACCGGCCCCTGCCGCGCGGGGCGGACCTCCTCCACCGTTTTCACGGGCACGTCCTGGGTGCTGTCGACGCGATTGGTGCAAGCGGCGACAGCGACGATGGAGGCGAAGCCGACGGAGGCGACGACGAGGGCTCGACGGTTGACATGGGCGCGAAGACTCATGGGAAGAGTGTACGCGCTGTCGGGCGCCACGCCAGGCCGGCGACGAAAATCTTTGCGCCCGAGTGGGCGCAGAACCAGCCTGGCCGAGGCGATCCGGGTTGCATGCAATGTGGCGCAACCCCGACTGGCGCGTTGCACTTCGTCGTACGTTTTGAAGTTGAAAGCGTATTTCGGCTTCGACACTCCCGCGGCCGAGCGGCACATCGATTGCAGTGTCCGGCGCCAACGACGACGCCGTCCCCTGCGTGGAGGATGGTTGTCCAACCTGGAGCCTTCGCGTGCGTGGAAAGGCCGGGCCGGTCGCCTTGGGGCGGTGTCCGGCGTGGACATGAGCGGTGTTGGACACGCGCGTGGAGGCCTTTGCTGAAAGGGATGAACGATGGCACGGAACATTTCATTGAATCGATTGTTTGCTCTGCTCTTGACGCTCGCGACGCTGACCATCACCGGGGTGGGATTCGCCGGTAACCCGCTGTCGGTGGCGACGAACGTCTACCTGGTGGGAAGCGGTACGGTGCAGTCGGGGACACGCTATGAAATGCGGAACAGCTGGAGCCAGTCCGCGCTGATCTATGAGAAGCAGAACACGGGTATCAACCTCGGATGGGGGCGAAACACAAACGGTGTTCGTCTCGTCAAGGCCGCCGGTGGAGTCGTCAAGTACGGCGACACCATCGCCTTCGGCGTGTCCAATGGATTCCTGCAGTACGACAGCCGCCGCTTCGGAATCAACCTCAAGTGGACCTCCGGCGACAAGCCCGTCTACGAGTGGGTCGTCAAGGGTGGCCCCAATGGGCAGCCGGTTCAACTGGGCAAGCCCATCATCATCGAGAACACCAAGGAACATGACCACGTGATGTACTGCATTCGCACGAAGGGCGGTGCTTGGGTCAAGTGGGCGAAGACGTGCTCCCAGTCCGACCGCGCGCTCACCTACGCCAACGCGAAGCGATAGCGAGGCTGTCAGGCGGCCTTTTCGCCGCGACCCGCAATCAAACCCATTCTATCGAACAAGGAAAATGTCATGAATGCTGGTGTGTTTCTGAGAGCTTCGTCGGCCATGCTCATCGGGATGGCAACGCTGGTCGCGACCGCTGCGGCGGACGCCGAGCCGGTGGGCGCCCCGGGAGCGGAAGCAAACTGGAGCTACAATACCAAGTACCACGCGCGCGTCACGAATGTGCAGAAGACAAAGACCCAAGGGATCAAGGTCGTCATCAACCGAGGTGCAGACCACGGTGTGAAGGACGGATCGAAGATCTACTTCTTGCGCGGAGAGACTGGAAGGAAGCTGAGCGCGCACGTCTATCACTGCGACAGCATCTCTCCTCGCGAATGCGTGCTGTACACCACCGAATTCAGCTACGATACGGTGAGAGCCAACCCCTATGTGCGCGTGATCAAGTAGCTGCACCGACCCTTCCGCGCCAGGTGCTCTTCCCACTCTCCCATGAGCAGCGGTCCGTGCCATAATCGGCCGCGTGATGTTCAACCAACGAACGACCGCACCCCCTTGTCCCCAGCCATCGGCCGGGACGACCCTACTCGGGGATGAGCCGTCAGGAGGCACCGCATGCTCTGGACAGTGAAGAAGGCGCTTTATCGGACGCAACAGAGAGTCATGAAGGTCACCGCCACGGTCTTGCCCTTCCCAATTCCCGGGCTGCTGACCGGCCCGGGAAGCGTCAAGCAGCTCGCCGAGAACATCAGCGTGCGAGGCCTGAAGAAGATCCTCGTGGTGACCGACAAGGTCCTCATGGGCCTCGACCTCCCCAGGACTCTGCTGACGTCGCTCGAGGAGCGTGGAATCGCCTACGTCGTCTATGACGACGTTCAGCCGAACCCGACCATCGAGAACGTCGAGGCAGGCGTGCGCGTCTATCGAGAGCAGGGCTGCGACGCGATCATCGGGTTCGGCGGCGGCTCCCCCATCGACTGCGCCAAGATCATCGGAGCCAGGATCGGGAACCCCTTCCTCTCCGTACGCCGGATGAAGGGCCTGTTCAGGGTCGTCCTCCCGGTCCCGCCCTTCTTCTGTGTGCCCACGACCGCGGGGACGGGTTCCGAGACAACGATCGTCGGGGTGATCACCGACGCTTCGACCCACGAGAAGTTTGCGATCACCGACCTGAAGTTGATGCCCAAGCTTTCCGTGCTCGACCCCGAGTTGATGGTCGGGTTGCCGCCCCACATCACGGCCGCCACCGGGATGGACGCTCTGACCCACGCCGTCGAAGCCTACATTGGCCTGAACGGCAACCAGTTTACGGACGAGAACGCCGAGAAGGCCACGCGGCTGATTTTTGCCAATCTCGAAGAGGCGTACCGCAACGGTTCGAACCTCGACGCGCGCTACAACATGGCCCTGGCCTCCTACTGCGCAGGTGCCGCATTCACCCGCGCCTACGTTGGCTACGTGCACGCCATCGCCCACAACATGGGCGGTCTGTATGGCGTGCCCCACGGGTTGGCCAACGCCATCATCCTGCCCTATGTGCTGAAGTTCTGCTGCGCCGAGGCGGAACAGAAGCTCGCGGCCCTGGCGATCGTTGCTGGCATCGGCGAGCGCAGCGAATCCGACGGCACACTCGCTTGCAGGTTCATCGAGCGAATCGAGCAGATGAACGAGCGGATGGGCATTCCTACCTTCATCGCGGAGCTTCAGGCGAAGGATATCCCGATGATCGCACAGCGCGCGCTGTCCGAGGCGCACCCCGACTATCCCGTCCCGAGGCTCATGACCCGCAAAGAGTGCGAGGAGTTGATCACGAAGCTCCTGTCGAGCTAGCGCTGCGTTTCGATTGGAAAACGAGGCTACAGGGCTAGGCGGCGCAGAACGTACATCTTGAGGCGGATTTTGAGGAAGAAGGTGAACACAGGCCACATGTAGGTCGTTCGGAAGCGCGTGGAGATAATGGAGCCAGGCCCGTTGGGCTGCACGAGCAACACGCCAATCCAGCCGAGGTCTGTGCCGAGGAACGGCAGAAATCGATAGGAGACGACGAGGCCATGCTGGTCCCTGTGCAACACTTTGCGTCCCCAGCCGGATGAGAATAGCGCCGTGGCATACTCCCAGGCCTGGGGTGGAGGACGGAACGACTGCACTTGTTCTTCAACCAGATAGGACGCCGGGAACACCTGGAAGAAGCTTCGGGTCCCGCCCTGTTCGATCGCGGTCCACGCATCGACGGTTGACTTACCCTCCGTCCACGATGCGATGCGCTTGCCGTACACCATCGGGAGACCAAACACCCCGAACAGCAATGCAAACATCATCAATGCGCCGCCGCCGATGACGACGACCAGCACCACAATCATTGCAATGTCCATCCTGGCTCCTTTCGCACAGTCGCAGTCGTCGAGAGCTACTTGCCTTCTTTGATGCGCTTGGCGGCGTTCTTGACGAAGAACTCCTTGTCGTTCTCGAACCTTGTTGCGTAGGCCTTTCCGCCCGGGTCCTGCTTGGCCACGAAGTCGAGAGCCGTACCGCGCGCGGAGCCGTCGTTGCCAGTGTTCTCCACGAGTTGCTTTGCGATGGCGATGGCGCGTTTCTTCTGCGCGGAGGTGGCCTTCTTCTGGTCGTAGAAGTAGCGCAGCGCCGAGGCCGTGAAGCTGGACTTCACCGTGCCGTTCTTGGCCTGGCGCTCGATGAGCGAGAGCAGGGCATCCCACTGGCCCGTGCACCCACCGTCCAGGGAGGTGAACGCGCAATGGTAGGCGGAATGGCCGGCGAGGTCCCCGTCCTTGTCCCCGGCGAGCTCGAGCCATAGGCGGCAGACTTCGTCGTGTTTGCCGTTCGGCGTGCCGGTCCAGAATGCCGCGGCCGCTGCCTTGCGAACCTTGGGATCCTTGTCCGTTCGCGCGAGCTTGACGAACAGGTCATACACGCCGGGCGCCTCGCGGTTGGCGAAGAGCGTGCCGGACGCCAACGCTTCTCGCATGTCGGCGTTGCTGTGGCTCTCGATCATTTTCTGGACCTGGGGAATCAGGCCGACGGATGCGAGGTCGATGTTGCCCACGGCCCGGCCCATCGGACTTGCCACGACCTTGCTCGCCTCCTTTTCGGCCGCGCCGACCACCCGTGTGGCGAGCGCCTTGTCCTTGCGGTAGGTGCTTCCTTTTTGAGAGAGCATGCGCGCGCCGAGAAAGCGCACCTTCTCCTCGGTGTCGTCGAGGTAGTTCACGAGCGTGGCGTCACCCGCGCCGTTCTTGAACCGTGGGCTCTCGTTCCAAGTCTTGAACGCAGCGCAGCTCGAGTCGAATCCGTAGCTGGCCCACTTGCAAGTGAGCACGGGCTTCGTCAACTCGACGAGCGCCTTATCGTTGCCCGGGTTCGCGAGTCCCGTGGTTCCGGACAGCTCGGTGGGCTTTTCGGAAGTGTTCTCCTTGCAGCAGCCGGTGGCGAGCGCCGCGGCGATGACGAAGGCGATGACATGGACTTTGCTCATAAGTTCATCCTCCTGAAACTCCGCGACTCATATCGCGTCCGATCTCATTGCAGAAGTAATCAGAACAACGGGACCGGCCCGGCGGAGACCGGCGACTCATCGTCGCCAATGTTGTCCGGGTGGCCGTAGCCGAGCTGACCGTCGTAATTCTCTCCCCAGCACAGCATTTCGTTGGTCTCGAGCACAACATCGACGCTCGGGATCGACGACAGGAACTCGTCATCGCCGATGTCTCAGTATCCTCCGCTCGCTTCCGGCGTCCATGGCGGGTCCATTTGCCGGAGAATCGGAACCTCCTCCGCAACCGGCTGTGAGAACCAGCAAGGCAACCCCGGCGAGAACACCACTGCCACGCATGTCTGACCTCCTTGAATCGCCCAATGCGAGCCGCTCAATGTATCAGGGGCACGATGGCGTGGTCAAAAGCACTTGGGCGTGATGTCGAAGATAACGTGCCAATAGCGACGTGACTCATCGTGGTGGCGAATTAGCTGTTCACGAATTGGTGCGTCAAATGGAAAGGGTAGTACGTAAATTATGGACTCGGTCGGTGTCTGCGGATGGGACAGCGCCGTGCATGAACGCAACTCATCCGCCACAGTGGTGGTACCATCGGCACATGGATCGCGAGGAAATCATCAAGTTGGGGCGCTGGGTCTTCAAGCACAAACTCGGTCGAGGAGGGACACTGCGCGAAGGCGAGCCGATTCCCGCAGCGCCGACCCTCACGGATACGGACCGCTCGGAGTTCGCTGCGAAACTTGGCCGGGCACCTTCGGACGACGATCTCGCCGCGTTCGAGGAAGGGTTCAACCATCCCTATGGGCGCTGAGCCGAGTCGACCAGACTTACCTGCGCTTTGGGTGTCTACGAGAATCCGGGCGTAGCGCGCTCAGCCTCCGTCCCGGTTCGTCGGGGACTTCAGCACGATTTCCACGCGACGATTGTTTGCGCGTCCGTCGGGGGTGGCGTTCGTGGCGATGGGTTGGTCTTCCCCCTTGCCCACGGACTTGATGCGATTGGGGTCGACCCCCTTGCTCACCAGATACGCGCGAACGGAATCCGCGCGGGCCTTCGAGAGCTGCATGTTCAGCTGGTTGCTGCCGCGTGAGTCGGTGTGACCCTCCACGACGATGGTGGTCTCGTCTTGTTGATTCTTGAGCGCTTCAGCGACGGCGTCGAGACGGTTCTCCGCGATCGGGAGCAGGTCCGACTTGCCAGTCTGGAAGAGGACGGCGCCGGACAGCGTGATGACGGTGCCTCGGGCCTCCTCCTTGACCTGGGCGATGCGCTCGAGGCTGGCGATCGCAGCCGCCGCGGCTTGTTCCGCCTTCATGCGCGCTGCCCGCTCGGCTTGCAGCTCCTGCATGCGTCGCTGGAGCTCGCGCTCCTGCTCGGTCAGCGCCTTGGTGCGCTCGGTGAGCTCCGTGCCTTGCGCTTGGAGCTCAGTACGCACGTTCGTGAGCTGATCACGAACCCGTTGAAGCTCCCCGCGGGCGTCGGTCAGTTTGTTCTGTGCGCTCCTCCGCAAGGTCTCCTGGGCCTCGCGATAGGCGAGCTCCGCTTGCTCACGCTCCCGCGCAGCGACCGCCATCTCGGCGTAGGTTGCTGCGAGCTGGGCCTCGCGCTTCGCGACGTAGGCGAGGCTCTGCTCCCTGAAGGATCCCGGGTCCTCGTTGTAGGCGGCTTCGGCACGATCGAGCGCTTGCTTCGCGGTCAACACCCTGGCCGGTACTTCCTTACTCGCCGGTCCGTGCTTTACTTCGTCGTACGTTCTTCGTGCGTCCAACAACTCCTGGCTCGGCAGCGTAACGCCGCACGCGATCAGCGCGCCCGTCACGACCAACGTCCCCAGAAGCGACCTAAATCGAGCTGTTGTTCTCATCGACATCGTCTGGCCCTCCTTGGTTCTGATCGGTCGCGACGGCTCATTCGGGAGCCTGCTCATTCAACGCTTCGACCTTCCGCTTTGCGGTCTCGGCATCGGCCTTCACTTCGCGCTCCTGGGCCAGCGCCATCGCCAGTTGCGCGTCCGCCTCGGCCCGCTCGAGAACCAGCGCTGCCCGTTCGTTTTCATCGTCCTTGATGAGCAGCTCAGCCTCCCGGATCTCATCCCTGGCCATCTTCAGATGGAGGGCAGCCTGAGGATCAATCTCCGCACCAACCGCTTCCGCCGCCCACACGGACGCCTTCGAATCAGTCAGCTTCTGAGCCGGAATCGCTGTCGATGCGCAGCTCACGACCAAAGCCGCAAGCGTTCCCAACACGAGCACATTCAGTCGTTTCACGGCTCCCCCCTTTCGTTCGCGCACCAAGGCGCGCCGGAAGCGCACCGTGCGTTGTGTCTCACCAAAGACCACACTTACTTACTGATAATGTGTCCCGTTTGGCTCCACCGCAAGCGGGTGCATCGCAGTCAGACTTCACGTTCCCCACGCCAGCAGACGATGAATGTCAATTCCGTCCGCGAGGTTCAAGGGACGAACTTCGCCGCAGACCCCAAGGGCCGCTCGTGCGAAGTCCTGCCGCGAGCGTCAGCGACTCGACGCGCGCTTTTCCGCTGTGGTCGGCCCATCGAATCGCAACGACGTGAACATCGCGTTGCAGTCGTCCCGAACGGACTTGGCCGCGTCCTCCGCTGTTCCGCACGACAGCACGAGACCCAAGTCACCCTTGGCCAGGTACACCTGCGCCACGCGTACCGGGGGCGAGGACCGTTCCTTGAAGAAGTCGAACTCGAGGCCTTCGCGACCACCGACTGCCACCTCTCGCCGCTCCAACAATCGAAACGATCCCTGGGCGACCTCGTCCGAGAGATACCCATGAGCCAACTCGATCCCCTCGCCGGGCGCGCAATCGACGGGAGCGGACAAAACCGACACGGAAATGGAATCGTTCGGTGCGTCGCTGGAAACGACCAGTGCCACCATCGGCGACTCATGATCGCGATCCTGCCAGTCAGCCGGGACCTGGATGGACCAGTTTTGAAGTTGGCCGGCAATCCGTCGTAGACCGGGTCCGGGGGCCGGCTTTCCCGCCTCGTCCCCAAGACGAATCGACGCGAGAATGTCCTCGCACGCGCCTTTTGCGAGCAGGTACCGTTCGGACGTACTGCTGCATACGATCGCGAGTGCTTGACCTGGGATGGCTATCACGCGGCCGATTCCGAGCAAGGTGCTCTCGCGCGGCGTTGTGACGTATTCCACGACCGTGCCCTGGACAGAGTCAATCTCCAGGGATCTTCGAGCGAGCTCATGCGCCCCTTGCGAGGTGGCTCCCTTTACGGACGATTGTACGAAGTCGGCAACTCCGCTCTCGAGGTCGACCGTGTGCACGGTGAATCGGCCGTTGCCGCGTCCTGCGGACACGAGTTGCGCCTCGAACGGAGGTTGCGTCGGCTCTTCGATCCAACCTCGCGGTACCGAGATCGTCCAGCCGTTGCCGGCGACGACGCGGTCCTGAGGGGTGGTCCGCTGCGGCTCTTTCGAAGCATGCTGCGCGGGCGGGCGCTCAGGTCGTTGAATCAAGAGGTCAGGATTGCCAGCGCATCCGGTGAGCAGCGCCGCGACTCCTCCCCACGCTCGCAAGCACTTCAACGACTGGAACCAGCTTCGACTGCGGCAACGACTACTATACATCAGAGTGCAGCCTACCGTTCAGGACGTTGCGTGCAATCGAGGGAGGACAGATTGATGCAATTAGGTGGGACCCGCTCTCACTCGCCACGAATGGCACCTTCATCAGCGCCGACTGGCGCTCGGGGCGAGTGCGCGAGACGGACAGCTCGCGGAACGGTCCTTGCGATACCGGCTCCGTCCCCGTAACAATGGCATCGATGCCCCACGCCCTCCATGACCGCCCCAGAAAGTCCATCTACGTCTCGTGGATGCTGATCGTCATGGCGGTTCTTTTCGTGTCGTTCTCGCCCCGGCCGGCCGTCTCCGACGAACGGCCCGTACGCCTCGCTTTCGGCGGCGACTGTGCGTTCACCGAGGATCTGAGCGAAGCCATCGAACAGCGCGGGCACGAACCCTTCGGCGATACCGTGGAAGTGCTCCGAGCGGCAGACATCGCCATGGTCAACCTCGAGTCCGTGTTGGCACCGAAGGACGCGCCGTCGCGGCCTCATCGTCCAGGGGCACCGATTCTCCGAGGTTCGCCGAGCGTGGCGCCCGCTCTGGCTCGGGCGGGGATCGACATCGTCTCTGTGGCGAACAATCACGCGTTCGACCGGGGAACGGAGGGGCTCCGGGCCTCGCTCGACACGCTTCGTAACGCGGGCGTGCGCTCCGTGGGCGGGGGACTGTCTTCCGACGATGCCCTCCGACCCGAGATTCTCGAAGTGCGAGGCGTCCGGGTCGGCTTTCTGGCGTTCACGGAGACGCTCAATCACCGGCCCGACGGAAGCGCTGCTGTCGCGATGATTCGCAAAGAGGCGGTGGGCCACATTCAGGCGCTACGTTCGAAGGTGGATGTGCTGGTGGTGTCGATGCACTGGGGGGATCAACACACCATCGACATCGCCCCGCGACAGGTTTGGTGGGCGCACGAGGCGGTGGAAGCGGGAGCGGACGTCGTCGTGGGGCATCATCCGCACATTCTGCAAGGGGTGGAAGTGTATCAGGGCAGCGCGGTGCTCTACTCGCTCGGTAACTTCCTCTGGGGGCGACATCGCGGCAAGCCTGCGCACGCTGCGATCGCGGAGCTTGATGTGCGCAAGAAGTTGCCGCGGGTGAATTCGTTTCGACTGCTGCCCGTGCTCAGCGAGGCACCGCTCGGCCTGCCCCATGTGGAGAAGGGGCGAGCCGCTCGATTCATCCGGGGGGGATTCATCTCCCAGAGTTTTCGATTCGGAACACGCATGACCGAAGCGGACGGCATGCTGAGCGTGAGGGTCCGTTCGAGCGAGTGAGAGAAGTTCAGCCGACGCCCCGTCGAGGCGCATGGTAGGTTCATCGTGCCGTACGGAGGAGCGCATGGACGAAGAGACTTTTGAATTCATTGTGCAGAAGACGCCGGAGGGTGGCTTTATCGCCCAATCCATTGGGGCTTGTATCGTCACTGAGGCCGATGATCTCGAAAGCCTTCGGAAGGAAATCTGCGATGCGGTCTGCTGCCACTTCGACGAGGGCTGCAAGCCTGGGCGCGTGAAGTTGCGTTTCGTCGAGGTCGTACGAGAAGAGATTCTGGAGCCGTGACCCCGCTGGCATGAAGAAGCCCCGAGACATTTCCACGGACGAGCTGATTCGCAGGTTGAAGCCATTCGGCTACGCGCCTACGCGCCAGACAGGGAGCCATATCCGGCTGACGACGGAGCGAAAGGGGCAGCACCACATCACGGTTCCGCAGAAGCGGCAGTTGACCATCGGGAAGATCAACGCGGTCCTATGGGAGATGGTCCGGCACTTCGGCATCGAGCGCAAAGAGCTCGTCGCCCAGATTTTCGCCTA
>Ga0180009_10006004_pt1 | contig 12854 bp, 17 predicted proteins | sample OS_PC_MetaG_FD_123537 | JGI IMG/M metagenome (GOLD analysis project Ga0180009, IMG submission 123537) | Groundwater microbial communities from the Aspo Hard Rock Laboratory (HRL) deep subsurface site, Sweden - OS_PC_MetaG | ecosystem: Environmental > Aquatic > Deep subsurface > Groundwater...
CAATTAAATTTTCAAGTGCAGTAACAGATGAAACTAATACAATTTTAAGAAAACAATTAGCTGATGGGATTGAAGTTGGAGAGGGAATACCGGAATTAAGAAAAAGAGTTGAGGAGGTTTTTGTGGGAATGGAGAAATATAGATCTGAAAGAATTGCTAGATCAGAAGTTATCAGAGCCACTAATTGGGCTACTGAACAGGCTTATATAGAGAGTAAAGTGGTAGAGGGTAAGGCTTGGTTGACTGCTATGGATGAGAGGGTTTGTACGACTTGTGGACCAATGGATGGCAGAGAGATACCACTGAAAGAGAATTATTTTAATCAGGGTGATGTAATTATTGGAAGTGATGGATCTGAAACGATTGCAGATTATGGAGATATAGGATTTCCGCCATTACATCCAAATTGCAGATGCACAATAATACCAATAGTTAAATAGTTAAATAGTAATATAAAAATATATGAGTGGTAAAATATTAAATAAAAAGTTGACTGCTAGTGTTGCAGATCAAACACATACACTTGGCTCCATGATTAGAGGTATATCAATTTTTAATAGTGGAGGAGATGATGTATTGGTAGATTTTGATCATATCATTGACGGAGATAGCAGACTTATCCCATCAGGTGGATCATTAAATATAGGTGCTGATTTTCTTGACTTACATTATCAATTGGCTACTGGTGCGACTACAGCAGTTTTATATGTAACATTTATACAAAATCCATAAAAACAAATATATGATGAATTCACCAATTTATTCAGCAGATAGTACGCCAAGTACTTTTAACCATGATGTAACTATTAATGGTGATTTAACTGTTACTGGTAATTTTAATTTTGGAGATGCTGGTGTTGATATTATGACTATTGCTGGTTATATTCAGGGATCTGCTAGTGGTAATACAAGTGTAAATATTGGTAATGGGACACCAGATAAAATCACAGCTACTACTAATGATTTATATGTAACTGATGAATTAGAGGTTGATGGGTTATCTCACTTTGATGAAAGAATGGTTATAACAGCAGGAACTTTAGATGATACTAGAGGGGCTTTAGAAATAAGTTGTACAATGCCGGGAGTTGCATCTGGTGGCTATAATACAGTGTTAGATGTTTCTGTAACTCCATCTAATGTTGGCAACCAATATCCATTTAATATGGAATTATTGGCTGGTGGTACTGCTAATGTAATTTATTCATCTGGCAGATTTGTAAACTCTTGTTCTGGTACAGGCACAAATTATGTAGTTGGTGGACAAGCTAATTATGGTTTATTAGCTCAAGCAAATGGTGTTACGGTCGGATCAAACGCTGGTTTATATGGTAAAGCATCTGGCGGTAATAGAAACATTGGGCTTTTGGGTTTAGCTGTAAATAATAAAACAAGTGCAACAAATATCGGTGTAGCTGGTTTTGCTTTGAATACATCTGGTAGTTCAGTTAGACTTGGTGGATATTTTGGGCTACAAGGTGCAGAACCATCATATACTTCTGCTGCGTTAATGTGCGACAACGGAGCATTGACTGATGATATATTTGTTGCTAGGGATAATGGTAACATTATTTTTCAGATTTCCGATGGTGCATTAATGAACTTTCAAGGTGGTTTAACAATGAAAAGAACAACAGTTAATGATACTGGTTATACAGCTTTGGTTAGCGATTATATAATTGCTGTAACTGCTTTAACAGCATCAAGAACAATAGCGTTACCTCCTGTTGCAACAGCTGGTGCTGGGAAGATTTATGTTATTAAAGATGAAGCTGGTGCAGCCACAACTTATAATATTGTTATTGATCCAGATGGGGCAGAAACTATTGATGGAGCAGCTACAAAATCAATAACAGCTAATTATAACGGCTATACCATATACTGTACTGGTACAGCTTGGATGGCTTATTAAATAATAAAAATATGACTTATATAACAAACATAAGTGGCAATATTCTAACAGATGGGTTTGTGTTATCAGCTGGATTTACTTTGAATGATGATGCATCAAATCCAGTTGTTGTATTCAGCGAAAATGGTGAGTTAGACTTTTATCAGAATAAATTAATTAGAGCTGACAGCCCTACAAACGGAGTAAAAAATATTCTTGGATTAAATGCAGTAGATAGTGCAGTTAATTATTTACAAATTGATAGTTCTGTTACTGGTAGTTCTGTACTTGTTAAATCAGTAGGAACAGATACTAATATTGACTTGACTTTAGAAGGCAAAGGAATTGGCTCGGTAAAGACTACTGGTGAATTAGTGGTCGGTAGTGTTTTACATCTGCCTGTTACTGGTGCTATTTGGTCAACCACAGCTAGTTCTGGTGATAAGATTTCAGCAGCCTTATTGGCTAATGATGATGCAGTTAATTATGTTAAGCTAACTTCGGAAGCTACTGGTGTTGGGGCTACTCTTGCGACTGCTGGATCAGATACTGATATTAATTTAACGATAGCTCCAAAAGGTGCTGGTGCAATCGTTACTACTGCTCCTATAATGTTAGAAGAAGCTGGTGGCAATGGATTAAACTCCAAAGAAATAGCTTATGTACAAACTTCTGATGCCACAGTAACTGATATTTATACTTTAGATTTAGCAGAAGGCGAAATTGTTAGTATTGAAGTTGATGTTGTTGCCAATGTGGATAGCACAGGTGCAAATAGAGCTCAATATAAACTGACTGGCTTGTTTTATCGCAATACATCAGGAAATGTAACACAACAAGGGTCAACAACCTCAATTAGTACTATTGAAAGTGATAGTGATTGGGATTGTGATTTAGTAGCAGATACTGGAAACCAAACAGTTGATGTAAGAGTAACTGGTAAAGCAGCTACTACTGTTAATTGGTTAGCCACTATTAAATTTACTATATTAGCATAAATATATGACTAAAACTGGAATAGAAAACAATACTTTATTAGTTAATGATGCTGTTGCAGGGTTTGAACCAGTTTTTGGGATGGTTTATAGAACTGCAACAACAACTGGCATATCCACTACTTTTGTTAATGCTGAATTTACAGCAGGTCAAGTTGAACTGAATAATATAACTCACGATACTGGGTCAAATCCAGAGCGTGTATATGTAGATTTAGCTGGGGTTTATGAGGTATCTTATAAATTAAATTGTATTGCTGATACCGACCCACACACTAATTTTGCTAGAGTTATAAAAAATGGTTCAACGGAAATAATCGGTAGTGAAGTAGGACAAGCGGCGAGTGGCGGATGGGCTTTTATGTTAAGCACAACTTTTATAACCAGATTAGCTGCGAATGATTACTTGACATTACAGATGAAAGTTGATGCTTTGACTTCACAATATAATGCAGGTGCAGTATTTGATACTGCTGTTAGTTGCCAAATGTATATTAAGAAAATAACAGATTAGTATGACTAAAACAGGAATAGAAAACAATAAATTATTAATAAATGATATAGATGCAGTTAGTGAAACAGCTTACGGAATAATTTATAGAACAGCTGAACAAGCTGGGTTTACTAATGCTGGTTGGACTGACACAGAATTTACTGGTGGAAGTGTCGCCAAAGTAAATATTACACACGACACAGGTAGCAATCCTAACAGGGTTTATGTAGATTTGGCTGGTACATATAAAATTACTTATATGGTTAATGCGTTTTGTAATAGCAATGTTCATACCACTTATATCAGGTTGTATAAAAATGGAAGTTCAGAAGTATTAGGAAGTGGTACTGTTCTATCAGAAAATGCTTCCTACGCTTTTACTTTATATAATACAGTTATTGTTGATTTAGCTGCGAATGATTATGTTACATTACAGGGTAAAACAGACAATGCTGCAGCCACTGATTGGATGGGTGATGCATCATTTGATACTCCTATATCTGCACAAATAATGTTGCAAAAAATAAACTAAAAATATGTACTCAATAAAAGGATTTTCAACGAAAAAAGATATAAAACAGCAATTGAAAGATGCTGGTGTTACCTCTATTAGAGTACCTTTTAATGCTGATCCAGAGTTTAGACATACCAAAGAAGTTGATTTTGAATTGAGAGATATTGATGGTAAGAAAGTAATAAAATTGAAAAAAGAAAAAGACAAATTATTAGAGGGATTAAAATTGTCTAAATATAAAATAGAAAAATTAAAATAAAATAAAACATATGGATAAAATCAACTTAAAAGCATATATAGAAAAAATTGAGGGTAAAATGGTAGCTGTGGCAACTGATGAAACAGTTGATCGTCATGGTGAAAGTTTACCTATTGATGCTTGGGATCTAAAGAATTTCAAGAAAAATCCAGTGTTACAATTTGCTCATGATTATAATACTCCACCTGTTGGGCTGGTGAAAAATATCAGGCGAGATGGCAAAAGACTAATTTTTGAGCCAGTGTTTCATGAATTTACTGCTCTTGCAAAGGATGTTAAGAAATTATATCAAGAGGGCATTATGACATCTTTTAGTGTTGGTTTTATTCCTCATATAAATAGACAAGAGGATGGTAAACAGGAAACTAGATTAGAACTGTTGGAAGTTAGTGCTGTGCCTATTCCTGCCAATCCATCTGCCATTGTTATTGAGAAAGCTTTAGAAAAAGATAAGGAATTTGAATTAGATAAAGAAGTATTTACTGCTTGGACAAAAAAAGAATTGGAACAAAAAGATGTTGAGGAAACAATAGGATTATCTATATTACTTGAGCATCTTAATTGGATGATTAATGAATTTACTAGAAATGGAGTTAATACGAAAGTATTGGATAAAATGAATGAAATGTTAGTTATATTGATGGAAGTTATTAAAATGGAAGCAGTATTAGGTAAAAAAGAATTTGTAGTTGATCAGAAAGTGGGAAAAGTAATATCAAAAAAGAATAGAAAAATTATAGAAAATGCAGTGAGTGCTTTATCTGCTGTATTAGAAGCAGATAATAAAGAAGAACCGGAGAAAGGAATTGATTTGATACAGGGTACTGATTTAGAGTTAGAAATTAAAACAGAATTACCAAAGGTTAAAAAGCCAAAGGCAAACAAAGGTCGTAGCCAAGTTGATTTGCAAAAATCACTTGTGGCTCTTGAGGGATCTATAGGATTTATCAAGAGAGAAGTTTTAAGACAGCGTAAACAATAAATGTATGAGTAAAAAATACATTGTTATAGGTGGTGTTAAACACTACATCAAAGATGAGGGTACAGAAGCTCCGGCAGAAGTACCAGCAGAGGAAGTTGTTGAGGAACCAGTTGCAGAACCGGTTGCTGAACCTACTCCTAATCCAGCTCCGGCTGAACCAGTTGGAGATGTAGAAGCTCAAGCCAAAGCCATAGGCAAGTCTATTGCAAAAGAAATTGTTGCAGAGATGAAGCTTAACAGTAGCAATCAAGAAAAAGAAGTCAGTGGCACAATTGCCAAAATCCTTAAAGGTAAGGATTTAACTGATAAAAATTCATTGACTGCTGATGAAAAGATCGTGGGTTTTTATCACGCTCTGGTTACTGGTGATAAAGCTGTTTGCAAAGCCTTATCCGAGGGAACTGCTGCGGATGGTGGGTTTTTGTTTCCTGACGAATTTCGTGCAGAGTTGATTAAAAGTTTAATTGGACCGTTTACCATGAGATCATTGGTAACTGTTATCCCTATGCGTAGAGATGTAATGATCATCCCTATGTTGGAAAGCAGACCAAAAGTTACATGGACTGCGGAAAATGAAACCAAATCAACTACTACTGCTCATTTCGCACAGAGGACACTAACTGCCAGAAAACTTGCTGCAATTCTTTATTCATCTGATGAATTAATAGAGGATAGCCAAGAAATTGATGTTGTGAAAACAATTATCAGTTTGTTTGGTGATGCTATTAAGGATGAGGAGGATAGAGTTATTTTAGCAGGTAATGGTACAACTCAACCAACTGGCATTAATACTGCTGTAACTGCTGGTACATATGCAACTCGCACTTGTGCTGGTAACTTGGATTTTAGTGATATTATAAATACTTACTATGATCTAGGACAAGCCTATAGGCAAAATGCCAAATGGGTTGTTGCATCAGCAAATGTTAGAGAGTTGCGCCAGCTAAAGGATACAAATGGAGCTTATATTTGGCAACCATCCGTTAAGGATAGTGAGCCGGATCGTATGCTTGGCAAACCAGTATATGAGAATGATTATGTTGGTGAAGCATCCATTTTGTTCGGTGATTTCAAGCGAGCATATGCATTAGGTGATCGTAAGAGAATGACAGTTAAAGTATCGCAAGAAACTGAAACTGCATTTACTAAAGATCAAACTGCAATCCGAGTAGTTACTCGTATTGCTGGTAATGCATGGGATGATCGTGCTTTAGTTGCATTAGTAACAATACCATAGACCTTTATTGGTTAAACTACTCCTCATTTTTGGGGAGTAGAAATAAGCAATAAATATGCAAGACTGGCGAGAACAATTACAAGAATATAAATATAAAGTCTTTCCGGAGTTGCGAGATAAGATGATTACTTTTTCAAATAAAAAAGTTAAAGCTAAAAAATATGGCAAATTATACAAATCAAGCAAAGGTGCAGGATTATTTAGGCGAAAATATTCCAAGTAGTATAGCTACAGCTACTTTAGCTAGTTGGTTTTTAGCTGTTGATACTTGGATTGAAAATTATACAAATGAAAGCTGGAAAGATATTGCATCAGATACTAGATATTATGATTGTGATGGTGGAACTGAAATTTATATTGATAATTTTGAGGGAACTCCAACAGAGGTAACTATACTTGACGCTGATGGTGATGATGACCAAACACTCACTGTTAATGAGGATTATCGTGTATATCCATGGAATGACAATGTTAATAAAACTGTAAAAAATAGGTTAGTATTGATTGCTGGTAATAATAGAATTGGCTACTGGCCAAGAGGTGAGAGGAGATTAAAAGTAACTGCTACTTATGGAATGACTACTGCTCCGGCTGATATTTGCTTGGCTGCGACAAAGTTGATGGGAGATATTTTACAAAAAAGAATGAAAGGTGGAAAAACAAAATCTGAAAAGGTTGGGGATGTTCAATTTGTTTATGGTACTATTGATGAGAGTGCAGAAGCTTTAGGAATTTACAATATTTTAGATAATTATAGAGTACCAGTATTATGAAGTTTACACACTTTTCAAGCAAAACAGTCGTTATTAGCCGTATGACAGCCGTTAGCGGTAATGTTCAGGTATTATCTACTGTTACATCTACATCAGGGCATATACAACCACTGGATGCTGAAAGAATACGATTGATTGATGGGGTGTATGGCAAATCTTATAGAATATGGGTTGATACTGGGGTTGATATTCAAGAGGGTGATAGGTTAAAAGATAGTGATGGATTATTTTATAAAGTACGGAAAGGTGGAGTGAGTGCAAGAAATGAGGGCTGTATAGATTATCAAGAAGTATTAATTGAAAGAACAACATGACTGTAAAAATGACATTTAATCCAAGTTTAGATGAAGTGGCTAGGAAAATAATCAAAGTGCCACAGGTTATTAATAAAAATATGCCTGATGCATTAAAAAAAGCTGCGTTTATTGTGGAGGGTGAAGCTAAAAAAGTTACTCCGGTTGATACAGGAAGATTGAGAGCTAGTATTTATACAACAGTTAAAAGTATGAGTGCGATTGTACAACCAAAGACTAATTATGCTTTATATGTTCATCAGGGTACTAGGAGAATGACTGCAAGACCATTCATGAAAGAGGGAATGGAGAGATCACAAAGCAGAATAGAAAGAATATTTGGAAAATCTGTAAAAACATCTATATTAAAAGTAATACATTAATATGTGGGTAGAACTTAATCAAAAAATTAAAGAGATACTGATTGCTAATACTGCACTGGCTGATGTATATGATCATGAAGCAGAGGAGATGAAAGGTGATCCGGTGGCGTTAATTACTGCATCTGGAAATGAAAGTGATTATTATACTACTACTGAAAATGCGAGGATTTATGCATTTAATATCAGGTTACTGGTTGATCGTACTGCTAGAGATGATCATGAAGCTGAAAGGGTATTGAGAGAGCTTGTAGATACTGTTATAGATGACTTTGATAAAAACTATACTTTAACTGGTATAACCAATCAGACTGGTAAAACTTTCATGAACTTGGAAGCGTTGCCATCAGATTGGGGTTATATAGAGGGGCAAGTTGTTTATCGGTTTGCTGATATAACAGTCCGGTGTAAAGTATTAGTAGATGTCAATTTAATTAGTTAAGTAATATAAAAATATATGAGTAAAGCAATTGGGAGATTAGCAAATCTAGGCATAGGAAAAGAAACATCAAGAGGAATTGGTGTTAGTGCTGATTTTTGGGTGCCAAAAATAACTTTATCGTATGATGATAAAGTAACAAAAGTTAATTCTGCTCTTTCTTATGGAACTATAAACTCAATGGGAAACCAGTCTTTGGTTGCTCAAAAATGGGCAGAGGGTACAATTGAGGGTGAAATATTAGACAAATCTTTTGGATTATTCTTGTTAGCTTTATTGGGTACTGTTAGTTCGGCAGTTGAGGAAACTACTGCATACAGACATACTTATACACTACAAGAGGATAATCAACATGATAGTTTATCCTTGCATATTGATGAGCCAAATGGAGATTTCATTTTTGAACTTGCCATGATTGAAAATATGGAGATAACTATGGTGCCGGAGGATGTTGTAAAATTTTCAGTAGATTTCAAATCAAAATCTTCACAGGCTAGTGCTGGATCTGCTACTTATACAGCAGAAAATAAGTTTTTAGGTAGACACTTATCGTTTAAGGTTGCTGCGTTGACTGGAAATTTAGATGCTGCAAGTGCATTATCATTAAAATCTTTAACTGTATCAATTAGTAAAAGTTTATTACTGGATCAAGTTTTAGGAACTGTACAGCCGGAGGATATATTAAACCAAGCTATTAGTATCAGTGGAGAATTAGAGTTACTTTATGATGATCGTACTTATGCAAATTATATGCTTGATGGTACTTATAGAGCTATGAGAATTGAGTTAGTAAATAGTGATGCAACTGTTGGAGCTACTTCAAATCCAACTTTTAGATTAGATCTTTCAAGAGTTGAATTTGAGAGCTGGGAAGTTGCTAGAGAAAATGATGATGTTATGGCACAAACAATTTCGTTTAAGGCTATGCATGATATTACTAATGGGAATACTATTAATAGCTGTTATTTAATTAATGAAACTGTATCATACTAATATGGAGCGTGAATTAAAAACAATTCAACGAGAGGGATATAAATATCAGTTAAAGGTTTGGTTGACTGCTAATGAACAGAGAGCTATTGAAAATGCTACTTTTGAGGGATTAAAATTGACTAAAGAACAATTAGAGGAAACATTATCAGGAGAATTATTGGCTAAAATGACACAAAATACAGAAAATGCAACTATTATTCAATATGTAGATAGTTTTAATGATAGTAAGGAAAATATACTAAATACTATATTAGAAAGTAATGCATCTGTATTGAAAGATATATTGGCAGAGATTGGTAAATTATCAGAAGCAGAGATGGAAGTAAAAAAAAATTAAATAATTTATACGAGGGATTGTTAAAGAGAGGAACATGTAAACATGATGACAAGTTGCAATCAGCACTGATATGTGTAGAACTGGGATGGACTTATCAGCAATATATGGATCAGCCATTATGGCTAATTAATTTCATTACTGATAAAAAACGAGCAGATTACTATAACCAAAAACTTAACGATAAACAAAATGGCAACTGAAAAAATACAAGTAGTGATATCAGCAGTGGATAAAGCATCAGGTGTTTTCAAAAAGGCTGGTGCGTCTATGGGACAATTAAGCACTGCGAGTAAAGTGGCTGCGACTGGTGTGGCTGCGTTTGGTGTTAAGCTTGGAGTGGATGCTGTAAAACAGGCTGCGAATTTTGAAAGTATGATGAGTGATGTAAATACTCTTTTTGATGATGGTGGTCAGTCAGTTGATAAAATGAGTAAGGGTATAAAACAACTTCTTAAAACATCTCCAAAAAGTGCAGATGATCTTGGTGCATCTGCTTATTCAATTGTATCTGCTGGAATTACTGATGCCACAGAAGCTGTTAAGGTTTTGGATGCAGCTCAAAAATTGGCTGTGGCTGGGCTTGGTGAAACTTCGGAAGCTACTGATATTTTAACTTCGGCATTAAATGCCTTTCAGATTGATGCTGAAAATGCTAATGCAGTATCAAATGCATTCTTTTTGGCTGTAAAAAGTGGTAAAACTACTGTATCTGAATTAGCACAGGGGTTTGGTCAGGTTGCTCCACTTGCGAATGAAATGGGAATACAATTTAATGATTTAATATCTGCTACTTCTGCCATGACTACTTCCGGATTAAAAGCTAGTGTTGCATATACTCAAATTAGATCGTCATTATCTAGTATGCTAAAGCCAACAAAGGAGATGGAGGAAGCTATGAGTGCTGCGAATATTACAAATCTACAAGCTGAATTAAATGCAAATGGCTTAACTGCTACTTTTGCTAAATTAAAAACAGTGGCAGAGGATAATGGAATATCACTTGCTAAAATGTTTGGATCTGTTGAAGCGTTAAATGCTGTGTTAATGTTGACTGGCGAAACTGGTGAAAATGCTAATGCTATTTTTGAGCAGATGGAAAGTAACAGTACTGCTGTTGATATTGCTTTTCAAAAACAATCCGAAACAACAGAGAACCAATTTAAGATTTTGAAAAATAAATATAATGTTGCCATGATGGATCTGGGTAATAAAATATTACCTATGGTTGTTAAGATAATGGATGTATTATCAAATTATGCAGATGGTGTTAGTAAAAGATGGGATCAGATGACAACTAGATTATCTTATGTATTTATCGCTTATGACAAAATTGTTCAAGTTATTAATAATGTTATTGATGCTTTGAGGAGAGCAAAGGCTGCAATGGCTGATAGTGCTATTGGTGGGATTGCTAGTAAAGTATTAAATGCTAGACAAGCAATTGGTCGTGCTAGAGGTGGTATTGTTCAGGCTGGGGAAACAACTTTGGTTGGAGAGAGAGGACCGGAATTAGCTCAATTTCCGGCTGGTACTCGGATCATCCCGAATGGAGGTGGAGGTGCTAGTATTACATTAAATATTAGTGGTAATACATTTTTAGATGATGATAGTGCAGAGAGATTTGGTGATAAGTTAGTTGGAGTGCTTAAACAAAATATGCGAATATAATATGGCTGTTATAGTAAATATAAATTCAATTGATAGGAGTAGGAGGGTTGACTGGAAAAGTTTGAAAATCCAAAATGTTTTGACAAATAGAGTTGATAAAGCAGAGTTTTTTATAAGAACATATGGAGATACTACATACCGACCACAGTTGGGAAATGATGTATCAATTCTGAATGGAGCTACTGAAATTTTTGGTGGTGTTATTACTGAAATTGATGAAATACCGGAAGCATATAAAATAGAGGGATTTAAGATAATGTGTACTGATTATACGAGATTATTGGATGGAAAGTTAGTAACAGAAGTATATCAAAATCAAACTTTGTCAGCTATTATTGCTGATCTAGTTAGTAGATATGCTCCGGCTGGATTTACTACAAATAATGTATCGGTAACGGATAATGTTCAGTATATTAATTTTAATTATCAACCGATTTCGCAGTGTTTGAAAGTGTTGGCTAATATGTTTAATTATGATTGGTATGTGGATTATGATAAGGATATTCATTTTTTTGACAAAGAAACAAATCCTGCGCCATATGATCTGAATGATGATGATGGAAGTTATATTTTTGATAGCTTAACAATAAGACGAGATAATACACAGATTAAAAATGTGGTGATTGTAGAGGGAGGAGAATATTTAGGAAGCACTTTAACATCTGATATTCAGTGTAATGGAACGGATTTTATATATAATCTAGGTTATAAATTTGATGATTTTGAAGCTACTTTATCAGCAACTATATTAAATGTTGGCATAGATTTTTCTGCTGATCCGGATGATTATGATGCTTTATGGAATAGAGATGAAAAGGTTTTGAAGTTTAAGAAAGCAGATACACCAAGTAATTTGGCAGATCTTGCGATTGTTGGCAGACCTTATTTGCCAGTGATCATTAAAAAATATAATCGTGCATCTATTGAAAGTATGGTGAGTGCAGAGGGTGGAAATGGTGAATATCATTATTATATTAATGATCCAACGATAAATTCAAGAGAGGGTGCTATTGAGAGAGCTAGTGCTGAATTGATTGGATATTCACAAACTATTAGTGAGGGAAGTTTTATGACTGAAAAGGATGGTTTGAGATCCGGTCAACAGTTGAGAATAAATAGTACTGCCAGAAATATTGATGAATTTTTTATAATAAATAAGGTAACTATTGGGATGCATACAGAGGATACTTTGAAATATAGAGTGTCGTTAGTTACTACAAGAACTATTGGAATGATTGAGATTTTACAAGATATATTACAAGCTAAAAATAAACGATTAGATAATAATGTGAAAAAGGTTTTGAATTTGATTGAGGGAGCTGATGAAACGATTACTATTACAGATGCGACTAGTAGTAGCTTAACACATAATCCACAGACAGAAGCTATTAGTGTCGGAGAAAGTTTGACTGCACAGAGTATTGATTATGATGTTGATTTTGTAGCTGGGCCATACATTTGGGGTGGCGAGGGTAGTGGTGATACAGACAGAGTTTTTATAACTAATGGCTCAAGATTGGGCTAATATAAGCTAAAAATATGAAAAAACAAGAAACAATTAGTATGAAAGGCGTTTGGAAATTTACCATCCGAGATGCTA
>Ga0180009_10006005_pt1 | contig 12854 bp, 8 predicted proteins | sample OS_PC_MetaG_FD_123537 | JGI IMG/M metagenome (GOLD analysis project Ga0180009, IMG submission 123537) | Groundwater microbial communities from the Aspo Hard Rock Laboratory (HRL) deep subsurface site, Sweden - OS_PC_MetaG | ecosystem: Environmental > Aquatic > Deep subsurface > Groundwater...
CAGCCCTTTGACTACTCCACCTACTTCACGCGTGGCGTGGCGCACAACAGCGACGCAACCAACACCGCCGACGCGCCGCTTGCGGCGTGGCTCGAACGTTGGACCGGCGGTGAGTGGAACTACTCGTTCGGCCTGGACAACAGCTCGGCGCTGTATCGAACGGGCTTGGCGGCGGACGGGATTGGCGACGCCTGCTCCAATCGACGCCCGGGCGCCCCGTACGATTGCCAGTATGTCTGCGGCGGGACCCTCGAGTAACCCGCCGCGGGCTCAGGCCCCCAGCGCACGCCCCACTGCCACCCCCACGAACGTACCGATCGCATAGCCAAGCGTCCCGCACAGGATGGCGGGGAGCACGAGCTTCTGCCACCGACGCGCCACCGCCATGGCCGCTGCGGTCGTGGGTCCTCCCATGTTCGCGTTCGAGGCGATGACGAGCTCGGCCAGATCCAGTCGGAAGAGCCGGCCAGCCAGCAGCATGACAGCCAGGTGCACCAGGAGGATCAGCGCCGCGAACAAGAACAGGACCGGCCCGACGCGCATCACCACGGCGATGTTCGCGCTGGCCCCAATGGTGGCAAAGAAGATCTGCATGAGCAGCGTGCCGATCCGATTGGCGCCGCGGATCCTGGACAGCTTGCTCGGAAACGCCGTGGCCGCGATCACCACCAGCACCGTCATCCAGAGAATGCCGGTCTTCGGCCAAGAGATCGTCTCGATCGCGTAGCCAACGGCACAGGCAGTCGCCGCTATCGCCAGCGATGCTGCCATGTGCGTCAACGGCAACCCGTCCGCTTTCGCCGCCTTCTGATCGTCGAGGTCCATGTCCTCGTCGGTGTGGCGGATCGGATAGCGCTTGCGAAGCCACGGAAGCGACGGCAAGGCGAAGAGCACCAGGAAGTACAAGGTCATCACCAGATTGTCCGCGGCCACGCCCGCCGACAACAGATCCCCGGATCGAAGACCGAGCACCTCCGCCGCGGCCGCATAGTTCATCGAACCGCCGACATAGGTGGCGCAGAATATTCCCGCGATCTTTGGCCCTTCGGGTCCCAGGTCGACGAGTCGAAACGCGACGAATGTGCCGGCCACGGTTCCGACCGCACCGAGCATGTAGGCTCCGAGGGTGGGCCCCGCTTCGCGGAGGATGCGCCGAACGTCGGCTCGCAGCAGCAACAACGGAATCGCCAGGGGCACCACGTACGACCAGACCGCATCGTACGTCGGCGCTTGGGCTGGAATGATCCCCAGGTTCGACAGAACGAAGGTCGTGCCTATCGCGATCACCGCGCCGGACAAACGTCGCCCCCAGCGCGTGTTCTCGGCCCAAAGACCGAATGCGCCCGCGCTCAACAGCACAGCCCACAGCGCCCAGGTCTGCTCGGAATCAAGGAGAGGTAAGTTCAATCCCACGCTTCATCGGTAACGCGCCACCCCAACGCGCGTCCACCCCGATGTGAACCGCCGATCTATGCAGTGCGTCGAAAAGGCTGTCCCCAGCTCTGGGTGGCACGGCCAAGCAAGAGTGAAGACGTTGCCAAGCGCCCGCTTGGCCGTGTTTCATTGACTGCGAAGCCCACGGCCAAGCAGACGCTGCGAGTCGATCGAAGACTTGCTTGGCCGTGCCACCCGTTTATCGGCGCACCCTATTCGCGTTGACGTCGGCGAGCCTGCCAGACGAGAATCAGCGCAAGCGCCCCGGCAAGGAACCCGTAGGATCCCGAGGGGGACGGTCCAACCGCGCATCCACCATCGTCATCGCCACCACCGGACGTGCCACCCGTCGACTTGGGCACGCATCGTCCAAGGTCCGTGTCGCAAACCTGACCGCCATCGCAGTCCGTGTCGTTCGCGCAATCGGCGCTCGCCCCTCCCGTGCCGGCGGTTCCCGTACCGCCCGTCCCGGCGGTTCCGGCAGCTCCGCCCGTACCCGCCGAGCCTCCGCTCCCTGCGGCGCCGCCCGCTCCCCCGTCCGGAGGATCGTCCGGCACGTCGACTTCGATACGGATCACCCAGTCGCCGTTCGGGTCCAGCCCGTAGGCAGCAAGATCCGAGAACGAATACCAGCTTTCCCCCTGCCCGAGGTTTGCGTAGATGAAGTTCTCGTCGTTGTGGGCGGCATTCGAGCCGTCGTGGACCGGCGACGCGTTCGCCTGCGAGATGGAGTAGGCCAACAAGAAGGCGCCATCGTCGATGGTCAGCTTCGAAGCGGCGACGTCGATCTCGTTGAGAACTTTGTCGTTCGAGAACGCAAACCCGTCGAACACGCCCAAGCTCGCTCCTGGCAAAGCATCGGTCAGATTGAACACCTCGAGAGGCATTTGGATGTTGCTCGCGACCGCCGCGCTCGGACAAGGAGGGGAGGCGCTCAGCTCGGCGTTGGTGAGCAGAATCTGGACTTTGATCAGCTTGGCCGGATAGGCGGGAGGAGTGAAGCTTGCTGCGAGCTTCTCTCCAACGGCAAACCCGCACACGGCGACGGCCTCGTCATTGTTGACGAGCGTGTCGTGCTGCAGCGTGACGATCTTGGCTTGCGCTTGGAACGTGGTGAAGCACAAGGCGCTGAATGCGCCGGCGGCAAGCAAGCGATGAACGAGCGATTCTCGAAGCATGAAGGACCTCCCTGGTTGGACCCCGCGGTTCGCCGGGTCATCGTAGCTCCAAGGTCGGTGGAGGGACTGGACAAAACAGGGAAAGGGTCCAAGTCTACCCCTCACCATGCATCGTACGTTTCTCATCCTGGGAAGCCTTTCGGCCTTGGTGTCGGTCGGGGCGGGTGCGTTCGGAGCCCACGCTCTCAAGGAACGCCTGGGACCCCAAATGCTCGCGACCTTCGAAACGGCTGCCCGGTACGAGATGTACCATGCCCTGGCGCTCATCGCCGTCGGCCTGCTGTTGCTCAAGTACCCATCCACCGCCGGGCACGTCGCAGGCTGGGCCTTCGTGTCCGGCACCATTCTCTTCTCCGGCTCTCTCTACGTCATGGTGTTCACCGGGTTCCGATGGCTCGGCGCCTTCACGCCGATCGGGGGTACGGCCTTTCTGGTGGGCTGGGTTGCGCTGATGCTCGCCGCCTGGCGGATCCCCACCTGAAATACGGCCGGACCCATTCAGCATTCCTGAGAAAATCCGTACTACCCACACCACACGCGGTTGTTCGAGACGTCTCGCGTTGACCGTGATATTTCCCGTGGCATGGCATCGCGGAACGTATTGGTCGTCGGTGGGGGTGCGCGCGAGCACGCAATTTGCGCCGCCCTCGAGAAGTCTCCGTCCGTAGCCCGCGTCATGGCGATCCCGGGCAACGCCGGCATCGGCCGCAAGTGGTCGTGCCACCCGATCAAGTATGGTGATCGGGACACGTTTTTCGAGATCGTCGAGCAGAACGCCGTCGACATGGTGATCGTGGGCCCAGAGGCACCGCTCGTCGAGGGCATGGCTGACGAAGTGGCCAAGCGTGGCATCGCGGCTTTTGGTCCGTCGGCCAAAGCAGCGCGGCTCGAAGGCTCCAAGGTCTTCATGAAGACCTTCGCCGAAGAGGTCGGCATCCCCACCGCGCCGTTCAAGGTCTTCAAGAGCCCCACCGCTGCGCGGGCCTACGTCCGCGAGCTCGACGCTCCCCCCGTCATCAAGGCCGATGGGTTGTGCGCAGGCAAAGGCGTGGTGGTTTCAGAGAACATCACGCAGGCTCTCAGCGCCGTGGACGCCATTCTCGAGCGTCGCGCGTTTGGCGATTCCGGTTCCTCGATCGTCGTGGAGAAGAAGCTCGAAGGGCAGGAAGCTAGCGTCCAGGCGATGTGCGACGGCGAGCGAATGATCATGCTGCCGACGGCCCAAGACCACAAGCGGTTGCGGGACGGGGACGCGGGACAGAACACCGGTGGCATGGGCGCATACGCCCCGGCCCCAGTACTCACACCTGAGCTCGAGAAAAAGGTGCGGGAGAAGATCCTCGAACCCACGCTCGCGGGCATGCGTGACCGAGGCACCCCCTTCCGCGGCGTTCTCTACGCCGGCTTGATGATCTCGCCCGATGGGGAACCCTACCTGTTGGAGTTCAACGTCCGCTTCGGCGATCCGGAAGCCCAAGTCACCCTGCCCTTGCTCAAGGGCGACTTCGGCGAAGCTTGCTTCGCTTGCGCGAGGGGCGAGCTCGAAGACGGGATGCTCACCATCGACGAACGCCACGCGCTTTGCGTCGTGCTCGCTACGCACGGCTACCCCGGCAATGTACGCACGGGCGATCCCATCAATGGTCTCGAGGCCATCGAAGAGATGGAAGACGTCGTCCTTTACCACGCAGCGACGCGGGCACTCGGCGACAAGTTGGTCACCGGTGGTGGTCGCGTCATGAGCGTGGTGGCATTGGCGAAGACGTTGAAGGACGCCAAGGAGCGTGCGTACGCCGCTTGTGGCAAGCTCTCGTTTGACGGAATGCACTACCGCCGGGACATCGGCGCGCGCGCACTGACCTGATGCTGCAGCTTTGGCCCCATCGTTCCCACCCCCATCATCGCGACCGCCTGAAGGCCCGCCCAGCATCCCGGTGGAGCAGTGCGCCACTGCGCTCGATGCAGCCGAGCGCGCCTGGCTGCGGGGCCTTGATCAAGAGGCAGAGGCTTCCCTCATCGCTGCGCGCCACGGGGCCATGCTCGCCGGAGATACGGCCATGGTCGCTCGCTGCGAGATCGCCATGGCTCACTTCGCCATGGCCATCGACGATGACGAGCGCGCCGCTCACCATCTAGCATCCGCCGAGGTGCTCCTCCCAGCGGGTGACTTGGTTTGGCAGAGCCGAGCCTGGCTCGCGCTCAGCTCCGTGCAACGGCGGACCGGACAATCGATGCCGGCCGATCGGACGTTGCCCGACCCGACGTTGCTCGCGCAGCGCGAGGAGACACGTCCTCTCGCTTCCTTGGTGAGCGCGGAGTTCGCCGCGTGGGCGCGCCTGCGAGGTGATACGAATGCAGCTCGTCGCCACGCCCACAAGGCGCTCGAAACGGCGCCAGCAGCGGGGTACGAGCGGGCGCGCGCGCTCGTCGAGATGGCCGAAGTCCAGCTCGCCGAAGACGATCATGACGGCGCACGGATGAGCTATCTCGCGGCCATTGAGGAGCATCGGGCCCTCGGTCATCAGCGCGAGGAAGGCCGCGCGATTGCGCGTTATGCGTTGCGCGTAGCGCCGAATGCACCGCCCGGAACGGACGAGCCCCCTGCATCCTGGCTGGGGCGCGCAAAGCTCATCCTTGGCCCCAACGCCACCTGGCGCGACGTTGCATCGTCCCGAGGCGGATTCCGAACTCACGGGCGAAGGCTCCAGGACCGGGCCGTGGGCAGCAACATCGCGACGAGGATCGACGCGCTCGACGAGGCAACCTCCCGCATGCGGGCGGTTGTCGCTGCCGGGGTGGACGACGCACACCGCGCACTCGGCCTGGCGGAGCGAGAGGCTGCGGTGGACGCGCACACGTTACAGTTGCGGCTGGAGGAAGCCAGAGGCGCGTTGTTCCGGATCCTCGACGAAAGCTCGGAGCAAAGTCGGCGCGTCGGCGGAGCTGCTTCCAAGGTCGTCGACGTGATCGAGACGACCGTGGTCGAGCGCGACCGCATGCGAGGGTTGCTCGACCTACTGGCGCAAGTGGACACGGTGACCGACGCTGCCCGCATCGGCAGCACGGCGGCGGCGGTGGGGGCGCGGTTACTGCACGCCGATCGCGTGCTGTTGGTTCGCAGAACCGACGAAGGTGAGCTGGAGGCCATTGGCGCGTACGGCAGCGAGGACGCATCCTCGAATTGGCGTTCGGCGGTCGATGCGCACCTGCATGGCCCGATTACGTCGAGGCGATCGGAAGCACCGGAGACGCGTTCGGACGAACGCCCGCGGGGGCCGGTGCTGGTGGCCTCGTTGCGTGCGAGCGGTATCGTGGGCGCGCTGTACGCCGACAAGCTCGTTCGGTCCGGAAGATTCAACGAGCAGGACCATCAGCTCGCCCAGCTTTTCGCAGACTACTTTGGGCTTGCCTACAGTCGGTTGGCCGCGGTCGACGCCAAGCGGCGGGCCTTCGAACAGCTCGCCACGACACTCGACACAATCCGCGATGGTGTCGTGGCGCTCGACGATCACGGAGTGATCCGCAACGCGAACACGGCTGCGGCTCGAATGCTCCGGATGCCAGCGAATCACCTCATCGGCTTGAGCATGGAGGCTCAACCCGCGCTGGCGACGCTGTGGGAGTTATTGTCGACCGCGCGAAGGATCGACGGGGCGTTGGTGCGACTCAAGCATGGTTCGTTCATCGTCACGGCGCGCCCCATCGTCGGTCAGGGGGAAGAGCGAGGCGTCGTGGCGACATTGGTGGAGCTGGATCGAGCTCGCCGGATCGCGCAGCGTGTCACGGCGGCGCGTCCTCGCTACCAGTTCGAAGACATCATTGGTTCGAGCGAGGCGATTCTTCAGGCGGTTCACGTCGCGCGCCAAGCCGCGAATGTGGACGCCAGCGTATTGATCACTGGAGAGAGCGGAACGGGCAAAGAGGTCTTCGCTCAGGCGATCCACACGGCAGGTTCCCGGTCGCCTGAGCCCTTCATCGGAATGAACTGCGCCGCGGTCCCCCGGGAACTGCTCGAGGCCGAGTTGTTCGGGTACGAACGGGGTGCGTTCACCGGCGCCCGTAGCGAGGGCAATCCGGGTAAGTTCGAGCTCGCTGCGCGAGGCACCCTGCTGCTCGACGAGGTCGGCGACATGCCCATCGACATGCAGGCCAAGCTGCTGCGCGTACTTCAGGAACGTGTCGTGGTTCGATTGGGCGGCTCCGCGGAGCGGCCAGTGCATGCTCGAGTCATTGCTACCACGCATCGCGATCTCGCGGCTCTTGTGCGCACCGGTCGATTCCGCCACGACCTCCTCTATCGATTGCAGGTTCTGCACATCCCCCTGAAACCGTTGCGAGCCCGCGGCCAAGACGTCCAGCTTCTCGCGATCACCTTCCTCCTTCGGTTCGCCAAGCTGCAAGGCAAACGCGTCGAGCGCCTGTCGCCGTCGGTGGAGGCCGCCCTTGAACGGCATTCCTGGCCTGGCAACGTGCGAGAGCTTGCCAATGTGATGGAGCGCGAAGTGAGCCTGCTGCCCACCGATGTCCGAACTCTCGAACGGTTGCAGACGCCGCTCGCCCGGCCCACGCCGCAACCGGAGCCAAACGAGCCCGCATCCGACGACGGTGTCATCCTCCCCATCGCGGAAGTGGAGCGTCGCACGTATCTTCGAGCGCTGGAGCTGAGCGACGGCAACGTACAGCGTGCATCGCGCGCGCTCGGCGTTTCGAAGGTGACCTTCTACGCGAAGCTGCGTGCTTGGGGCATGCACCCGCGGGACCGCGCGAAGGTGTCGAAGAAGACGTCATCCGTGCCACCGCGCACCTGAGCTCTGCTAGGCAGCGGGAGGCCAGGTGACCTTGGGTATGGGGAACGCGGGACGAGCCAACAGGAATCCTTGTCCGTATTGCGCGCCCGTGTCCTGGATCGCCCTGAACTCCGACGCGGTCTCGATTCCCTCGGCCACGACGTACGCCCCGAGATCTTCGCAGAGCTTCACGACGCGCCGAACGAGCGTTTGCTGTCGGGTGCTGCGATCCACGCCCTCGACGAGTCCGCGATCGATCTTGACCATGCGCGGCTCGAGGTCGGCGATGCGCTTGAGATTGGAGTATCCCGCACCCAGGTCATCGACGACCAAGTGGAAGTGACCACGACTGCAGACCTCACGCAGCACGGTCATGCACAGGTCAAAGTGGGTCATCGGAACGGACTCGGTGATCTCGAGATAGATGTCTTCGTCGTGGAGGAACATGGGGTCGTCGGGGCGAACGAGCCAGCCCTCCCCGAGCTCGGCCGGATGGACATTGAGGAACAGGGGTATGCCTCCGCACAACGGAACTGCGATCTCACGGATCAACCTGCCCAATCGCCCGACGCACTTGGTCCGCACGGCATGCTCGAACAGTTTCGGCGGAGGCTGAAACTGGGGCAGACGGCATCGAACCAGGGCCTCGCAGGCGAAGGGCTGACCGGTCGCCAGATCCACGATCGGCTGGAACACCACGCGGAGGTCTTCGGCCGTGATCATCGACTGCAGGGCGAAGAGCGATGAGCGCCGTTCCCGGTCCCCTTCTTCCCGCAGAGCCACGGGTGACCGCGGAACCTGGGACACCCGAAACTCGGGTACCTCGAACGTGCTCTTGGTCACGGTGACCTCAGGTGCCTGTCAGAGGCAAACTGAGCGCGTGCACGATGCAGCCATCCACTTTCCGAGGTTCTCATGCCATCGTGCATGAACGTAGAATACGCGAATTCTCGGACGGTGGGAACCTGCGCTCCGCGTTCCGCGTTCGAGGTCATCCCGTTCGGACGCCGAACAAGGGGACTATCCCTTGTTGTCGCGGATTGTGGACCCGGGTTGACGCCTCTCGCGGGCCAGGCTAATTCAGAATGCAGGGCGGAAGAAGACGGTGACGGACAACCCACGCGCAACCAGCGGACTCGCTCAATTCGTGGTCGAAGCCGGCCTCGTATCAGCCGATGCGGTCAAGAACGTCCTAGACAGCCAAGAGCACGCTGGCGACCGGCTCGCGCTTGTCTTCGTCAACAGCGGCTTGATCGGCAGCGCCAAGCTCGCGCAGCTCCTCTCCTACCAGTTGTGCTTGCCTTGGGTCTCGCTCGAACACGTTCGATTCTCAGCCAAACTCCTGCGCATGATCCCGGTCGACGTGGCCGTCAAGTTCGGCGTCGTGCCAGTCCATGTCCGACGCCGCGCCACCGACGGCCGCGTGACTCTCTACATCGCGACCGATGACCCCACGAACACCGACGCGGTCCACGCTTGCGAAGGCGCCTCCGGACTTCCAGTGCGCATGATGGTCGCGACATCGACGGACATCTCGACCGCGATCGCCGAGGAGTACGGTGAAGGGGAACCGCCCTCGACCCACCCGGATGATGTTCTCGCTGACACGGCGCCCGATGGTCAGAAGGTTGGTCAGGTTGCACCACCAGCGCCGCAGGACGGAAAGCCTCGGGCGCCTTCGGTCCCGAAGCCACCGCCGCCGCCCGCTCCTCGTGTCACACCGGATACAGACGTGGCTGCCGCGGCCGCGAGAATGTCTTCTCCCGATCTCAGCGCGTACACCCAGGCGCCCGCTCCGTCACAACCCCCACCCTTGGTCGTGAGTCCCGCTCCACCGCGCGCGGTCCTCGGCCCAAGCGCTTCGAGCCCGCCCCCACCTCGAGTCGGCGCCATCCCCGCCGAGCGATCACCCGTCCCGGGTCTATCTGCCGCCGCGACAAACGTCGCACCGCGCATCGTCACGGCGCCCGACCCAGACGACGAAGATCTCGAAGAGCTGGACGAGTTCGACCAGGATGACGACGCCCTTCCGGAAACCCGGAGGATCCCCACCGAACCGCCCGTCGAGCACTTCACCAAGTCTGCGACTGGCCGCTCTGCGGTGCAGGTCGCCGCAGTGCAGCGTATCGACACCCCCTTTGGGACACCGCAGGTTATCCGCCCTGCCGAGAACGCGAACACCGGGTCGACGGAGCCAACGCGGGACGAAGCGAACAGGAACTACGAGACGTCCCCGTCGGACGCCCCAGCCTTGTTCGACGCGTCGTCGTGGGAGCCTCCTCCGAATGAGGGGATGGACTTCGCACCGCCGCCGCCTCCGCCCCCGAGTCTCTCCGTGGCGTCCCCCGTCGCGTCCGCTCCGCCGCCTCCCGGCGCCGTTCCGCCACCGCCGCCGCCGCCGGAAGTTCGCCGTTCGGACTCCGCATTCGACGACGAGGAGGACGATGTCGAGGTCGACTTGGACCCGCACGGCGGTGTAATGACGCCACGTTCGTCCTTGGACGAGAGTGTTCTGCTGTTGGTGGGAGCGGAGGAAGATTTCGCGAACAAGTGCCGGCGGGCGGTCAACAACCTATCGACGCGCATCGTCCGATGCACGTTGATGACCGCTTCCGCACGCGCCAAAACGTTGCACCCCTTCGTCATCGTCGTGCCGGAGGATGTCTACGCATTCGACCGATTCGCGTTCAACAAGCTGGCGCTCGAGATCGACAGCCCGCTTCTGGTTTGGGAGCGTGAATTCGAACCCGCGCAGGTCTCCGCATTGCTCGCGATTGCCCACCGGAAGATGGCGAACCTCGGGTCGTGACCCACGTCACTCCGCGGCTTTACTTCCCCTACCCCGCTTGATACCTAGATGCCTCCCAAGGAGGTCGTCATGTCGCGATTCGATCCGGAGCGCGCCCTCGTCGAGATTCGGCGCGAGTTTGGTGAGCACGGTGGAGTGTGTCCATCCATCGAGCGCTCTTCTACATTCACGGTGCTGGAGCCGGGCACTATGCCCGAAATCTTCGGTGGTCTCCGAGGTCCTCACAAGGGCGGTTGCTTCCTGTACAGCCGCCACTTCAACCCCACGGTCGACGTGCTCTCACGTTCCATGGCAGCCATGGAAGGAACCGAGTACGCCGTGTGTACCGCCAGCGGCATCTCTGCCATCTCCTGTGCGCTGCTCCAAGTCTGCCGCCACGGTGACCACGTCGTTTCCAGCGACGTGATCTACGGTGGAACCCACGCGCTGCTCGGCGAAACGTTGCCCCAGTTCGGTATCGACACCACGTTCGTCGACCCAAGCGATACGTCCGCGTTCGAGAAAGCCATCACCCCGAACACCAAGGTCATCTACACCGAGGTGGTGGGCAACCCCACGCTCAAGGTTGCTGACATCCCCGCGCTGGCAAAGATCGCTCACGAGCGAAACATCCAGCTGATCGTCGACAACACCTTCACGCCGATGATCATCTCCCCCGCGCAGCTGGGGGCGGACATCGTGGTCTACTCACTCACCAAGTTCGTCAATGGCGCCAGTGACATGATCGCCGGGGCCATTTGCGGCAGCCGCGACTTCATCTACCAGCTCATGGACCTGCACACCGGCCGCGTGATGCTTCTGGGGCCCACCATGGATCCTCGCACCGCGTTCGACGTGAACCAGCGTCTGCCTCACCTGGGCTTGCGAATGAAGGAGCACAGCCGGCGCGCGCTGGCCATCGCGGAGCATCTAGCGTCGATTGGCGCCCCCGTGGTGTACCCAGGTTTGAAGTCTCATCCCCAGCACGAGCTGTTCGCGTCCATGGCGAACGAAGGCTACGGCTTCGGCGGCTTGCTCACCCTGGACTGCAAGACCGCGGAGCGTGCCGAACAGACCATGTCCATCCTGCAGAACGATGAGAGCTTCGGTTACATCGCCGTTTCTCTCGGCTACTTCGACACCCTCATCTCCTGCTCCGGCTCGTCGACGTCCTCCGAAATCCCGCCGGAAGACCAGGCCAAGATGGGCCTGTCCCCGGGTCTGCTTCGGATCGCAATCGGCTATACCGGTCGATTGAAGGACCGCATCGAACAGGTGGACCGCGCCGTGCGCAAAGCCGGTCTGATCTGACCCCTGCCTCGCAATAGGACCCACGGCCAAGCCGACAATCCAAGGCGCTCGTTGACTTGCTTGGCCGTGCCCCCCTGGTCCGCGTGCGCTACGATGTCCCGCGTTTCGGGCAGCACGCCCGACCGGGAGGTTCCCAAGCAATGGTCAACGCAAACCATGCGGATGGCGTCGCGCTCGTGGGGCGGCGGCTCGCCGACAACGACAACCTCGGCCTCGCCTACCTGCAGGCCGCCTTGGATCAACACGGAATCCCGTGCCGACGTCACACGGTCAATGGGCTCGGCGACCTCGACGCAGTAGCGCAGGCCATCACGCGGGAGCGACCGTCCATCGTCGGCCTATCACTCAGTGATGGTGGTTCCGCACCCCTGCTGCTCGCGCTGGGAGAGCTTCTTCGCTCACGCGGATTCGATGGCCACATCACGTGTGGCGGTCCCTTCGCCACGCTCGCACGCGACTGGCTGCTCCAGCGATATCGATGGATCGACAGCATCGTGCGCCACGCTGGCGAGGCCGTTCTGCCTCAACTGGTTCACGCGGTCGCGCACGGCAACCCCATCCAGGGCATCGCCGGCGTCAGCACGCGCGAAGGCGATGGCGCGTGCTCCCCGGTCTTCGATCGAAGCCAGATCGAGCTGATACCGCGTCGAGACAAGCTCTCGAACATCGTGGGCCATCGCGCCGCCCACGTTCTCGCATCCCGAGGATGCGAAGGCCGTTGCTCCTATTGTGGTCCAGCCTCCCTGCAGCAGCTGGAACGCAAGGAGGCGCTGCAAGCAGGCCTGACCAAGCCCGAGCTCGACCTCGCCGGAATCGGCGGCGTACGACGTCGACCCGTCGATGCTCTCTGCGAAGAAATGTCCCAGCTCTGGCACACGAGAGACGTGCGCTACTTCTACTTCGTGGACGAGCACCTGTTGCCCTACGACGAACCCGCGGCGTTGACCTATCTGGCTGCGTTTCGACGGGGTCTGGCCAATCGACGGGTCGGCGCACTGGGTATCGGAACGATGTTGCGAGCCGATCGAATCTCGCCTGCCATCGTGGATGCGTTTGCTTCGGCGGGGCTCGTGCGCTTGTTCCTCGGCATCGAATTCGGGACGGAGGCGGAAGCTCGAACGTTCGGGCGAAAGAGCTCTCCGGATACCGCGTTGCATCTGTTTGGGAGTCTGGATCGCGCCGGCATCGCCGTGGTCTCCAACCTCATGCTCTTGCATCCGGAGTCGACGCCGTCATCGATCCGCGCCGGTATCGAATTCCTCTCGCGGGTTCCGTCCGGCGTCTTCGAAACCACCCGGATGATGGTCTATCACGGCACGCGTCTGTGGCAGAGGATGCGCGACGCCGGGCGGCTCA
>Ga0180009_10006006_pt1 | contig 12851 bp, 14 predicted proteins | sample OS_PC_MetaG_FD_123537 | JGI IMG/M metagenome (GOLD analysis project Ga0180009, IMG submission 123537) | Groundwater microbial communities from the Aspo Hard Rock Laboratory (HRL) deep subsurface site, Sweden - OS_PC_MetaG | ecosystem: Environmental > Aquatic > Deep subsurface > Groundwater...
CGATTTCGGCGAGACATGAAGGCCACTAGCGAAAACAATGGCTTAGTGTGGCGTTCAGCGCGCCTCAATTGACAACTCCTGTGCGGCACCAACAGGTCAATTAAGGCGCGACGCCACACTAGTGGAACATGCCGATCAGGGTCGACGGTCTACCGCCAATCCCCGATTTGAAGCGGCTGACGCCTTCGGCACTTTCTTCGTTTAACCCGCCAAGGTCGAAATCCCGCACGCCCCTTGCTTTCAGCTCCAGCATCGCCCGCCAAAGCAATCGATGGTGCGCACCGTGATGCCTGCCGGCTCCGGACGTCCAGCCAATCTGGTAGGTTGCGGCAATTCCATGGATCAGTACCAGCACTGACGCAATCACCCTTCCCTCAAGCTTCGCGTGGAGCAGCAGGACTTCCCCGCGCGGCGCCATGAATGCGATAATTGCCGCCATCAACTTGGAACTCGGCGCCGAATACCGCCTGGTCCGCCTGTCCTCCTCGTGCCGGACGAGCAGGAAGTCCAAGCCACGAAGCCTGTCGTCCCGCTCCAGCGCAATGGCTGACCGCTCGGACTTGGACAGAATATTCCGCCACTTTCCCTTGAGCCCGGCGCGCAGGCTTGCTTCATCGGCGGCAAGATCGAGCCACACGGTCTTGTAGAACTGCGTCGTGGTGCTCGGCTTCATCCCCGCGTGTTCCAATACGGTCTTGCTCAGTTCGGAATTCTCGATTTCAGGAAGTATCCGCCTTTTGCGTCCCAGGCGCCGTGGAAACTGGCAGGCGAAACTGGTTAGGAAATTTTCGATGTTCTGCGCGCTGCGGCATCCCTCGAACCATAACGGACCGCGGTCGAGGCTGATCGCATGGATGGCATTGCCGAACAGACCGACTTCGCCAAGCTGTAGAATTCCTACAGCCGAGCCGGACATGTGAATCACACCGTGCCTGGCCCCGAGCTGCTGCGTGTGACGCAGTGCCGGAGCGTATGGGAAATGTTGCAACAGGGTCGATCGTCTGACCTGCGCGAACATTTCCTGCCAACGTTCGCGTGAGATTCGGTTCCACTCAATTTCGCATGACTGCATCGAGGGTACTCCAGCGGGTTGGCGCGGCGCACGTGCGGCGGACCTGCGCATCAATTGGGTGTTGCGCCCTGCTATCGCAGCGGAATTCATGTGCCGTCGCGAAGTTCGCCGCGCAGCAGGCCGACGGCTGCGATGGTGTGGTTAACCCAATGGCTCTTCCGGTTTCGGTAATCAGCCTCGAGTGCTTCGATTGCCTCCCTGAAACGCTCAGCGGTGCCCTGAGAAAAAAGCGATTCGACAAGACTGATGCATTCGCCCAGGCGCTCGCGGGTCAACAGCGGGATCTCCGGCTCGCCCTTTGAAGCGTGCAGCCGCTGATGTCCGCGTGACGCTGGGACGACCTCGAAGCGTCGTTCGAGATCCTGGCGGACAAGATCGATGGCGCTTGCCGCGCGCTCGAAGCCCTCCTGCTTCAATGTCGCCAGGAAAGCTGCATGCGCGGGGTCAACGCTGGTTTCGACCTCGGGTGAACTAACGCGGCGCGTATTTTTTTGACCCAGACGGTTCAACACCCAGAGCAGCGGGAAGAAGCTGAAGCAGGTGCCGATGACAAAGACAAGGCCGGTCTCGAACATGGTTCGCCTCCAAGGTTCCCGCATGGGCCGCGCTCGCATATCAGCAACTGCGCCCTGCTGCGGTGAGAAAAGCGGGCTGGTGTACAGGATCCAACGCTTGGCTTCGGGCGAAGGCCTACAAGCGTTGGTTAATCCAGACCGCAAGGATCTCTTCCCCCATCAACCTTGCTTGAAGCTTCCCATTCACGGGTAAGGTGTCATTGGCCATTCTCCCGCTTGCCGGGCGGCTGCTGCCGGCAACGGCATCAAAGTGGCGCCCGTATCAGATGCTGTGTGGGCCGAGTTTAAGATCCTGCGTTGAAGCTGCGCGGCAGGCAGGTTCGATGGCGGCGCGGCTCGATGAGGCATGACTAAATGCAAGTCGAAAAGGAATTCATATAGAGAACCAACCTATATAAAATGTAATAGATAGATCTATGGCAGAAATGGCATAGAGAAAACTGTTTGGTTTTGCTTGCGTTGACCGAAAAGAAACCTCTGCTACTAATTTTTTTGAAGGAAAGCGAACTGATTCGCTTTGGGGGGCGAAATAATGATAATTGTTGTTGATGAAGTTAAAAGTGGAGAGAGTCGTTACATTTCTTCTCTTATTCGCGAAGGCGTCCCTGCGACCGCACTGACGCCAAGCGATTTCGGCGGCTGGGTTACAGGGGCCGATGAGATCGACGTGGATGCGGTCGATGCGGTTCTCCTCGGCGGCTTTGGCGAGCGGAAGGATCTGGCACGCCTGACCAAGCAGCACTCCGCGGCAGCCGTTATCGCCTATGATGCCAGGACGACCTTGGAAGAGACGCTGGAACTGTTTGCCGCCGGCGTCGATGACGTTGTCTCGGATCCTTGCGATGCCCGCGAGATACTGGCCCGAGTGGCCGCAATCCTGCGCCGCATGAAATCGCAGAGCACGACATGTGTCGCCGGGATTGAAGTGTTCCGGGACGGACGTGAGCCGCTTGTCGGGGGCGAGCCCTTGTCGCTCCCGCGCCGCGAACTGCGAATTCTGGAGTACCTTGTCGCCCATGCGGGTCGCCGGGTGACGAAGGCGCAGATCTTCAGCTCGGTTTACGGGCTGTTCGAGTCGGACATAGACGACAATGTCGTGGAAAGCCATATCAGCAAATTGAGGAAGCGGCTTCGTCACCGTCTTGGGTATGACCCGGTCGATACGAAGCGCCATTTGGGATACATGCTGTGCAGGCACCAGGAATGACACGCAGGTCGTGACACGGTTTCTTGGTTGATGCTGGAGTGAAAATAATTTCGGTTTCTATTTAGCCTTCCGGGATTCATTGAAACCCGCCAAATCCGTCCTTTATGCCTGGCAATGTCACGTCGTATCGCAGGCGATACATTATTTTTTTATTCATTTTTTCCGACTTCCTCCGTGTCGCTCCAGTTAGGCGCAAGCTTGAAACCGGATGCTGCAATCTGAAATGGTTTCAGGGCAAGAGGACGTCGATGAGCGTTTACAATCTCATGCGAACCGGGTCGTCGGGAATGGCGGCCCAGGGGAATCGACTCGGTACGGTGGCCGACAACATCGCCAACGTGAACACGGTCGGATACAAGGCAGCTGAGGCGCAGTTCTCCTCGCTGGTGTTGAGCCCCACCAGTTCCGAGTACACATCGGGGGGAGTTGTGACGGATGTGCGCTACGATATCAGCGCGCAGGGCAATCTCCAGTTCACCAATTCCCTGACCGACCTGGCAGTCAATGGAAATGGCTTCTTTTTCGTCGAAACGCCCGGCGGCGAAGCCGGGTTGACGCGGGCGGGGTCATTCGTCGCCGATGGCAACGGCAATCTTGTCAACGCGGCGGGCTACCGTCTTATGGGATATCCGGTGCAGCCCGGTGGCAACACGGTTGTCGCCAACGGCACCGCCGGCCTCGAGCCGGTTTCAATCGTCGGCCAGACCCTTGAGGCAACTCCTTCGACATCCGGGACATTGCGCGTCAACCTGCCTTCGAACGCCGAGATCGTCGCCCCGGCCAGCTTGCCGTCGCTCAACCTTCTGGGCGGCGAATACAGCGCAAAGTCCTCCCTGGTGGCATTCGACGGCCTCGGCAATGAAGTGATTGTCGATGCCTACTTCACCAAAACGGCGGCTTCGTCCTGGGAGGTGTCGGTATTCCGTAACTCCGATGCTGACCCCCTCACGGTATTCCCTTACGGCTCAGCGCCGCTGGCAACGCAGTCACTGACCTTCGATGCGACCTCGGGGCTGATGACAAGTTCGCCGCTTGTCTCGTTTGCCATCCCCGGCGGGCTACCCTTTGAGCTTGATCGTGAGGGATCGACGCAGCTGGCTGCCGACTACAGCGTCCTCGACGTGGACGTCGACGGGAACGCCCCGAGCGGTGTGGCCAATCTCGAATTTACAGAAGACGGATTCGTTTATGCGGTCTTCGAAAACGGCGCCCGCAAGCCGACTTATCGAATTCCGCTCGGCACCGTCATCAGCCCGGACCGTCTGCTTCCTAAGCCCGGCAACATCTATTGGCTCACCGCCGACTCTGGCGATCTGCAGGTTGGATTCCCATCGGATAGCAGCTTCGGTTCCATCGTGTCGGGCGCGCTCGAGGGGTCGACCGTCGACCTTGCCAGTGAATTGACAACGATGATCGAAGTGCAACGCAACTACACCGCCAATTCGAAAGTCTTCCAGACCGGCTCCGAGTTGCTGGATGTCGTCGTCAACCTCAAGCGCTGATCATAAATCGACAGCTAATCGACCCACAGGCACCCTGAAATGTCACTTTCGCTCAGTTTCGACATTGGCCGCTCCGCGCTGTCGACGACGGCCGAGCAGTCCTCGGTCGTCTCGAGGAATGTCGCAAGCGCCGGTGACGCCAGGGCGTCACGCAAGTCTGCTGCCATCGCAACCAGCCTGGGTGGCGGCGTTCGAGTGACGGAAATCCGCCGCGCGGTGGATGTCGCGTTGTTCGAGAACCTGACCGGCGCAACATCGGTGCTCAGTGCGCAGGACGCGATTAATCGCGGCCTCCAGGAAATCGAGATGATGATGGGCGGGCCTGCGCTTGACGGTTCCCCCACCGCGCTGCTTGGAGCGTTGCGCGACGATCTGCAGGCCCTGTCAGCTGCGCCAAATGACGTCGTAAGCGCCAATCAGGCGATCGATTCTGCAAAACAGGTGGCGAGCCGGCTCAATCTTCTGGCTGAGACTGTCATCGAGGTCCGCTCCAACGCCGACGCCGAGCTTTCCCGTTCGGTCGATAATCTGAATTCCCTGCTCGTCAAGTTCGAACGCGTCAACGGCGACATCGTCGCCGGTACGCATCTCAAAAAGGATGTTACCGACCTTCTCGACCAGCGCGATGGACTGCTCGTTGCGATGTCCGAGGAGATCGAGATCAGGGCCTTGAGCAAGCCGAACAACGATATGGTTCTTTTTGCGGCCGGCGGCGTCACCTTGTTCGAAACCGTTCCGCGCAGCGTCCAGATGGCTCCGATGCCGGTGCTGCCCGCCGGTGTCAGCGGTTCGGCCGTCTTCATTGACGGCATTCCGGTTACCGATGAGGCTATCCCGGCCGCCGCCACGGGAGGCAGGATTGCCGGCCTCGCGGCATTGCGCGACAGGATCGCGCCTGAGTTCGGCAGGCAGCTCGATGAGATCGCTCGCGGCCTTGTCGCGGCTTTTGCCGAAAGCGATCAAAGTGCGATGCCGGTCCTCCCAGATCTGCCCGGCCTGTTCACATATAGCGGTGCGAGCACAGTTCCACCTGCCGGCAGCGTTCTCGACGGGATCGCGTTGAGCATCCGCGTCAATGCAAACGTCCTCTCGGAGGAAGGCGGAGATCCGCTCCGCTTGCGAGATGGAGGTATCTCCGATCCCCTCGAACCTGCCTACGTCTACAACTCGAGCGGAGCCGCCGGTTTCACAGGCCGGCTCAATCAGCTGATCGGCGGGTTCGAGGCGACGATGGCGTTCGATACGGCCGCTGGCCTGCCGGCCTCGGCGACCCTCATCTCCTACACTTCGGCTTCGGTTGGAAGTTTCCAGCTTCTTCGATCCGAATCGGCAAACGAGTACGAATACAAGTCCGTTCTCGCCGAACGTTCGCGCGAGGCACTCTCGAAGAGCGCCGGTGTCAATCTCGACGAGGAGATGGCCGAACTTCTGGAACTGGAACGGTCCTATCAGGCTTCGTCCCGGCTCTTGCAGGCCGTCGATTCGATGTTTGACGCGATGTTCGCAGCGGCGGGGTAAAGACAATGAAAACCACCTTCATTTCAACCCAGTCCATCGGTGCTGCGACGCGCAACGCCATCGTGCGCTCGCAGGAACGCCTCGCCGAAGCACAGAGCGAACTTAGCACCGGCAGGCATTTCGACACCGGCTTGGCGCTCGGCGCCGGCACTGCAAACCTTGTCGATCTGCGTCAACAAAATGAACGACTGGCCGGTCTCGAATCTTCCAACGCGCGCCTTCAATTCCGCGCAGGCGTCGCGCAGGCGGCCTTGGGTTCGCTTGTCGACGGCGCTCAGGAGCTTCTTGAAGAACTGATTGCCGCGCGCCAGGCGCCGTCCGGCGGAAAGCTGGTCCAAGCCAGCGCCGAAGGCCGGCTCACGGCGATGATCGATCAGCTCAACGTCACTGCCGATGGCGATTTCGTGTTCTCGGGAATGAACGCCGCCGAACCGCCGTTCGACGACTACTGGAGCGATCCCCCGCCCGCCAGCCGGTCGTCTGTGTCGGCTGCGTTTCTTGGCGAATTCGGGTTGTCCCAGGACGATCCGGGAGTAGCGGCGATAACGCCTGCCGGCATCGAGGCGTTCCTTGACGGCAGTTTCGCGAACCTCTTTGCTGATCCGGCCTGGTCGAACGATTGGTCGACGGCAACCAGCGAACTGGCGGTCGTGCGTATCAGCCGGTCGGAAGCCATAACGACCTCGCTCAGCGCCAACGAAGGCACCATTCGCAAACTGGCGCGGGTCTATTCCGCCGCAGCGGATCTGGGCACCGAAAATATGAGCCAGGCAACGTTCCAGGCGCTGGTCGACAAGCTCGTCACGGTCACCGGCGAGGCGGTTAACGAACTGGGCGCGATGCAATCGAAACTCGGCCTGAACGAGCAACGGCTGGCCGATGCCAGCGAGCGGGCGAGGCTGCAACGAAACCTGCTTCAGGAGCGGATCGGAACGCTTGAAAGCGTGGACCCGTTCGAGGCTTCCACCCGCGTGACATCCCTGCTGACGGTGATTGAAACCTCGTACGCGGTCACCGCCAGAATTCAGAGGCTATCAATCCTCAACTATCTTTGACGACGGGAAATATGACGGCCTTGATCGATCAAACATGGATCGCGTCAGGCATGAAGGCAGGCGAGTAGGCAATCCAGGAAACAGACATGTACAAGATCAGCTACGCCGATGTGCTCGACGACAATCCCAGCGACGCGAGGGAGCGCGAGTGCGAGGCGGTCGGCCGCTCCATCGAGCTCATGCGATGCGCCGAGGCGGCGGGCGTCAACTCCATCGAGTCAACCCAGGCCGTTGCATTCCTCACAAAGCTCTGGTCGATGCTGATCGAGGATCTGGGGCGGCAGGACAACGATCTGCCCGATGCTCTGCGAGCGCAACTCATTTCCATCGGGATCTGGCTGATGAAGCAGGCCGAGGCGATAAGGTCCGGCGGCCAGACCAGCTTCGCCGATATGATCACGGTTTCCGAGGCGATCCGGGATGGGCTCAAATGAAATCCACACTCAAGGTTCATCTGCGCCGCAACGAGCGGCTTTTCGCCAATGGAGCGGTACTACGTCCGGATCGCAAGGTGACTATCGAATTTCTCAACGACGTGACGTTCCTGCTGGAATCCCACGTCATGCAGGAGGATCAGGCGGTCACCTCGTTGCGGCAACTGTATTTCGTGCTGCAGTCGATTCTGATCGATCCGAACAACGCGGCACCGGCGCGCGCAATGTACGAGAGGAGCTATGTGCTGCTGCACACTCATTTCAGGTCGGAAGTCCTGCTTGCGGGATTGAACGAAGCCGACGAGATGGTTCGTTCCGAGCGGGTCTTCGAGGCGATGAAGATCATCAGGCGGCTGTTTCCCATCGAGGACGAAATCATGTTCGGCGAAACGTTGTTGGCCGCCGGATGATGCAGACCGGCCGGAACAGGAGATTGGATTGATGGAAATTGGTGGATTGGGCGAAACGCTGACGGCGGTGCGCGGCGAGGCGGCTTCGGGGGGGGCGGCTTCATCCTCGCAATCGACTTCGTCGCTGGCCTCCGTCGATTATGAGATGTTCCTGAAGCTGCTGATGGCGCAGATGGAGAACCAGGACCCGCTCAACCCGACGGATTCGACCGAATACGTCGCGCAGTTGGCAACTTTCTCGCAGGTCGAGCAGTCGATCCAGGCAAATGCAAAGCTCGAAAGGATGTTGACGAGCCTGCAGGTCGCCCAGTCTGAAAGCCTCGTCGGCAGCACGGTGACGTCGGCAGACGGCTTGGTCAGCGGCCTTGTCGAAGCGGTTGAAATTACGGGTGAGGGATTGGTGGCGCTGCTCGGGAGCGGCGAGCGGGTGACCATCGCCGAGGGAGTAAGAATCTCGTGATGGCGTGCGATGAATGAGGCCGATGCACTGGATCTTGCACAGGCCGCCATCTGGGCGGTCATCGTCGCTTCCAGCCCGGCAGTTATCGCCGCCATTGTCGTCGGCGTCGTGATTGCACTGTTGCAGGCGCTCACTCAGGTGCAGGAGATGACCCTGACGTTCATCCCGAAGATTATCGCGATCCTGTTCATGTTGATCGTCTCGGCACCCTTCATGGGCGCGGTCGTCTTTTCGTTTGCCCAGATGTGCTTTTCGCGGATCGAGAACGGTTTCTAGGGTTCTCGATGCAACCCTTGAAGCCGGGCGTAGGTCGCGCCATGCGTTAGAGAGTCCAGAAGACGGACGAGGCCTTCCCAGGTGTTGCGGCGGAGGCGCTTGGGAACCGAGCCTCGCAGACGAAACACGGGTCGACCAGCGCTGAATGGCGCCGGAAGGTTTCGGCCGGTGGTGGCGCTGACGTCAGCGTTCGGCTCCAGGCCCGGCATCAACTGCAACTGGTCGAGGGGGTATGATGGCAGTCGGCAAGATCGAAACGATCCAGATGCAGGCCGGAGACTCCAAGGGCGGTCGCGACATCGGCTTGGCCATCGTCGTTGTTTTCATCCTTTCGGTCCTTTTCCTGCCGCTTCCAGCCTTTCTCGTCGACGTCGGGCTTGCCTGTTCGATTGCCCTGTCGGTGTTGATCTTGATGGTTGCCCTGTGGATCCGCAAGCCGCTCGAATTCTCCGCATTTCCAACGATCCTCCTCATCGCAGTCATGTTGCGGCTCGCCCTCAATATCTCGACGACACGATTGATCCTGTCGGAAGGCGCTGGCGGCTATAACGCTGCGGGTTATGTCATCGGCGGCTTTTCCAACATGGTCATGGCCGGCGACTTCGTCATCGGCCTTATTGTTTTCGCGATACTGCTGACCGTGAATTTTCTGGTCATTACCAAGGGCGCAACTCGTATCGCCGAGGTCGGGGCGCGGTTCACGCTCGATGCCGTGCCCGGCAAACAGATGGCGATCGACGCTGATCTGTCGTCAGGCATGATCGACGAGAAGGAGGCCCGCCGCCGCCGCGTCGAGCTGGAGCAGGAAAGCGCTTTCTTCGGCGCCATGGACGGGGCATCGAAGTTCGTCCGCGGCGACGCCATCGCTGGCCTCATCATTACCGCGGTGAATATCGGCGGCGGCATCGTGATCGGAGTGTTTCGCCATGGCATGCCCGCTGCCGAGGCCGCCGATGTCTTTGTCAAGCTTTCTGTCGGCGACGGACTCGTCTCGCAGATACCTGCTCTGATCGTGTCGCTGGCGGCCGGCCTTCTCGTTGCCAAGGGTCGGACCGAGGGTTCGGCTGAAGTCGCTATTCTCGATCAGCTTGGCGGTTATCCGCGCGCTTTGACCGTTTCGGCCGGGTTGATGGCGGTTGTCGCTGTTCTTCCCGGCCTGCCGTTCGTACCTTTTGCCTTGCTCGCCGGTGTCCTGGCCTATGTTTCGATCGCCGTCATCGGTCAGCGCAGATCCAATGCGGCCGATGCAACTTCGAAAAAGGTCGAAGCCGAACGCGAAGCTGCCATCCGTGCCAGTGGCTCCGTGCAGGATGCGCTCGTGGTGCCCGAGGTCGAGGTCTGCTTCGGTATGCACCTTGCCAACGAGATGCTCCAGACGAAGCAGGAACTGGCAAACCGCGTCGGCAAGATGCGGCGCAAGTTCGCCAAGGAGTATGGCTTCGTTGTTCCTGACATACAGCTCACCGACGACGTTTCCCTGCCGCCGAAAAGCTATCTCATAAAGATTCACGGTACCGTTGTGTCGAAGCAGGATCTGCGGATAGGTGACGTCTTGGTGATCGTCGGCGACGCCAAGCCGCCGTCGGTACCGGGAGAGGAAGTGCGCGAGCCGGCATTCGGAATGCGCGCCTTCTGGATACCCGAAGCCTTCGCCAAGGAGGTTCGCCGCGAAGGCTTCTCGCCCGTCGATGCCCAGTCTGTGCTTCTCACGCATATCAGCGAGGTCATCCGCAACAACCTGGCGCAGCTCCTGTCCTATAAGCACATGCGCAAATTGATGGATGCGCAGCCGCCTGAATACAAGCGCCTGCTCGACGAGTTCACGCCTGCCCATATCTCCTATTCCGGCATCCAGGGCGTGCTGAAGATGCTTCTCGCAGAGCGCGTTTCCATCCGAAACCTGAGCCTGATCCTCGAAGCGATTGCCGAGATCGCTCCGCATGCGCGCAGAACCGAACAGATCGTCGAGCATGTCCGCATCAGGATCGCTCAGCAGATCTGCGGGGGCGTATCGCGCGACGGCACGCTGAGTATCTTGCGTCTCGGCGGCCAATGGGATCTGGCGTTCCACCAGGCCCTGAAACGTGGTCCCAACGGGGAAGTCGTCGAGTTCGACATCGATCCGCGCTTGATCGAGGAATTCGGCAACGAAGCCACCAAGGCGATCCGCGCATTGATGGACAAGGGCGAACAGTTCGTGGTGGTGACAGCGCCCGACGCGCGCCCCTATGTCCGCATGGTCATCGAGCGGATGTTCCCATCCTTGCCCATCCTGTCGAATTCGGAGATCGCCAAGGGTGTCCAGCTTCGTGCGCTGGGCACGATTGCGAAATGATCGCCGAGTTTGCGGGCTACCTGATCCCGACGTTCGTTCTGTTCTGCCGGATCGGCGGCTGCATGCTGCTTGTGCCCGGTCTTGCCTCCGCGCAGGTACCCATGCAGGCCCGCTTGTTTGTTTCGCTAGCCTTGTCGCTGGCGCTGGCGCCATTGATCCTCGATGAGAGCCACAGGTTGCTGGCCGATCAGGGTGGCGAGCGCGTCGTTCAGCTGATTGTGTCGGAAACGGCAATCGGTGTGCTGCTTGGATTGAGCGTGCGGGTATTTCTCAGCGCGCTACAGTTCATGACGACGGCAATGGGCATGTACATCGGCCTGGGCACCCTGCCCGGCGCTCCAGTCGATCTCGACGAGCCGCTCGCCGCGCTTTCGATGTTCATCACGACTTTCGCGACGCTTATGTTCTTTCTTCTCGACCTTCACCTGGAGGTCGTCAAAGGGCTCGTCGAGGCCTATGAATTCGTCCCGCTCGGTTCGGATTTCGATACGCGCGCGTCGCTTGAAAAAATTACCGGCGCGTTGTCACGAAGTTTCCTGCTGGTATTGCAGATCGCCGGTCCGTTCCTCGCCTATGGCCTCATCGTCAATCTGCTGTTCGGTCTGGTCAACAAGATGGTGCCGCAGATACCGGCTTATTTCCTGTCGATCCCGTTCCTGATCGCAGGCGGCCTGCTGATCCTGTATTTCTTGTTGGGGGAGATGATGACCATCTATTTCGCCGTCTTTCGCGACTTCATCGTCGAAGGGTGACACACATGCCTCCACTCAGGCGGCTGCGGCGGCTGGAGCAGCTCTTCGAGTCACTCTACCGCTGCGACCAGTTGCGGGTGATGAAGTTGCACGAGCGCAAGGCGAAGGTTGCAAGTCGGCAGGAGCGGCTCATCGAGGCGCTCTCCAGCGACAACCCGTGCCTGCAGGGGTTCGTCGATCAATTGCTCGCCGATTCTGTCCGCCAGAGCGTCGAGCCTTCTGGCATCGAGACCGAGCTTGCCCAAACCGTGAGGGATTCCGCGCCGCGCAAGGCACAGTTGGAACGGGTTCGCCGGCAGATTTCCGGGGCACTCACCGAATTGGATCGCCAGGCGGAGAAGCACATCATCGATGAAATTTCAAGCCGCAACGCAGCGGACCTGGAATGAGCCCCGCCCGCGCCGACAAGCTTCCTGCAAGCTTACCGCTTCAGATTGTTACGGCTTCAATGGAGGAGCGGAAAATGATTCCAGGCGATCTCATAATGTCCGTGATCGAGGAACGAGGGCGGCAGCTTGCCTCTTCATTCCCGGTCACGGCAGGCGCAGGAACCAAGCCCGTTGCAGCAGTCTCCACTGTCCGCGAACAAGGCCATGCGCACGCTGTCGAAGCGAATTGGCAAGCCGAAATCGAACGGGTTGGCGCGACGATGGAGCGATCTGGCGCGGTCAGGCAAGCGGCCCTTGAGCGCGGCGCGGGGCTGGCTCGCTCCGCGCCAAAGCCGCAGAGCGCCGAAATCATGGTGCAAGGGCTGCTGCTGCAGTCGGTCGTCGAGGTCATGCTTTCCAACCAGGGTGAGGCCTTGACCGGCAAAGGGACTGCCGGCCGCATGTGGCGCTCGATGCTTGCCGAGCATATCGCCGCCGAAGTTGGATCATCACTCGATTTGCGGCTGTTGCCTGGCGTGAAGAACACTCAGCGGGAAAACTCCGGGGCCCAGCCTGAGATCGAAAGTGGCGGCGTCAACCCCGCCCGCCAAGCCTGACGGTGAAAGAACATGGAGAATTGCAATTGAGAGCGCTGAGAGATGAAGCCAGAGATCGGCTGGTTCCCACAGACCCTATCCCGCAGTTGTTCCTTCGTCTGCAAAGGGCGCTCGAATTGGAGAACGAGAGCCTAAAAAATAGATCGGCGGACGATGCCGGCGAACACATCGCGCGCAAGAACCAGGCACTGCTTGAGCTGCAGCGGGTGATCTCGGGCCTCAGTGCGGAGGAACTGAAAATGCGAGCCGCTGACAAGCTGCGGCCGCTGC
>Ga0180009_10006007_pt1 | contig 12850 bp, 13 predicted proteins | sample OS_PC_MetaG_FD_123537 | JGI IMG/M metagenome (GOLD analysis project Ga0180009, IMG submission 123537) | Groundwater microbial communities from the Aspo Hard Rock Laboratory (HRL) deep subsurface site, Sweden - OS_PC_MetaG | ecosystem: Environmental > Aquatic > Deep subsurface > Groundwater...
AGAAACTCAACATAACCAGGGCGGCGGTAGGAGTATTGGCTAATCGTGGACGAGAAATAGAGGCATAGTCGGGATGGGGAATGGTTGATAAACCCTAATTTGCTAATTTGCCAATGTCCCCCTCCCTCTCCTTATTCTGAGGCGGAAGCAGTTTCCGTCATTCTGAGGAGCGTAGCGACGCCTGCCTGCCGGTAGGCAGGAAGAATCTCATAGTATGCGTTATCCCCGCGCAATTAAAATAGGCGCCTGCCTGCCGGTAGGCAGGAAGCAATCTCTAATCCCATCTATTTTTAAGCAAAAAACCCTTTGTTTTTGACGTTTTAATGCTAAAATGTTACTTTAAATTAGGTCATAAATATTACCGTCATCCCCGCGAAAGCGGGGATCTAATCAGGAGGAGTAAATGGAAAATCAACAGTATGTACAAGAAGACGAAATTGACATCAGGGAATATATTAACGTTATAGTTAGAAGAAAAAAGCTCGTTCTGGTTATATTTTTAGTTTCAGTGATTACTTCTGCCATCGTTAGTCTAATGATGCCTAAGATTTATGAAATTACATCTACGGTCCAACTTGGCAACGTTAACGGATCTTTAATCAATAATGAAGACGTCAAAGCAATAATCCTGAACCAAAATTCACTTTCTTCTATAATTAATGATTTACACCTTAAGATTTCACCTGAGAGCCTTCAGAAAGCTATTAAAATTAGCGACATTACCGGTACCAATTTATTAAAAATTAAAATAACCTATCCGGGCATTGATACGGCTCTTAAGATTAATGATGCCATCGTAAATCCACTTATTGTCCAAGGGCAAAATAAGTATCAGGAGAGATTGGCTTTGGTTAATGAGCGGTTAACGGAGTTAGAGGCGGAAATAAAAAATGCCGAGTCAGATATAGTTAGGACGCAAACTTTAATTTCTGGGCTACCTAGTGTTAGAGGTGTTTCTCAAGCAGATGTTTCTTTAAGGATAATTTTATTACAGAATACTCTTCCTACTTATGAAAGCAACCTTACTGCGCTGAGAAATCAAAGGAATGGGATGAAGCTTGCGCTTATCGAGGCTAAAGATTTTAAAGTTTTCGATGCGCCAATTAGGCCGAAGTATCCTGTAGGGCCTAAAAAAGCGCTAAATGTTATTATTGCTGGTATACTTAGTCTAATCTTTGGTGCATTTTTAGTATTTTTTCTGGAATCTCTGGGAAAAAACAAAAAGGGACATATCTAACGGAGCATGTTTATTTAAACGAAAGAGGGTGCTATGTATTGGAATAACAAGACTATATTATTGACTGGCGGTACAGGTTCATTCGGCCAGAAATTTATCGAGGTTATGTTAAATAAATATAAACCCAGGGTGATAAGGATTTTCAGCCGTGATGAATTGAAACAATGGGAAATGGCAAAAAAGTTTAATAATAATGCGCGTTTAAGATTTTTTATCGGGGATATAAGAGATAAGAATAGGCTTGAGCGAGCAATGGATGGATCCGATATTGTGGTGCACGCCGCAGCTTTAAAACAGGTCCCATCTTGTGAATATAATCCTTTTGAGGCAGTTAAAACAAATATCCTTGGCGCTCAAAATATAATCGAGGCAGCAATAGACCATAACATAGATAAGGTTATGGCCATAAGCACAGATAAAGCAGTTAATCCGGTTAATCTGTACGGGGCTACTAAAATGTGCATGGAAAAGCTGTTTGTTGCAGCCAACGCCTACGTTGGGGAAAAAAGACGGACCAGAATGGCCTGCGCTCGTTATGGTAATGTAATAGGAAGCAGGGGCAGTGTCATACCGCTATTCAAAAAACAAAGCTTAACAGGAACAATTACAATGACCGATAAAAGAATGACCCGTTTTTGGTTGAGCCTGGAGCAAGGCGTAGAATTTGTTATTAAAAGCATCGAAATGATGCATGGCGGGGAAGTATTTATTCCCAAGATCCCGAGCATGAAGATCGCGGATCTGGCTAAAGCTATTGCGCCTAAGTGTAAAATAAAATTTATTGGGATTCGAGCTGGAGAGAAGATCCATGAATGTTTATTGACTGAAGATGAATCAAGGCATGCGTTAGAATTTAATGATTTTTTTGTTATTAAGCCGGAACATCCCTGGTGGGAAAAAGAAAGCTGGAAAAAAGGGAAATCGCTCCTTGAGGGCTCGAGATATTCCAGCGATAATAATGATAAATGGCTGACAATAAAAGAATTAAAAAGCATGGTGGAATGATTATGAAGACAATACCATATGGGCGTCAATGTATTGATGAAAATGACATTAAAGAAGTTATTAAAGTCTTACGGTCTGATTGCATTACTCAGGGCCCTAGGATAAAAGAATTTGAGAACGCTCTTTGTAACTATACCGGAGCAAGATATGCGGTAGCAGTGTCAAGCGGGACGGCCGCCCTGCATATTGCCTGTCTTGCCGCTGGAATAGGCAAAAATGATGAAGTTATAACTTCTCCGATAACTTTTGCTGCATCGGCAAATTGTGTTCTATATTGTGGTGGTAAGCCTGTTTTTGCCGATATTCAGATGGATACAGTAAATATTGATCCTCAAGAAATAGAAAGAAAGATTACTAAAAGAACCAAAGCTATAATTCCTGTTCATTTTGCAGGACATCCGTGCGATTTAAAGGAGATTAGAGACATTGCTAAAAAACATAATTTAATTATCGTTGAGGATGCTGCGCACGCCTTAGGGGCAGAATATAGGGGTGTAAAAATCGGTTCATGTAAATATTCCGACATGGTTACTTTAAGCTTCCACCCTGTAAAACATATTACGACAGGTGAAGGTGGGGCTGTGTTGACTAATAGGAAAGATATATATGAAAAACTCCTTATGCTAAGAAACCATGGAATAACAAAAGAAAAATACTTATATAAGCCTGATGGTGACTGGTATTATGAAATGCAAAATCTTGGATTTAATTATCGAATAACAGACTTTCAATGTGCGTTAGGGTTGAGCCAGATAAAAAAATTGGAGCAATTTATTAATAAAAGAAAAGAGATAGCAGATTTTTATAATCAAAATTTATCCAAAATCTTAGAAATTAAGTTACCGGTAGAGCGACCCTATGTTGAGTCTTCCAATCATCTTTATTACATAAGGGTGAAGGACCATGGGAAAAGAAGAAATATTTTTGAAAAGATGAAAGCTCTAGGTTTAGGTGTCCAGGTGCACTACATTCCGGTTTATTGGCACCCTTACTATAAGCAACTAGGCTATAAGCGAGGGGTTTGTCCAAAGGCAGAGGAATTTTACCAACAAGTAATTAGTATCCCTTTATATCCACGGTTGTCTCAAAAAGAAAGAGAATATATCAAAAATGTAGTTTGCAGGCTTTTTAAAACATCGATTGGTAAAAGATGTTGAGTATGTGATTGAAGCCGTAAAAGGATTGCATATATGAAAAATCTGGCAATAATACCCGCTCGAGGCGGAAGTAAAAGAATCCCTCGTAAAAATGTAAAAGACTTTTTGGAAAAACCGATTATGGCGTATTCTATCGAAGCGGCATTAGATAGTAAATTATTTGATGAAGTAATGGTTTCGACGGATGACAAAGAGATAGCCGTAGTAGCAAAAAAATATGGGGCAAAAGTTCCTTTTATGAGGAGTCAAGAAAACTCAAATGATTATGCCGGCTTGACAGATGTTTGCATAGAAGTAGTTAAGTGTTATGAAGGTCTTGGAATGAACTTTGATGCTATTTGTTGTATTTTGCCGACAGCGCCATTCGTGAGTAGCGAAAAAATCATTACTGCAAAAAAGATGCTTGATGACAGCGATTATGATTGTGTTTTTCCTGTTGCCGAATATGGCTACCCCATACAGAGATCATTGAAAATAGAAGACGGTTTTGTAAAAATGCGATGGCCGGATAACTTTTATAAAAGGTCCCAGGATCTTGAAAAAACTTATCATGATGCTGGACAGTTTTATTTTATAAAAACAAAAACGCTATTAATCGAAAAAAGAATGTTTACAAAAAAATCGGGTGTGATTATTTTAAATAATTTAGAAGCGCAAGATATTGATACTGAAACAGATTGGAAATTGACGGAGCTAAAATATAAAATTATGAATCAAGAAAGGTAGAATTATGAATAAGCATAAAACAGAACAGGAAATGTTTTGGGCTGGTCGCTTTGGTAATGACTATATTTCTAGAAATGATAGTAAGAAACTTATTGCTGCAAATCTCAATTTCTTTGATGAGATTTTTAACAGGACGACAAATGTGAGAACCATTTTGGAGTTGGGTGCCAATATAGGAATGAATATAATGGCTATAAATAATCTTTTATCAAATTCTAAGACTTATGCGGTAGAAATAAATTCAAAAGCTTTTGAACATCTAAAAAGCGTTTGTACTGGAGATGCCTATTTGTCATCTATATTAGATATAGAAGCTAAGATTGACAACCAATTTGATTTTGTTTTTACAAAAGGAGTTTTGATACACATAAACTCTGATGAATTGCAGAAAGTTTATGAGGTTATGTACAAATTATCGAAAAAGTATATCTGTGTAGCAGAGTATTATAATCCCTCACCAATGACCCTTGAATACAGAGGTGAAAAAAATAAGCTTTTTAAAAGAGATTTTGCAGGGGAATTATTGGATAAATACAAAGATTTGGAATTGATTGATTATGGTTTTAAATATCGAAGGGATAATAATTATCCACAAGATGACATTACTTGGTTTTTATTGAAAAAAACATAGTTTTTTATCGGGAAAAATCAGGATGCAATTGTTTAGAGCGATCTTAAGGTTCGGGATACTGAAACAGATTGGAAATTGGCGAATTTAGAACATAGATTAATGAATGATGGAAAGTAAGGCTATCATCTTTACAGAAGCTGGCAATAAATTTGGCTATGGACACTTGATGAGATGTCTGGCTATTGCGCAGGGTTTTCAAGAGAGAGGGATAAAATCGGTTTTTTATTTAAGAGGAAATCCTGATGCAGGCGAGATTTTAAAAGAGTTTTTATGGAAACCTATTGATTGGTTTAAAGAACCAGTAGATGTTAAAAATAAAATTGTAATTCTTGACTCTTATTATGCGGATAAGAATTTCTGTAAAAAGGTATATAAAGAGGCAAAAGCAGTTCTTTTTATAGATGATAATAACAGAATACCTTATCCCGGAGGGTTTGTTTTAAACAGCACTATCGGAACCGAGGATATAGATTATCCCGATAATCCTAAGATAATTTATCTTTTAGGACCAAAATATCATTCGTTGAGGCGTGAGTTTTGGGAGGTTCAGGAAAAGGTGATTCGTGAGCGCGTGGAGAAAATTCTTATCACTTTCGGCGCAAGCGATATGACCAATGAGACTCTAAAAATTCTTAAAATGTTAAAAGAAAAATATCCAGATTTGGAAAAACATATTGTTGTTGGAAAATGGTTTTCAAATATTTGGGAGATAAAAGCAGAAGCAGATAAAAAAACCGTTTTGATATATTATCCTGATGCTGAAAGAATAAAACAGGAAATGTTGAAAGCTGATATCTGTATTTCCGGGGGAGGTCAGACAGCCTATGAATTAGCAAGAGTAGGAGTCCCGACAATAGGTATATGTTTTGCTGAGAATCAAGAAATGAATTTAAAAAGATGGAAGAAAGAAGGAATTTTGCAATATGTGGGTTGGTATAATGATGAGGGCTTAATAGAAAAAATTTCTTTTGGTTTTGATAGTATTCAATCGTACTCAAAGAGAAAAAGTTTCAACAAGGCAGGAAAAGGTTGTATAGATGGCAGAGGAGCAGAAAGGTTAACGCAGGTAATTCAGGAAAAAGCATTGTTGCAAAATAAAAAAGGCAACACACTTTTAAAGTTGAGAAATGTTACAAAGGATGATTGCCGTGATATATGGCATTGGAGGAATCACCCGGAAGTCAGAAAAGTATGCTATGAAACAGAACCTTTACGATACAATGAACATCAAAGATGGTTCAGTGATAAAATCAACAATACCAGTACTGATTTTTTTATTGTTGAGAATGAGAATAAACAAAAAATCGGGCAAGTTAGGTTTGAAAAAAACAGTAAAAATGCCGCTTGTATTAATGTTAATCTCAATCCAATTTTTTTTGGTAAGGGTTTAGGCAGCAAAATAATTAAGAACGCAACAGAGTATTTTATGAATAAATACTCCAAGATTAAGGTCATAACAGCTGAAATTCTCGATAGTAATATTGTTTCGCAAAAAGCCTTTAAAAAGGCAGGTTATAAGTTCCATAAACACACTATTTTAAAAAATAAAAAAACATCAATTTTTAAGTTTATTAACCAATAAAAATGAATTTTGCAAAATTAAAAAAATGCTTTATTATCGCTGAAATTTCTGCCAACCATAGACAGAATTTTAATAGTGCTGTAGCGATGATAAAAAAAGCAAAAGATTGCGGCGCTGACGCGGTAAAGTTTCAGTGTTATACTCCAGATACATTAACCATAGACTGCGATAATAAATATTTCAGGATAAAACATCCTAAATGGGGAGGTCAAACTTTATACGAACTCTATAAAAAAGCTTATACTCCGTGGAAATGGTTTAAAAAGTTAAAAAAAACTGCTGATGATTTGGGAATTATTTTCTTTGCCACTGCTTTTGATGAGACATCAGTTGATTTTTTAGAAGAACTGAATGTCCCATTTCATAAGATATCTTCTTTTGAATTAGTAGATTTGCCGTTAATTGAATATGTTGCAAAAACCAAAAAACCGCTCATTCTTTCAACAGGGATGGCAACATTGTCTGAGATAAAAGAAGCAGTGGACACAGCTAAAAAAGCAGGAGCAAAAGAGGTCATTTTGTTAAAATGTGCCTCAAGTTATCCGGCAAACCCGGAAGAAATGAACCTTAGAACTATCTTTGACTTAAAAAAGAGATTTAGAGTGCCGGTTGGACTTTCTGACCATACTTTAGGAATAGGTGTTTCAGTTGCCGCAGTTTCTTTGGGTGCGCAGTTAATTGAGAAACATTTTACTATGTCAAGAAATATTAAAACCCCGGATAGTTTTTTCTCTATAGAACCGCAGGAGTTAAAATCTTTAGTTGAGAATATACGGATTGCGGAGAAATCTTTAGGAAAGGTTTATTATGGTTTAACTAGGGATGAGAAAAAAAGCAGAATTTTCCGGCGGTCATTGTTTATCGTGGAAGATATGAAAGCCGGTGAATTTTTTACAGAAAAGAATGTCCGCTCAATCAGACCGGGTCATGGCATATCACCAAAATACTATCAACAGATAATAGGTAAGCATGCCTCTCAAGATATCTCGCGCGGAACCCCTCTTGCTACAGAGCTGACTTCGAAAGGATTGTCGGTGTTACCTGTGGATAGTAGCGGAAAGGTTAAGTTATGATTGGGGTCATTGATTATGGTTTTGGAAATCTTCAATCAGTGCAAAATGCACTGGAATTCTTGCATATTCCCAATTGTCTTGTTTCACAACCTAACCAGATGAAAACATGCACAAGGCTTATTCTGCCCGGAGTTGGTGCTTTTGGACAAGCTATGCAAAAACTCGATACTCTAGATTTTATCGACGAACTTAGAACATGGGTACATGCAGGCAAACCGCTCTTAGGAATTTGTCTTGGCATGCAGCTTCTTTTTGAGTCAAGTTGTGAGTTTGGGCAGTATAAAGGGCTAGGCTTTATTTCCGGCAGTGTTCGTTCACTTAAAGAAAAGTCTGGTGAATTGCCAATGCCGCATATTGGCTGGAATGACACTCATAAAATAAACAATAATTCCCGGCTACTATCCGGATTGGGTAAGGATGAAACTTATTATTATGTGCATAGTTACTATTGTGATCCTGATGATGAGAAATTAATTGCAGCACAAACAAGCTATGGTTTTCTTTTCACCTCTGTTGTTGAGCATGGTTCGCTCTATGGATGCCAGTTCCATCCTGAAAAAAGCCAGAAGGCCGGCCTTCGGATACTAGAAAACTACTGGAAATTATGTTGAAAATAAGGCTTATACCTGTTCTATACATAAAAAATGGTTTTATTGTGAGGAGCGAGGGGTTCTCTTACCACCAGAATATTGGCAATATCATCAATGAAGCGCATCGTTATAATGAGTGGGATGTGGATGAATTGATTTACATAGATATTAGTCGTTACAAAGAATATGATTTGCGCAGGGATGATTTAAAGGTCAAGTCATATAGTTCAATAGAGGAAATCATTAAGAGGATTTCCAGGGTTTGTTTTATGCCACTCTCTTTTGGTGGGGGGATTCGTACCATTGAGGATGTGGATTTTAGAATTAAAAATGGAGCTGATAAAGTAGTGCTTAATACAGGGGCATTCCTTAGGCCAGAGTTTGTTACTGAGGTTGCAAGTAAGCATGGTGCCCAGTGTGTGGTTATGTCTATTGATTATAAGTTAATAGATAATAAGCCGATAGTTTTTGTGGATGGTGGGCAGCAAAATACTGGACTTACTGTGTATGACTGGGTAAAGGAGTGTGAAAAGCGGCATGCCGGAGAAATATTTTTGAATTCCATTGATCGTGATGGTTCTGCGAATGGATATGATCTTGAAACTATAGCAAGAGTTTGTGAAGCTACTTCTTTACCGGTAATTGCTTGTGGTGGAGCTGGAGATTTTTATGATTTTGTTGATGTAGCAAGAGCTTCGCGGGTTTCAGCGGTTGCTGCAGGCAATATGTTTCATTTTACTGAAAGAAGTTATCCTCGGGCAAAGGTAATTCTTAAGAAAGAGGGAATAAATGTCAGATAACATAATATCTAAGAGAATGAGTTATTGTACCGAGTGTGTATATCCTGCAAGTTCAGCAGCACCTTTAGCTTTTGATAAAAGTGGGGTTTGTTCAGGTTGCCGTACAGCTGCCCAGAGAGTTGATGTCAACTGGGAAGATAGAAAAAAAAGATTTGAACGTCTTGTTGAAGAGTATCGTTCAAAAGACCAGTTAAATTATGATTGCGTAATTCCTGTGAGCGGCGGCAAGGATAGCTACTTTCAGATACATATAATAAAAACAATTTATGGTTTAAATCCATTATTGGTCACCTATCACGGTAATAACTATACGCCGGCGGGAATGAAAAATCTTGTTAATATGCGTGAGGTTTTTGGTGTAGACCATATTTTCTTTACTCCGAGTATTGATGTTTTGAAAGTAATGAATCGTATGGGAATGAGAATGATGGGAGATATGAACTGGCATGCTCACGCGGGGATATTTACATATCCAATCAGGGAAGCTGTGCAAAAAAATATTCCCTTGATGATTTGGGGGGAACATGGATTTATGGATTTAGGTGGTATACATTCATATAATGATTTTGTTGAATTTACTTATAGGTATAGACATGAACATGGCCTAAGAGGATTTGAGTGGTATGATTTTGTTGAGAAGTCAAAAGAGTATGGTGAAAAACTAACTAAACAAGATTTAATTCCTTGGATGTACCCCTCAGATGAGGAGATTGATCGGATAGGGGTTAGAGGTATTTATATATCTAATTATTTTAAGTGGGATGCCAATGAACATGGTCCGTTGATGAAAGAAAAATACGGATTCTTGGAAGCTGAGAAGCCATTCGAAAGAACGTATCGAAGAATGTCTAACCTTGACGATATGCATGAGAATGGCATTCATGATTATATGAAGTTTGTTAAATTTGGCTATGGCCGTGCTTCAGATCATGTATGTAAGGATGTCCGTGCTGGGTTTATGACGAGAGATCAGGGGGTAGAGATAGTTCGCAAGATGGATCATGTTAAATCAAAGGATCTTTATCGTTGGATTGACTATGTCGGTTGGACTGAGGATGAATTTGATCGTGTTGCTGATACATTCCGTGATCCCAGGGTCTGGTGGATACAAGATGGTCAATGGTGGAAAGAAAATTTATGGGGTGGTTCTTCTGCATATGGTAATGTCTACTTGAATTCAGAGCAACAAAAAAAATACAAGAGGGAATAAGTTACATGAAGGAAGATGCAATAGAAAATACCAACAATGGAGCAGAGATAATCAACTCTTTATTCAAACCGCACTATAAGATTATGAAACATCTCGAGAATACGGAGAGCACGCAAAACCATTTTGAAACATTTCTCTTAAGGAATAACCTGCGTGTATTTCAAAAAGGAAAGCGGAAGGGGTATTCCCCTTTACAGTTAGAAGGTGTTCAGACAAAGATTACCGATTGGACAGAGCTTATCTGGGAAGAGAATTCGGAAGAGGCGATGAAAGAGATAGAGATATCAGCGCTGATAAGAGATTTGCAGGATAAGAGAGCTGTTGAGCAATGTAATAGACTCGGGTCAATATCTTCTCTAAAAACAGGCCAAGAAAGGAGGGATGAAATAGGTTCGGTCGGGGAAGAAATGCCCTTTAGCATAGATAGGGAAATGCTGAATAATTATGTTCAGCAAGAAAATTAGTCCGCAAAAATATGAACCATGTGTCCATAGATATCTGCTATCGGGGATCTACTGATCTATGCGCAAAAATAGCATTAGAAATTCTGTTAGGCATACAAGAAGGAGACGAAAATGGAAACAAGTAAACTATTAGATTTACTGCAAGCTTATCAAAATGCTCCCAAAGAATTTCAAGCAACAAGTTATTGGAGTTCCTATAGCAAAGATATCCTTGATACTATTTCTACAATGGATATTAGTGAGATGCAGTCTGGAAAGTATCCAATACTTGCCACAATTGGATTCGGTGATTTTATATACTATTATCATCCTAATTTACCTCTTTGGAAAAAAATTGTTCTCAAATTTATACACGGCTACTTAATTAAGGATAGGCCAATTCTTCCCTATGACCTGAGGATTTCAGATATTACGGAAATGGCCTACCATCATTGTGAATTGATGGCGAACCTGACTGGAGCTAAGCAGATTGGCGCTATTGAGATCGCTACTGTCGGCAATCCGGTGGATGTTTTTACAATTAATGGAAAAAAATATTCTGTTAATTTTCTCGGCTACTATTTGCGTTATTGTTTTGCGCATAAACATATTTCGATCAAAGGAAACGAAATCATCGTTGAACTTGGTTCGGGATCAGGAAAACAAATTGAGGTGTTAAAAAAACTATATCCTGATTTGACGGTTCTTTGTTTTGACTTACCAGCTCAGATTTTTCTTTGCGAGACGTATCTTTCAGGAGCTTTAGGTAAAGACAATATTGTAGGAACTGATGTAACACTAAAATGGAAAGACTTGTCGAATCTAAAAAAAGGGCGCGTTTATTGCTTTGGAAACTGGCAATTTCCTTTGATTAAAGATTTTGAATTCGACGTTTTTTGGAATGCTGCTAGTTTTGGTGAAATGGAACCAGAAGTTGTCGAGAATTATTTATTTTACATCAAAGAAAAGGCAAAATGTATTTACCTTCTTCAGTCTCGTAATGGCAAGGAAACTAAAGGGAAAGTTCATGTAAAGAAAAAAACTACTTTTAATGACTACAATAGGTTACTTTCGGGATATCTTTTGCAGGAGCAGCACGACGCATATGAAGCGCATAGAAGGATTTCACAATTTGGTGGTTATTTCGAGGGTGTGTGGAAAAAGGATGGATACGAAAAAAAGTTCTAGGGGCTTTAAGGGGGTAACATAAACACTAACTTGTAATCAGGATATGTTCAATGGACGGGTAGAAAATCAACATAGTTGCCTAATACGGACATAAAGTTTTGGAATGGAGGTAGGAGTGCAAGAAGTCCCAGATAGTTTTCCGGATGTATTGCGTATAGAACCAGTCGGGAAATGTAATTTTAAATGTATCCATTGTCCAACCGGTGTTCAGCCAAACAACCGTGCAAACTTAAATAACGGTCAGTTTAATTCGATTATTGACCAATGCGTTGCTAGTGGTTTTATTCCCCGCGTTGTAGTGCTCTACCATGGTGGTGAACCGCTTATGAGTAAGAACCTCGCGCAGTATATCCGTATATTAAAAAAAATGGGTGTAGGTAAAACTGTTATTACAACTAATGCCAGTTTGCTTAGCGAGGAACGCTCCGAAGAGCTTATTATGGCAGGGTTAGATGAAATGAAAATTTCGTTTGATGGAGAAAATGCTAATGAAAACAACATTATTCGCAAGAATGGTAATTTCTATAGGGATGCAGCTAACGTTAAAACATTACTAAAATTGCGTAAAAAATCAGGCTACAATAATCCAAAGGTTATAATCAGTAATATACGAATATGTGATAAGAATGTATTGGGTATGTTCAAACCAAAGAACGGAAAGCGCCAACTTGCTTTTGAAGACATACCAATATATTTAACCCGATATTTTAAGGATGAATGTGATGAAATAGAGTTCAGGAGTTTTCCTGCTATGATATGGCCAGGTTACGATCAATGTGAGAAGTTTGAAGAACTGAGCTTCCCAATTAAAAAACCAAAATACTGTAATCTGCTCTTTGAGACTTTTACAATTTTTTCTAATGGCAATGTTGTGCTCTGTTGCAATGACCTTAAGGGGGAATTAATATTAGGAAATGTTTTTGAAGCAAATATGTTTGATATCTGGAGAAGTAGAAAATACGCGGAGTTGCGCGCGAATTTTAAGAAACAGGTGTATCATCCGTTGTGTAGCAAATGTGATATCACGTCACCACGTTACTTATGTAAAAAAACTCAAATTCGGTCTGCTGTATTACCAGTTGACAAGACGAAGAAAGGTGATGTGTTATGTTAGTGACAATGCTAAAGCGCAATTAAACGTTTGGAAAGGTGATCGTGGCAAGAAATATACAGATAGAAATCCGCAGAGTTTAAAGGGAATTAATGAG
>Ga0180009_10006008_pt1 | contig 12848 bp, 18 predicted proteins | sample OS_PC_MetaG_FD_123537 | JGI IMG/M metagenome (GOLD analysis project Ga0180009, IMG submission 123537) | Groundwater microbial communities from the Aspo Hard Rock Laboratory (HRL) deep subsurface site, Sweden - OS_PC_MetaG | ecosystem: Environmental > Aquatic > Deep subsurface > Groundwater...
CTGAAGGCGAAAGTTATATAAAGAAATAGCTCTTTCCGAACCAAAGAGGCAATAAATGCTTCTATTAGGAGGTAAAAATGAAACCAATAACAATTGCAGCAGTCGCGGTTGCCGGCTTGGCAGCATTAACTTTAGGGTGCAAGGATACGCCAGAAAAAAATGAAAAGGAATTCAGAGGTATATTGCAGGCAAATGCTCCTGCTTGCGAGAATTCTCCTTATGTCGGGATGAATGAGCAAAATCTTCAGATTCAGTGTGGTGGCTATTCATCAGCATGTTATATGATGCCTGAAGATAAAAAAACTACATGCTATTCATTTTGGATGATTCGGATGCCGGATGGTGCAGGCAATACATTTCTTCAATGTCATTTAGTAGAAGAGGTTGGCGTTTGGCAGGAAACATACGATTCATATCACTTCCAAGATATGCATTGTGACGGCAATCTTGAAGAGTATTTTCATGCAAGACTAAGGAACGTGTCCGGTACCGAAGAGGAGATTGGCAGTGTGGTCTCGTCCTTTGAGCTGCCGCCAATAGATGCCGCTGTTATTGAAAGATACAATAGGGATTTAGAGGCCATCGGCGAGAATCAAATCAAAGCCATGTGGCAGGAAAGGTTTGGGCAGCAATAAGAAACAATAATCTTCCAAGCCTCCTTTTTTATTTTGTTTTTTCTCCCTAATTTTTATTTTTTCACGCCGAAAGCTTTATAAACAACCCAAATCTACTATTTTGAAGCATATTAATAGACATTTAGGAGGAATTCAATATGGCAAAAGCAAAACCACACATAAATATCGTGTTTGTAGGACACGTAGACCACGGAAAGTCAACATCAGTAGGAAGGCTGATGTATGATTCAGGAAACATTGATGAGCAGGCCATGAGAAAGCTGAAAGAGCAGGCCGGAGCCTTGGGAAAGGCCGGGTTTGAGTTCGCTTTCGTTATGGACAACCTGAAGGAAGAGCAGGAAAGGGGCGTTACAATTGACCTTTCACACAAGAAATTCCTTACAGACAAGTTTGAATACACAATAATCGACGCACCTGGCCACAGGGACTTTATCAAGAACATGATTACAGGCGCGTCACAGGCAGATGTTGCATTCCTTGTTGTTGCTGCATCAGACGGAATTATGGCGCAGACAAAGGAGCACGTATTTCTCTGCAGGACACAGGGTGTTAAGCAGATTGGCGTTCTTGTCAACAAGATGGATGTTGTTAAATGGGACCAGAAGGTTTATGACAAGGTAAAGACAGATGTCGGCAACCTATTAAAACAGGTTGGCTACAAGGTTGATGAAGTGCCTTTCATACCAATCAGCGCTTACCAGGGCGACAATGTTGTAAAGAAGTCAGCAAACATGGCATGGTACACAGGCCCTACTGTCAGGGAACAGCTTGACAAGTTCAAGGAGCCTGAAAAACCGACAAACCTTCCATTAAGGCTGCCAATACAGGATGTCTATAACATCACAGGAATTGGCGTTGTCCCGGTGGGAAGAGTCGAGACAGGCGTTATGAAAGTCAATGACAAGGTTATTGTAGTTCCTGCAAGGGAAGGAACAGGCGTTACAGGCGAGGTTAAGAGCATAGAGATGCACCATGAATCATTACAGCAGGCAGAGCCTGGCGACAATATTGGATTCAGCGTAAGGGGCATTGGCAAGAAGGACATTGCAAGGGGCGATGTGCTTGGCCATGTCAGCAACCCGCCGACAGTTGCTTCAGAGTTCACTGCGCAGATATTCGTGCTGAACCACCCAAGCGTTATTGCAGTTGGCTACACACCTGTATTCCACATACACACAGCCCAGGTTGCATGCCAGTTTGTCGAGCTTGTGAAAAAGCTTGACCCGGCAACAGGCGCGGTGCTTCAAGAAAAGCCTGACTTTATCAAGACAGGCGATACAGCAATTGTCAAGCTAAAGCCGACAAAGCCATTGGTTATTGAAAAGCAGTCTGAGATACCTGAGCTTGCAAGCTTTGCAATCAGGGATGCAGGCATAACAGTGGCTGCAGGCAGGTGCATAGACATAGTGAAGAAGTAAAACTTCTTCTTTTTTTATTATTTTCATTATGAGGATAAAACATGCAAAAAGCAAGGCTAAAAATCTCAAGCACAGACATTGGCAGGATTAATGAGATATTAGATTCTATCATAGACATTGCAAAAAAAAGCAAGGTAAAGATTTTTGGCCCGATTCCATTCCCAACGCAGAAGCTTAAATTGACAACAAGGAAAGCGCCTGACGGAGAAGGAAAAGCCTCTTTTGACAATTTTGAGATGAGAATCCATAAAAGGGTAATTGATTTGGGCGTTGATGAAAAGGCATTAAGGCTTGTGATGAGGGTTCATATCCCTGAAAGGGTTAACCTTTCAATAGAAATTCTAGAGTAAGCTTTAATAATCCATTTTAACACATATTATTATGCTTCCAAAGGCAATTCCAAAGCTAAAATCAATATATGATTCAAAGCTGCATCATTTCTACAGATTATTTCACAAGAAAAAAAGCGCAATGTCAATGAAAAGTTCATTGCAAAGGCTTAGGATGTCTGTGAACAGGCAGATAAGGGTGCTGAAGGCTATTGAAAAGCATTTAATTAAAAAATTCCCAGCGCTTGCTAAGAATGCATCCCCTGCATTAAAGCAAGTTATAAATGTGCTTGAGCAGGAAAAAACTATTTTATCTGCCACAAAACTCAAGAAAAATTATGATGAGGTATTGCTGCCTGTTGAGGAAAAGCTGTTAAACCTTCTTCACAAGGAAATAAGGCTTTTGGAAAAGCTTGAGAAGTCGCTTCCTGGAAATAAAGCAAAACAAAAGAAGGAATTAAAGCTTTTGAAGCAGGTAAATGAAAACATAAGAAAACTAAGAACTGCAATTGGCAATAAAAAAGAGGTTCAGAAAGCCGGAAGAATGCTTTTGAAGCATCTTGCAAGGCTGCAGCATACTGAGATGTATGAGTTCATCAAAAGCGATGCATTGAAAGTGAAAAAAGAAGTAAAATACGTAATGGAATATCCAAGGGAAACACGACTGAAGCAGGTGTTTGCAGGCATTTACCTTGTTGCCCCTTTCACATTTGACGCAACAGGCGCGCTTGTTTTATTAAGATATGTTATCAAATACAGTATTGGGAAAAGCAGGAAAGTTGCTTTAACAATTAAAGCGTCTGCTGACAAAAGAAAAAGGCATATTAAAGTATTCTAGATTATTGACTTAACAAGCTCTTTTGGCTTTTTCAAAGAAGTTTCCATAATCAGAATTTTATGCCCTGCTGCTTCTGTTAAGCAGACATCAAATATCTCTGCGTCCATGTTTTCCCTTACTTTTTCCTTTGAGTAGCCTTTCTTCTCTAATCTTTTCTTAAGAGCTTTCAAATTGCATTTCGTCACAATGCACAAATCAACATATTTAGCAGGCAAACACTGCGACATGTGCGAATCAATAACTAGATTGCCGCCTTTTTTTACTAAGTTGATTAACGCCTTTGAAAGCTTTTTTTCATCAACAACATTTGTTTTTCTCTTTTTGTCATAGCTCTCAATAAGATGGGTTGCCTTTATCACTTTATTAACATCAATATGCTTGTATCGAAGCCTTTTGGCAAGCTCTTTGGCTAAAGTTGTCTTGCCTGTTGAGGGCGTTCCAGTCACAATGATTACAGCCATGATTATACTTTGTTAATAACCATTTATAAGCATTTCAGCCAAGGTTTATAAACTACAAGCCCGCTTCTACTATTATGGCGCGCAAAAAGCCGCTGGAACAGAGGATGCCTGATGCAACTGACTTATTTTGCGCCTTAGACACAATTGTTAATCCAGATCCGGCATGTTATAATGAGTCTATAATTGCATATCCTGATAATGATCCGCGTGAAGACCACAGCGAAAGCGAAATATGGATGTATTTTGTGCACCTTACGCCTGATGAGCAAAAAATGGCAAAAAAGGAGATAAGGCGTTTTTCAAGAATAACAGGCAAGGAATTCATGATATTAGCCCCAACCTACTGCAGTGAGAAAGGCTGTACAGGGCATTTTAAGGATCCCAAGGCACACATCCATTGCTTTCCAGGTGATCTTAACAATTGTTATCTATACATTTCAAAAGCTAGCAGGCATTAACGCCTTTTTCTTCAAGAAGCTTGTTGTTTACATATATAGGGCTGTCAAATCTTGCTCCAATTGCAACAGCATCGCTTGGCTTTGCATCCACGCTTAGCAGTTTCCCTTCCTTTAATGCAAAAAGCCTGCCTGTAAAGTATCCTGCTTCATAGCCGTCAATTGCAACGCCAATAATGTCAATCCCAAATGAGTCAAATACTGCCGCTGCTGTGTCATGCGCATTAGGCCTGCCAAGCACTTTCTTGTATATGCCGCCTGCTATTGAGTTTGCCTGCTCAAATGTAGTCACAGCAGGTATTGCAGTGCAGTTTACTTTAATGAATATGTTGCTGCCTGAGACAATAACATCAGCTGATGCATACTCTTTGAGATTAACACCTAGCTCTGAAAGCAGCGCATGCTGCTTTTTTGTGGCTTCAACAGGGATGAGGGCATTATATTCTTCTTTTATGCTTTCAACGCTTTCAATGCTTACAGCTTCCAAGGCTTCCTGCAGTGTTGCAACCTCCTTGATAGGCACACCCATTGCACTGCCCTCAAGAAGGGGTGTGTATGTTATTTCGCAGTAATCGCCTGTGCATGACTCTTTTCTTGTCTGCTCAAGAACACCGCCTTGCCCTGCAGGGACAATAAGAACAGATATATTCGCCTGCTTTGCAGCTTCTGCCTTCTTGTCGACAAGCCCGACAGGCATTATCTTGCCATCATTGTCAACAGCGCCGGTCATTGCAGCTTCTTTGCTTATTTCCTTGTTTTCAAGCATTGCCATGACAAGAACAGCCATTGCCGCGCTTGCAGAGCCTCCGTCAATAACTCCTGCGTCTGTCTTCATTGAAAAGCTGACATCATAACCCTGCATTACAGTGCCTGTTGCATTGCCTGCAGCATGCACTGCATTCCTTGCAAACACCTGCAGCTCATACCCTGCAATCACATCATTGACATTTACCAAAACCTGGCCATTGCCTGGCTTGAGCATTGCTGTGAGCTCTGTCATTACTCCTTCTCCCTGCTGGTTCACGCCGGGGACATTGATGCTTGCTGTTTTTTCTTCACCCCTAATATAAACAATCTCTTTTATTTTTTCAGGAAAAGCTTTTGTGCCGATAAGAATGCCCATGCCAAAAATGATTAATATTCCAACAACAAACGCAACATCAGCAATAATCCTTGCTGTATCCTTCTTTTTCATAAGGTTAAAAGAGGGCTGATAGGATATAAATGTTTTGGGGATACAAGGATATATAAACACCTTAATTCTTCTAATCATAATGGAACTAATTAGCTTGGTAGGGCTAATGGCTGCGTTTTGCACAACTGCCTCATTTATTCCGCAGGCAGTAAAAACAATAAGAACAAAGCAGACAAACGGCCTTTCACTTGGGATGTATTTAATTTTGACAATGGGATTGTCTTTATGGCTGACTTATGGAATTTTTATAAAAGATTTGCCCATCATCCTTGCAAACAGCATAACCCTTGCTTTTAGCATCATAATCCTTGTCCTGATAATGAAATACAGATAATTATCCTCTCAATCTTCTGATACTTGCTTATTTGCTTTTTGTCAAGCCAATAAAATACTTGAAATCATCATTTGGGTCTATTCCAAGCTCGGCGCACATTTCAAAGTATTCAGCCCATCCTGCGCTTCTGCTGTCCAGGGTTATTGGCTCTCTTATCTTAATGCCTTGCTCATCTAAGAGGGTTATTTTATCTCCTTCTTTACACTCTACGTGCGCAGCATACCCTTCTTTTCTTTCATCCCAAATTACCCATACGGCCCTTTCCAGGCCGGTTTCAAAATGGCTTGTAAGCCTGCCCAGCGCATCAAAACCCTGTGCTCCCATAATATCCTTGTATAATTTTTCCAATGCCTGTTTTTTTGCCTTGCTAGCCCGATAATCGGCCAGGCATTCCAAAAGATAATTGTTTTCTTTCGTTGAAAGGCCGCCTATCTTATGTTTACCCATGCGAAGAATAATGTAACTGAAATTTATAAAGTTTTACTATCTCTTTCCCGTATTCCTCATCCTTCCAATAGCCCTAACCCTGTCTTTTGCTTTGAAAATATAGCTTCCTGCAACAACAATATCAGCGCCTGCTGCAAAAGCCGCCTTTGCTGTTTTCGCGTTTATCCCGCCGTCAGCAGAGAATATGGCTTTTCTTGCTGAAGGGAACATCTTTTCAATATATCTTCTTGATGAAATCTTCCCAAGCGGCTCTTCAATAAATCTCTGCCCACCCTTGCCTGGGTTTACAGTCATTATCTGCATATAATCCGTAAGCGCCTCTGTAATATGCGTCTCAGGGTTGTATGCAATGCCAAGATTGATGCCATATTTTCCTGCCTCTTCCATCATCTGAATCCTTTCAATCGCGTTTCTCATTATTTCATAATGCACAATAACCCTTTCCACGCCTTCATTTACTAATTCCTCAAAATGCTGTTCAGGATTATGCATCATCAAATGAACTTCAATCGGCTTTCTTGTTCTCAGCCAGGTTTTTTTAACAACAGAAATATCGTAATAGTTTTCAGGAACAAACAATCCATCCATGAAGTCAATGTGAAACCCGTCAACAAACGGCTCAACAGAATCTATTTCTTTTTCAAGATTGTTTTTGTCAGCAGCCAGCAAGGAAGCGTATATCATTTTACCATTGCCGCAACATAGATATTATTCTTGCTCTCAAGGATTTTTACCCTTGCTCTTTTTCCAATCGCTGTCTTGCAGTTATTAATGCTGATGCACCTTTCTTTTGCAACGCCAATCATCTGGCCTTTTATCCAGCCAGGGCATTTTACAAGAACCTGCGCCTTATCTCCTTTCTCAAACATACTTGGCAGTCGTTTTGCCTTGTGTATGCTAAAATCAGCAGCAGTCATCACAAGCTTCATGCCATATTCTTTTTCCAAAGCTTTTAACTGCTGGTAAAACTTCCAAAAGTTCACTTGCTTTGCCCCTTTTACCTTCCTGCTGTACCTGTATATCTCATACTTTTGTATGCCTATTTTTGCATTAAGCTGCTTTGCAAGCTGGATCAATCTAGGCATTTCAGCGTCATTTATCTTTGGAATCCAGACAGGAGCTATCAAAAGCTCAATGCTTGAGTCAGAGATGATTTTTGCAAGCTGAAGTATATGTTCCAGGCTGTAATGCGGAATCCCGCTTAAGTCTACTGCCTGAAACTGGTTCAAGGAGCTTATTGAAAGGTTAATCTGGTTCATTCCTGCTTTTTGCAATGCATAAACCTTGTCCCCTTCCAATAAAACCCCGTTTGTCTGCATTGAAACCCTTTTAACGCCTTTAATTGCTTTTAATCCTTTTACAAGCTCAATTAAATGCGGGTATGTTGTAACTTCGCCAACAGAATCAATGTTTATTTCGCATTCTGTTTGTTCGCTGCTGCTCTCAACTTCACTTCGCTCCGCTCGCGAAGTTTCCTTGAATCTTACAACCTTTTCAATCTCCTCAAGAAGATAGCTTACATCAACGCTAAAGCATGTAGGGTGTATGTCAGGGTTGTTTGCGCTTACTGAGCAGAACCTGCATTTCAGGTTGCACCCTGACACAGGCCTTACTTGAAGCAGGTCAGTTCCCCTGTCTATAATGCCGAATGCAATGCACCCTATTAATGGGATTCCTGATTCTTTTGTAATATGTATTAATTCCATGGGTTTGAGTGTAGAAATAAGGGTTTATAATGGTTGCTGTTAATGGGCAGATATATAAGCTTATTTGCCTTGTAGGGTCATATGGGCAGGCATCTTAAGCTTGAGCAGATGGCGCAGGAATCAATGGATTTTCTTATACCCTTCTTCTCTGAATTCTATTCAATTTCAATAAGAAGGCCGCTTCTAAGGGCTCCTGTCTGGAAAAAGGAGAGGGATTTTTCAGGGCAGTTTTGTCTCGAAGGCAGAAATGGGCTTATAGAACTGAACAAGGCGCATTGCAATATTGAGAAAGGCTATGGCGGCGTTGTTGCGCACGAGCTCGGGCATGCGGCAACATACCAGCATCATTCAAAATATTTTACACGAACAGGAGACAAGGCAAAAGATTGTTTGTATGATGCGCTAAGTGAGGGCATTGCAATGGAATTTGAGAAAACAGGGCTTGAGGCTTTGCTTGAGGCAGAATACATCACAAAGCGGGGATTTGACACTGAAATGCATTCATATCATAGCGGATTATCCTATAGCCCGTTATTTGCGCTTGGCTGGACCTTGCTTGGCTTTCTGCAGCAAAGGGCAGCAATGAGGGAAATCATATGTTCGCCTGAAAAGCATTTTAGTGCAGTAATGTCAAGATACGGGAAAGAAATAGAATCTTTATCAGGGGAAGTATAATTCTTTTGCCTCTAACAGGAGCTCCAGCCCTTTTTCAGCGTCTTTAACTGATTTTGTCCCAAGCCCGCAAGGCAGCGTAATCAGGTCATCCCTCTTGAAATCCCTGACGTCTTCCGGCTTTGAAATGCCCCATGCAATCTTCCCGCCTCTTTGCCTGAATTCATTGTAGTGCGGGTAAGAAGTGATGTTGCATTGCGATGCGTCAAAGCTGATGATATCAATGTTTGCCCGGAACATCCTGTCCCAGTCCATGGTGCCGCAGACATGCGCGCCTTTTATCGCAGTGCCTTCAATTTTAATAGAGCTGAATATTGCATCCCATAATGGGGAGTAATCAAACCCCGCATGCCCTAATGCCGGCTCATCAAGGAAAATATATGTGAACCATGAGTTAAGCCCTTCGCAAATTGGTGTTAAATGCGAGCATATTCTTGAAACAGCATCATCTTCCCCGTAGCCGCTCTGGATTAATGTTGCAGGTCCGACACACTGCACTTTTTTTACAGGATAAATAATTTCCTTGAATTTTTCAAGGCAGCTCATCTTTCCGGGATGTTTTATGTAATCGAGCATTGAATCCCCAAGCTTTGGAAGCTCTGGGAGAAAAGGGATGTCGTGCTTTAAAGAATAGGCAACTGCTTTCTCAACAGAATCATAAGGCAGTGAGCCGATTTGCGTTATCATATGGGAAAAGGGCAAATGCCTCTTTAAATGCGTTATGTATGCCTTATATATGCAGCCCAATCTCTAATTTTATAATATCAGCCATCAACTCAGTCATCTTCCTTATCCTGTACAATAGAATAACATCATTAATGCACGGCTTGTTCATCTTCTCAAGAGTCATTTCCCTTAGCCTGTCCCTTGTGTTAAATATGTCAGTTGCAACAGCCTTGTCATACTTGTGGAACAAGGTGGAAAACTTCCTGCTCATTCCAACAAAATCCTCAAACAATTTAATACCCCCTCTTGAAACAGGCGCATGAATCCCCTTGTAAAGCCTTGCATACTCATCCCCTAGCTGCTCAAGAAGCGCAATGATTGTGTAATAATGCATTGTCTTCTGAAAATCCCTGTATCCTTTCCTGTTCAGGCTGCGAAGGCAGTAGTTTGTGAACTTGTTTATTGCCTCGTCTGTTTTTGATATCACAATCAATGATTTAATGTCCTTTTTCTTCAAGGCCTCAAGCCCTGAATCGCCCATTGAGCCAATCAAAAGCAGTATCCGCCTGAAAAGCATGTCAAAGTCATTCTGCGTTGTTCCTGACAAATCCTTTAAAATGCAGTAATTCTTCCCCTGCTCAATAATTGCAAACCCTAGTAAAGAATTGCACGCTCCTGTTATTACCTCAAGAAGCTCAGGGCTGTCATACCTTACTTTTATCTCATCATCGCCGCGTATATAGCAGTCTGTGATATAGACATAAGCCAGAGACTTCCTTAATCCTGAAATATCAATCTCGCTCTTTCTTGGCTTGAACTCAGCAGAAGTTGATATTAAAAGTCCCTTGTTTTCCTCGTTAAGCTCAACCTCATCGCCTGGCTTTAATCCAAATGAATTCACCCAAGCAGAAGGCAGGGAGATTGTTAAAGTATTCTCGCCCTGCTTCACAAGCTTTCTTTTCATATGGCTTTAGAATTGCTGCAAGTATATAAATATTGCTAAAGTATAGTTGTATATACGTAAATATATTCTATATTGAGTAAATATATAGCAGATAAGCCACCTTTCTAATCTTGAGGTGGTTGAAATGGAAACAAATGAAAAGCGCGGGCATCTGCACCTGCACACAGGCGCATCTGACGGGCTTGTGACAATAGAAGACATAGCAGAATCAGGCATTAGCTTTACTGCAATAACAGACCATGACACAATGGAAGGCATTGGAAAGTTCATGGCTTTGGAAAAGCACGGCATAGAAGTCATCCCTGGAATAGAATTGTCAGCAAGGCATATGGGAAAGAACATGCATATGCTTGTATATTATCCAAAAGCAAAGCCAGAGCTCTATGCAATGCTTGAAGAATTCAGGATGAAGAGGGTTAAAAGGGCATTGACAACAGCAGAAAAACTCGCAGAGCATGGCATAATAATGGACAGGGCCGCGATACTTGCTGAAAAAGGGCTTATTGCAAAAGGAAACATGGCAAGGATGGCTTTAGATTACCCTGCAAACAGGGCTTTGCTTGCAACGCAAGGTATTAAGGATGCGCAGGAATTCATACAGGCATACTTGAATAAAAACAAGCCAGGGCATGTAAAGCTTGGCGGCATGGAAGTGTCAGAGCTTATAAAGCTTGTTGACGGCGTGAAGGTTCTTGCCCATCCTGCGCATAACCTTGACATGGGAACACACGATTATATTGTTGAAGACTTAGCTAAAAATTACGGAATTTGGGGCATTGAGGTGTGGACAAGAAAGCACGACCCTGGCGCGCCTGAATATTATCTTAATCTTGCAAAAAAGCTTGGGCTTTACCCGATTATCTCAAACGACGTGCACGCAAAAGAGGATTTGAGTGAGAATAGAGCTCCTTATGAGATGGTTGAGGCGATAAAGAAACAAAAAACAGGTTTTAAGGCTCAGCAGGGCGCCTTGCACTGTAGGCACTCCATAATCTCGCAGCTTTTTCCTTGTCCATATCCATAAGGATTATTGCATATTCATTTGCAGCTTCAAAAAACCTTGCTGCATTTTCAACTATATCTCCTTCTACCCTCATCCCCATGCCTTCAATCATCTCCACAGTTGAGAAATCAAGATAGCTCACAGAATTTCCGCTGCTTGGCTGGTACAATTCAATTATGCCATTGCAGTCAACATCAGTCCATTTATCTGTAATCTCAGTAAGCAGTATTCTCTTTTCAAGAAATTCGCCAAAACATCCTTCCCTTCTAAGCATTGGCTTCATAAAAGTATATTCGCCGCACCATATCTGAAAGCCATATTCATCCATCACAACAACTGCTGTTTCCCCGCAAAAGCCAAGCCTTGTTGGAATTTTTTCAACTTCAACGCCTTCAGGCAATCCATACATTATCCTAAGAGTCTCGTTTTGGCTTACGATTGGCTCATAATCCCTGGAAGCAGTTGTAACAGCGCATGTTCCTGCAAGCAACGCAATCAAGGCAAGCCTTCTCATAATTTGCCTCTTGGAGGAGCATGATACCTGAATCTCCATCTTGCATCAACTTCCCTCTGCCCAATGCCCTCAAGCGTTTGATTATACTCATCTGCCTGCTCTTGTGTGGCAGGGCTGCTTTCTTCAACAAGCTGGTAATAGCTGTAATTCGGCCTGTGCCTTAACATCCAATGCCAATAAATGTCAATGTTTTCATCACAACCATAATCAACAACTCTCTTTCTTTCATCTTCTGCCTCATACAAAAGCCGCGCTGTGCATCCTGCATCTGTTTCCATGTATGAAAAGCTGTAACCATCGCAGTCAATTGTGTAGAATCTATCATCCATCCTTACTGTCGGATTATTATTGCACAAAGGCGCATTATATTCAGGCGCAGGCTGGCGCCATACAGCCGGCTGATGATTTGGAGCAGGCAATGCAGCAGGCATAGAACATCCTGCAAGAATCGGAGCCAATGCCATCAGGTTTCTTAGAATGTTGCGCTTTTCCATTTTTCCCATGCTATTTCCACTTCCTCCTTTCCAATGCCTCTTCGTAAAAACCAATCATATGTTCCCTGTTCATTCTCAGACGGGGGAATCCTAGAATCCACTATGCTGACAGGGCTTTCGTTCCAGCTTGCGCCGTCCCAATAAGTCCACATTCGCCATTCATCTGCAATCTCGTCTGTGTCTTCATCAATCCATTCCTCTTTTCCAACCAATGTCTGGCCTGAATAAGCATACCATGCCAAATTCTCGCTGCATGCGCTGTTGCATATATGGCGAAATTCCAAATCACCATTGCAGGAAATCACGTACTCGTTTTCCCTGAACACCACATAAGGCTGGTTGTCGCATGCAACAGCATCTTCAGCATAAATATTTCCTGAAAATTCATTTGGCAAGACTGAATCGTCTGCTGTTTCTTGGATGTTTTGTATGCCTGTTTCCTGCTCAGGCAGGGGCATAATCACGGGGGTTTCTCTTGCGCAACTGCTTAAGGCGGCTATAACAATTGCTGTTAGCACTCTTTTCATCATATCATCCTCGTGAAGTGTTATTTTCTGTACATTTATAAAGGTTTAGCAGGATACTGCAGCAATAGTGACTGTCAAGCCCCGTCTTGATTTTTGAATTTTTTTGGCGGTTCCCGCCACAGGAAGCGGCCTGAATTTTTGCAAGGAGATTATTTCAAAGAAAATTCCGGGATTTCTGTCTGTTCTTTCA
>Ga0180009_10006009_pt1 | contig 12848 bp, 8 predicted proteins | sample OS_PC_MetaG_FD_123537 | JGI IMG/M metagenome (GOLD analysis project Ga0180009, IMG submission 123537) | Groundwater microbial communities from the Aspo Hard Rock Laboratory (HRL) deep subsurface site, Sweden - OS_PC_MetaG | ecosystem: Environmental > Aquatic > Deep subsurface > Groundwater...
ACCGTGGGTGTGGACGGCAAGGTGGCCAAGGTGGAGCTGGCCAAAACATCGGGGCATCCGGACCTCGATGCCGCGGCGATGACGGCGGTGCGACAGTTCGGGTACACCCCGGCCAAGGTCAACGGCAACGCCGTGGCCGCGAAGATCGTGGTGGCCTATCCGTTCAAGCTGCGGACTACGCCGGGGCCGCCGGACCCCCGGGTGCGACGGCCTCCACCGCGGCGTGCGCCCCCCAGCCGGCGAGTGGTCCCTCGCCCGCCGAGCCGCCCCGCCCTGGACAAGGCGGTGCTCACCGAGCTCCGCGGTCGGGTGCGGGAGAAGGGCACCCGCAAGCCCTCCGAAGATGCGGAGGTCCTGGTCTTTTTGCCCGGCGCCACCAAGAAGCTGCTCGGCACGCGCGTGGCAAAGACCCTCGCGGACGCCAAGGGGCAGTTCAAGTTGAGCAAGCTCCCGCCCGGCAAATACCGCGTCGTGGTGCGCGTGCCGGGCTGCTACCAGTTCCGGGTGGACGAGAACCTCATGCCGGGCGTGCGGCTCCGCGTTGAGTACTACGTGGAGCGCCGGTCCTACGACCCCTACGAGACGGTGGTCACGTCCAAGGTGGAGCGTAAGGAGGTCTCCAAGTACGTGGTGGCTTTGCCCGAGATCCAGAAGATCCCGGGCACCCAGGGCGATGCCCTCCGGGCGGTGCAGAACATGCCGGGCGTGGCGCGGGCCTCCTTTGGCGGCGGGCAGCTCATCGTGCGCGGCTCGTCCCCCGGCGATACCCGGGTGTTTTTTGAGGGCATCGAGATCCCGCAGCTGTACCACTTTTTTGGGCTCACCTCGGTGTTCAACTCCGACATCCTGAAGAGCATCGTGTTTGTACCGGGCAACTTCTCGGTGCGCTACGGCCGGGCCACCGGTGGCATCGTCGATGTGTACACGCGCGCCGGCAAAACGGATCGCTGGCACGGCTACGTGGACCTCGACATCTGGGACGTGGGGGTGCTGCTCGAGGGTCCCGTGGGCAAGGGCAGCATCGCCATATCGGCCCGGCGCAGCCACATCGACGCCATCCTGGCGGTGATCCCCAAGGACAAGATCGGCGCGAATTTTAGCTTGGCGCCGGCCTATTACGACTACCAGGCCATGCTGGACTATCCCGTGTGGAAGGGGAAGTTCAAGCTGATCTTCTTCGGCTCTGACGATCGACTGAAGATCCTGCTGGAGGACCCCACGGACTTCGACCCCTCGGCGCGGCAGATCAGCAATACGACCCTGTTCCACCGGGCCATCGCGGCGTGGAGCCGCAAGTGGGATGACAACACGTTCAAGATCACGCTGTCGGGCGGGTACTCCATGACCGACTTTTTCTTGAGCGATGCCCTCCGGCTGAACCTGCAGATCGCGCGCTTCAACGTGCGGTCGGAGTATTCACGCAAGCTCTCCAAGCGCCTCACCGTGACAGCCGGATATGTGGGAGAGGCCTCCTGGGCCTGGGTGGACTTTTCGTTGCCCCCCTTTCCAGTCGAGGGTGAGATTCCGCCCCCCATCGGTAGCCAGGAGTCTTTTTCAGACAATCTCAACGGCGCCCTGCACAGCCACGCTTTTTTCGTAGAGGCCGCCTGGAAGCCCGTGGACTGGCTCACCCTCATTCCCGGGGCGCGATTGGACATCCTGGTATTGGGGCCGCTGCGCAAGCAGGTCTTTGATCCGCGGCTGACCGCCAAGGTCAAGCTACACAAGAAGCTGAACTGGAACTTCGGCGTGGGCCTGTTCCATCAGGAGCCCTTCTACACGCAGCTGTACGAGGTTTCCGGGGGCAATCCCAACATCAGCCACGAGCGCAGCCTGCACGTGTCCACCGGGCTGCGTTGGCAGGCCCGCCCGAGCTTGAGCATCGAGACCACGGGCTTTTTCAAGTACCTGTGGCGGCGGGTGGTCTCCACCGACAAGCTCGTCGAGCGGGACGGGGAGATCGTCACCGAGAACCTGGCCAACCTCGGCATCGGCCGGATTTATGGCGCCGAGGTGCTCATCAAGAAGAAGCCTGACTCGGATTGCCCCAGGTTTCTCAAGATGCAGAAGTGCTTTGGCTGGCTGAGTTACACGGTGCTGCGGTCCGAGCGCAAGGACTCCGGTGCGGACCGCTGGCGACTGTTTGACTACGATCAGACCCATATTCTGACCCTGGTGCTGTCGGGATCCTGGCGCGGTGGGTGGCAGCTCGGCATCCGTTTCCGGTTGGCGTCGGGCAATCCCACAACCCTGTTCAACGGCGGTATTTTCGACGCCGACGCCGACGCCTACATCGGCCTGCCCGGGCCCATCAACGGCTCGCGCCTGCCGCTGTTTCATCAGCTGGACCTGCGCCTGGACAAGAAGTTCGTGTTCAAAAAGTGGATCCTGTCCCTCTACCTGGACATCCAGAACGTCTACAACTACCAGGCCTCCGAGTTTGCCATCTACAACTACAACTACACCCAGTACGGCTTCCTGAGTGGGCTACCCATCATTCCGTCCATCGGGATCAAGGGCGCGTTTTGAGGCGGGAGGAACCCATGCGCAATCAGCCGTTGCAACGGCGCTCCCTCTGCCGCTCCGGTGCCGGGCGGTTGGCCTGGTTCGTGGCTCTGCTCCTGGTGTGGGGCGTGGGCTGCGCTCCGGAATTCCGCGGCGTCTCGGAGCTGGACGAGAACAACCAGGTGCTCGCCGTGCGCGCCACGCCGCCGGCGGTGAACCCCGGGGGCACGGTGACCCTCGACGCCCTGGTGCACTGGCCCGTGGGGGCCCCCACGCTGTTTTGGCTCGTGTGCATCCCGGACATCGGGGACACCTTCCTGAGCTGTCTGTCCAACCGTCTGGACAGCGCCGCCGACATCCCCTTTTGTGGGGTGGACCCGGCCGAGCGCCTCTGCCTGGCAGGTCTGGGCAACGCGGTTCAGTACACCCTGCCCGAGAACGCGTTTCCAGACGACGGGAAGGACCACACCTTTTTCGTGAACATGGTGGCGTCGGGCGGCGACATAGAGAGCTGCGCCGACGTCTTGACGGGCGGTGAGCCCACCGCCGACTGCCTCCTGTCCTTAAAGCGGGTGGTGGTCTCCTACGACGATCCGGCGGAGCTGAACGTCAACCCGGAGCCGGCCCACTTTGTCTTGGACGGCAGCGAGCTGGATCCGTCCGCCGTGGTCACGGTGGACGTCAGCGCCGAAACCGTGGACGACATCGAGCTGGAGATCGCGGTCACGGCGGAGGCGACCAGCATCGACGAGCTCTACCCCCCCGGAGGGGATCCAAGCCCCTTTGAGCTGGTGGTCTCGTTCTTCACGACCTGTGGGCAGGTCAGTCTGGAGAAGGCCTTCCTCGCCTGCGCCCCGGACGAAATCACGGGCGAGCCTTTCTGCGATCCCGCCACGGTGACCTGGAACCCCAAGTCCCTGGGATTGTGCACCGTGCACGCCGTGCTCCGGGACGGCAACGGCGGCGTGGGCTGGCTTTCCCAACAGCTCGAGCTCCGCTGAGAATCGCCCCCAAAGTCCTCCGCGGCGCGCTCCTCAGGGGGAGAGGCGCGGGGGAGGCAGACCCCGGGCGACGTTGCGGCAGCTCATGATGTTCTGGATGAGCTTGGGGTAACGCTTGGCGTATTGCGCACAGAGCCGTCGGGTGCGTTGGGTGTCGCCGCTCATGTAGTGACAGTGGATGGAGTAGTAGAGGATCATGCGGGTCTGGGGGGCGCTGCGGGCGATGCGTGCGCAGGTCTTCCAGTCCCGTCGGGACATGTAGGCGGCGATGCGGATGTGTGCGCGCTGGGCGGCGGGGAGCTGGCTCAGGCGCACGTGGGTGGGTTTGCCGTCCATGCCGCGCACCGAGATGTAGGGATCGCCCTTGGCCCCCCAGGGCAGCCTGCGTGGCGGCGGTTTTACGGCGGTGCCACGAGGCGAGGGACGTGCTCGCTTGCCCACGGGCAATGGGTGGACACGAGGTTGCGCACGCCGGGCGGCTTGCCCGCGCACGGCCCTGCCGATCGGTGGTGTCTGCGGCTCGACCCGGGATGGCGCGCCGGCATCGGCGCCCGTTGCGGGGACGACGCGCGCCGTGTGTGCATCGGGCCGTGGGGCGATGGTTGTAGCCCGCATGGCATCGGTCGCTGACACGACCGGATCCTGGGGCGCGGTGGTGCGGGGCGGGGGCTGCAGCCAAAAGACGCCGATCCCGAGCAGCAGCGCGGCGGCGGCGCCTCCGACGAGCAGCCAGACCGCCTTGCTCCCGCTTCTCGATCCGGGCAGTTCTCCCGCGGGTGCGATTTCGTCGAGCACCCGGTGCTCCAGCTCGGCCACGGAGCCGTGCCGCATTCCGGGCTCCTTGGCCATGGCCACCTGGATCACGGCGTCCAGGTGCGCGGGGAGCGGATCTCTTTGCCGCGGCGCGAGCCTCGCGGGTGGATCGGCCAGGACCTGCGCCAGCACCTCGGTGAACGTGGATCCCCAGAAGGGCGCCTTGCCGCTCAACATCTGGTAGAGCACCGCGGCCAGGGAGTACACGTCGGTGCGCTCGTCCACGGGGCGGCCGCGTGCCTGCTCAGGGGACATGTAGGCCGGGGTCCCCATGATGGTGCCGGTTCGCGTGAGCGTCGGCTCGTCCAAGGCGTGCTTTTTGGCCAGCCCGAAGTCCAGCAGCACCGCCCGCTCGGTGCCCTCTGGGTCCCGGGTCAAAAAGATGTTGCTCGGCTTTACGTCCCGATGCAACACGCCGTGGCTGTGCGCCTCCCGGAGGGCCCCGCAGAGCTGGCGGAAGAGCTGACAAATGGTGTGCCAGGGCAGGGCCCCCACGCGATCCAGGCGGGCGGCCAGGTCTTCGCCTTCGAGCTGTTCCATGACCAGATAGGGTCGCCCATCTTCGGCCTCGGAAAAGTCCAGGATGGAGACGATGCTCCGGTGCTGCAACCCGCCCAGGATGCGCGCCTCCCGGGAGAATCGCTCCACGGCGTCGGGATCCGCCGCGGCGTCGTCCGACAGGAACTTGATGGCGCAGGGGCGACCGGTGCGGAGATGCTCGGCGGCGTAGACCTGCCCCGTGCCGCCGCTCCCGAGGGGCGCGCCGAGGCGATACCGGCCGCTGAGCACGTCCGGCGATCGCGACATCGTGGAGTCGCGGCGCCCCTCCGCCGTGGGCCCGGTGACGGCCATGGAGGAGAACACCTTGCGACAGGCGACGCAGCGGTCCAGGTGGGCGTCCATCTCGGCGAGACTGTCCTGTGGGAGGCGTCCGGCCGCGTAGCGCAGGAACGTATTCTCGTCAGGGCAGCTCATGGTGGCACCGATTCGTCTAGCACACATCCTTCGCCGCGCCCAGATCTGGACGCACGGCAGCTCCTTCAGGGGAATAGCTGCAGTATGCGGCTGCGCATGGTCTTGAGTCGCTTGGTGCGTCGCCGGGCGCGATTCTTCATGAGGCGCTCGTAGAGCTGTTTTTTGGTGCGCTGGACCCGCTTCCAGCCGCAGGTGCTCTCCACGCGGCGGTCAGTGCGGCGCTTGATGTTCAGGATCTGCCGCGCCCGCCAACGGCTCCAGGCTGCCATGCGCAGGCCGCGGATGCGTCGGCTAGCCGAGCGCCAGATTCGATCGGAGCAGCGCCGCTCGCGTTTCATGGCCCGGTTGTAGCTGCGGATTGCGCGATTGTCTTCGGGTCCGGCATTGGCAAGGGCGTCTCCGAATCTCTGGAAGGTGTTGCGCGCGCGGCGGGGCAGGGTGACGGTGGAGCTGGGGCGCGTCTTGAGATAGCTATACCGCTTCACCTCGAACACCGCGCCGTCCGCGGCCATCACCCACAGGTTGGCGAACAGCACCAGCGGCTCGTCTTTGCGGGGGTAGGCGTGGTCCTTGGACTGCCAGGGAATGACCCTGGCCGAGGCCTTGTCGAAGTCGAAGGCTGGGAATACAAAGAGCTGCTTGGGCGCGACCGCGAAGAGCCGCTGCAACATCGCCGTGGATCGCCAGTAGCCTTTGGAGAGCTGAGGGTAGAAGCGGTCGATCATGCGATCGCGCACCGCCAGCCCCGGGGGGATGTTCGCTACCGGAACCAGTGGTTCGAGCTTCGTCCTGGGAGTGCGGAGCAGGAGCGCGTAGGTTGTTGGCTGGCCTTGGCCCCGGTAGCGATTGAGTGTCCCCACCTTGACCGCGTAGGTCCCGGGCTCCAGCCGCCCCAGCTTGCCCCTCCCGCTCCGGCAGACCGTCCGGAGATTGCGGTTCGATGAATTCAAGGGTCCCAGGAGCACCAGGCGCGCCTGTCCGTTGGAGACCACACGATAGTGAATGTCGATCAGCGGTCGGGACACCTTGATCAGAAAAGTTGGCTGCCGGGGCGCCTGTACACCGCTACAGTCGCCCGATCCCCGGTAGGGAATCGCGGTCCCTGGCGCAGTCGTCCCGCTCACCAGGATGGGCCGCTCCAGGTGGTTCGTCAGCGCGATCGTCTTGAGGCTTTTTTTCCAGCCGAGATTCCGCGGACGCGCCGGATCCTCGATGGTAATGGAGAATTGTCCCACCCGCGCCCGGGCGCCCCAGTAGGTGGTGGAGCGGATCTCCAACCGGCCGGCCGGCCAGCGGCTCATGGTGATCTGCCGGGTCCCGCAGATGTACCGGTTGCCCGGCAGCGCGATGTGCACTTTCCCCATGCCGGTGAAGCGCAGGGTCGCGCGTCCGAGTCCCTGGGGCAGGTTTATCACCGCGTCGGGCCGGGCCGCCACCCAGCCTGTGCAGTTGCTATTTGTCCGGAAGGTCTGGCGCAGGGAATGGCTGCGCACCTGCGTCCATCCGCGGATCTGGGTGGGATTGGGCGAAAACGCCGGCCGCAGGGTGAAGGTCGGCGTGGCCATGGCTGTGGGGGAAAGCGCCAGCAGGGTCAGCCCGGTGATCCCGCCGATGATCGAATAGATGGGTCTCATTGTGCCTCCTGTTGTCTGGAAGAGGAGTGAGCGCGGCATCGGTAGCGTTCTTTTTTCAGGGTTGGGCGTCTTTAGGAATGGCGTGCGCGCTGGGCATCGGATAGAGATGTCCTTTGATGAGCAATTTCGGCACACTGACCGAGCGATTTCTGGCGCGCCTGCCAGAGCCGTTGCACGAGCCCGGGCTTGCAGGCGAGGAGTTGGAGTCGTTGCTCGCGCGCGTGGTGGACCAGGCTCGCGGGGCCTGGCCGAAGCTCCCCTACGCCACCGAGACGTTCATCTCCGAGCTGGCCGAGCGCATGCCGGTGGACGTGGAGCTCGTGGACCACCTGGAGACCCTTCCGGCGGCGGACGTGTATCTGGCCTACGCTTGCGCTCACTCCATCGTGGAGGCGGTGCGCGCATTCGAATTGCATCTGATTCCCGTGGTGGAGCGCGCCCTGGCCCGGCTAGGCGCTCAGCCCGATGCCATCGACGAAGTGAAGCAACGCTTGCGTGAGCGGTTGTTGGTGGGGACCGGCGGGCGCCCTCCGGCGGCGGGCACCTACGCGGGATACGGGTCTCTGGCGGCGTGGGTCAGGGTGTCGGCGGTGCGCGAGTACTACGGGCTGGCCCACGAGGGTCAGCGGTGGCAGAACCTGGAGGAATCCCAGCTCGCAGGCCATTTGGATGGCGCCGCGCCGGGCTCCGGAACCGGGCCCGAGATGGCCTTCCTCAAGGAGCAGTATCGCCCGCAGTTCCGGGCGGCATTATCCGAGGCCATGACCTGCCTGGAGGCCCGCCAGAGAAACGTGCTCCGACACCACTACCTGGACGGCCTGCAGGTGGACCAGATCGGGGCGCTGTACCGTGTACATCGGGTGACGGCTTCCCGTTGGCTGGCCGCCGCGCGCAAAGCGGTGCTCTCCCACACCCGCCGGCTGCTCAGCGCCGAGCTGGACATCAGCCCCGAGGAGTTCGAGTCCATCGTACGGCTGATTCACAGTCAGCTCGACCTCTCCATCCGGACGCAACTTCGCCTGGCCGATGACAGCGCAGGATGAGCCCCGGTTTCCGCGGGCGGAGGTGAGCTCGCCGATGCCTATGACCGGGGGAATGGGCCGCACGGCAGTTTCAGCCAGAATGACCAGGCTGGAAATCGGGGCGCAGATCAGGGGGGGAGCGCGAGCGCGCGAGCGTTTGCGGGGCTAGTGTCCTGTGTCAGAAATATCTCCGCACCATCGACGGCCCTTTCGCCCGCTGCCGGCGTCGCTCGTCGGTTGAATACTCTGGGTACTCGCTCTCCTCGCTCCTTGACAGCGAACGAAATCGCTCTCCGCTGCTGCGAAGCTATTTCTGACACAGGACACTAGCGTTTGTGCAGCTCGGAGGTCTCATTTCTCCCGGCGTTGACCAGCCACAGCTTCATTCCCTTCCGACGATAGGTCAGCCACTCGGTGTCCTTGCCCGAGGTCAGGCGGAGCCGATTTCCATTCACCTTGTATGTGCCCCGCTGGACGCTGCTCTTGCCGCGGAACGCAAAGTGGACCAGGAGCTTCCCCCCGGTCTTGAACTCTGAGATGATCTTAACTTCTTTTGATAGGGGTGCGCGCCCCGCTTTTGTCGTGACGGCGATCAGCTGCCATTTCCCCAGCAGATCCTTGACGCCCGCGTGAGCCGCGGGGACCGCGGGCCCGAGCAAACACACCAGCGCGATCCCGCACACAAGCGCTGTCTTCCTCAAGTTCCTGCCTCCTCTAGCCCGCGTCGGGGAACGGTGGCCGTTTGCCCGGTGACGCGCCTGTTCCGCATGACTGCCGGGGACAGTGTAACCTGCCATGCCGGGCCTGGGTTGTACTATTGGGCGTCGTGATTAACTTGCTCACTGGCCTCGTACGGCCAGGAGGTGAGTATCATGACCCAACCCTGGGAGAAGCTGAATGTGGTGCTTGGCGCTGGGCCCGTGGGGCGTGCGCTCGTAGCGGGGCTGTTGGAGCTGGGGCGGAGCGTGCGGGTGGTAACGCGCAGCGGCCAGGCGGATGTGCCCGGCGGTGTGGAGCTGGTGGCCGGGGACGTGTCGCGGGTCGAGGACGCCAGGCGGGTGTGTGAGGGAGCGGGTGTGGTGTACGGCTGCGTGGGCATGACCTACGAGAACTGGCCGAAGCTGTGGCCGCCCCTGATGAAGGGCATGCTGGCCGGAGCCGAGGCGGCCGGGGCGCGGTTTATCTTCATGGATAACCTCTACATGTACGGCCCGCAGAAAAACGGGGCGCTGCTCAATGAGGACCTGCCGCTCACCCAATACGGCAAAAAGCCGGCGACCCGGGCGGCCGTCACGAGGCTATGGCAGGAGGCCCATGCCGCCGGGCGAGTGCAGGTGGCCGCGGTGCGGGCGTCGGACTTCTACGGCCCCGGCGTGCACAACGCGGCGCTGGGGGACTTTACCTTCGGCAAGATCGTGGCGGGAAAATCCGCCCAGGTGGTGGGTGAGATCGACCACCTGCACAGCTTCGCCTACGTGCCGGACATCGCCCGCGCCCTCACCAGCGTGGGGGAGGCCGACGACAGCGCCATGGGGCAGGCCTGGCACGTGCCAAACGCCAAGGACCGCACGGTGCGCGAGCTGTTGGAGCTCTTCGCCAGCGAGTTGGATCCCGGGCGGAAGTCGAAGCTGAAGATCCAGGTGGCCGGGCCCATCCTGCTCACCATTGCCGGGCTGTTTAACGGCAACCTCCGCGAGATGAAAGAGATGCTCTACCAGTGGACGCGGCCCTACCGCGTGGACCACCTGAAGTTCGCCCGGGCCTTTTGGTCCGACCCCACGCCCTTTGAGCAGGGCATCGCGGCCACGGCCGCGTGGTATCGCACCCAGTAGCCCACCGGTGTACGGTCGCAAAGTCGCCGGGGGGATCGCCTACCCAAGGGGCGATCTATGCAGTATGCTTGCAGGGTTCGTATCGACTGGCCGTCCCCTGGTGAGCTCGTGACAAAACAAGTGCATTTCTGTCCCGTCTGTCGGCAGAGCAATGTCCCCGGGGCGCTCGAGTGCGCGGCCTGTGCCACCCCGGTGCCCGATTCGGGCTGGCCCGTCGACCCGCACGTGGGCAAGGTCCTTGGCGGCAAGTACCGGGTGGAGTCGCGGCTCGGGGCGGGGGGATTCGGCACGGTGCTGCTGGCCACCCAGCTCCATGGGCACCAGGACCTGGGCCACGTGGTGCTCAAGATCCTGCACGCGGACCTGGCACAACAAGAGAACGTGCGGCGAAGGTTCGTCAACGAAGCTCGCGCCGCGCGCCAGCTCGGTAGCCCCCATGCCGTAAAGGTGTTCGACCTGTGCTACGACGATCAGGGGGTGCCCTTCATCGTCATGGAGTATCTGGAGGGCCAGAGCCTGGCCGATGTGTTGGAGGACGTGGAACGGTTGCCCGTTTCGCGGGTGCTCTCCATCGGACGGCAGGTGGCCGAGGCCCTGGCCGAGTGTCACGATAAGCAAATCATCCACCGGGATCTGAAGCCCGACAACATCCTGTTGTTGGGCGGCCACCGTGAGGACTTCGCCAAGATTTTGGACTTCGGCATTGCCCGGGTACCTAGCCCCACGGGGCGCGTCACCCAGACACTCATGGGCACACCGCTGTATATGGCGCCCGAGCAGATCCGACAGCAGGCGCTGGACCACCGGGTGGACATCTTCGCCCTGGGGGTGGTGCTGTTCGAGTGTCTGGCCGGAGCGCCGCCCATCGAGGCGGGTTCGGTGGCCGGCGCCATCAACAAGAACTGCGAGGAGGCCCCGGCCCGCTTGCGCAGCGTCCTGCCCGAGGCCCCGATGGCGCTGGACAGGCTGCTGGACCGGATGATGTCCAAGGCGGCGGCGGATCGTCCGGCGACCATGCGGGAGGTGGCTGAGTCGCTGAGCGGTTTGGAGTCAGCAGGACCCGATGCGCTGTTGGCCAAGGCATCGGCCGCCGGGGCGGGGGTGCCCATCACGGGGCCCAAGCTCACGACCTTGTCGGCTTCCACGGGGACCCAGGAGCTGGCCCGGTCCATGCGTGTGTCCCAGCGCCGGCCCTGGCTTTACGTGGCCGTCGGGCTGGCGGCACTGGTCCTGGTGGTGGCCTACTGGCGTCTCGGCCCGAACCGTGGTGCGGGAACCACGAAGGCCGGCGCGGGCGGTCACGGGGTGAGCGGCCCCAGGACGTCGGACGCCGCGGTGGCGCGCCCGAGGGACACGGCCATGAAACGCGTGAGCGTCACGCGGCTCGACGCCGGGGCGATGCGTCCGCGGGCTCGACCCATGTCGGTGATGCAGTTGTCGCCGCGCCGACCGAGGGTCCGCGTTCCCATGCGTCCCGTCGTGGCACCGGTCATGCGTACGGTGTCATCACCCATGGCGCCGACCCCCAGACCGCCGGTGGACGATCCCTTCGGCAGGGTGCGATGATGCGTGATGCGATGCGCTCGACGATGGGGTTGGTCGTGTTGGGCGCTGTAATTGTCTCGGGTGTGCCTGCTTCGCGTGCCGCGCCGACGCGCGCAGAACGCGCCGAGGCCGTGCGCCTGGCCCGGGAGGCGCGCAAGCACTACGACAGCGGCGAATACGGCCCGGCCATCGCCGGGTACAAGGGCGCCTACCGCATCGTGGGGCGGGCGTCGCTGCTGTTCAACATCGCCGACTGCTTCGAACGCCTCGGCAAGCTCGGTCAGGCCGTGGTGTATTACCGCCGCTATCTGATGGTCTGCACCCCGGCCAAGCGGGCCCAGGTGCACAAGCTCATCGCCGCCATTCTCCGCCGACCGGCGACCCTCATGGTGGTCACGCGCCCCGGGGGGGCCAAGGTGTGGATCAACCAAAAGCTACAGACCTGGCCCACGCCCCTGACGATCTCGGTGCCTCCGGGGCGGGTGAGCATTCGGGTGGTGCTGCCCGGGTACCGGGTGCATCGGCAGCAGGCCGTGGCGCGACCGGGGGCGCCGTTGAACCTCGTCATTACCCTGGACAAGAAGTCCCCGGTGCTCGTTCCACCTCCCGGGGTGTCGCCCGATCCTGGCCAGCCCAAGCCCTGGGAACGGTCTGCCGGCTTCCTGGAGCTCGCGGGGGGGCTGAAAAAGTCGGTGTACCAGGGCGTCGATGCCCAACCCCAGATCAACTACAGCGTCACCTTGAGCGGCGGTTACGGTCTGCGCATGGGAGCCCGCTGGCGCCTGGACCTGGGCGCCCGGCTCTTTGTCTCCACCATCGACGATGGAGAAATCCTCACGCTGCTGGACGTGAGCGCCCTGGCGGGAGTGCGCGTGACCCTTTACCGGCGGCTGTTTCTGACGGTGCGGGTGGGGTTGGGTCTGGCCACGTTCCTGGGCGTATGGCACGGAAGCTTCTTTTTTAACGGCGCATACACGGCGGCCGACGCGGTGCCCAAGAGCTACGCCTCAGTGCACCTGTGGGGCGGGCTGAGCCTGGGCTATCGGGTGTGGCGGCGGTTGAGCCTGCTGCTGACCTTCGCGGCAGTGGACTACATCCCGCCGGTGGGGCACCTCAAGGACGACGCCCCGAACCTGAAGTACATTTTTCGCTACAACGCCCACCTCGGGGTGATGGTGGATCTCTAACCGCCGGAGGACCCGGCGAAAGGACTGCAAGACCCATGAAGAGACGCTTGATCGCGGGAGCCCTGGGGCTGTGGATGGTCTTCGGTGCGTCCGCCGGCTGCAGCGGCGTGGACAAAAATGAAAACAACAACACGCCGGTGGGCAACGGCACGCTCACCGGGCAGATCTCCACCACGGTGACCTGCGACGCGTCCCCCGCCAGCGACTGTGCCGGCACGGTGTACCTGGTGCTCATGGCGGAAAATCCGGTGATTAACCCCATGCAGACCCCCGAAGCGATTGAGATTATGGGATCGGTGGATGTCGGCAGCGGCAGCGTCACTTACACCATGAA
>Ga0180009_10006010_pt1 | contig 12847 bp, 4 predicted proteins | sample OS_PC_MetaG_FD_123537 | JGI IMG/M metagenome (GOLD analysis project Ga0180009, IMG submission 123537) | Groundwater microbial communities from the Aspo Hard Rock Laboratory (HRL) deep subsurface site, Sweden - OS_PC_MetaG | ecosystem: Environmental > Aquatic > Deep subsurface > Groundwater...
CCAGTTCGTTGTCGAATGGAACGAGATCGCGCATCCGTTCAACTGGTCCGCGTCTTCCTTCGACAAGATCCTCGCAAAAATCGACGGGGAAATAGCCCAAAAGAAAGCAGCATAGTGTCAACTATTCACCGACTTCTGGGGAGCTGTACTTAGCGCCCCCTCCAACGCCGTCGGTGCCTCTCGCCTCTCGACCTCCACGAAGCGGACATCCTCGCCATCCCCGTCGCGTGTTCTGGGTCGGAGCCAGAACCGCCAGAACCCGGGCCGAAGCCTCTCGACACGATCTGGGCACGATCAGGGGGCGGAGAAGACCCCGATCGCTGCCATGGCGTCTCCGCAGATGGTGCAGGCAACGCCTATGTTGCTGGGGACTTCAGCGGCATAGCGAGCTTCGGTTCCACGGAGCTGACCGCGAACCGGTACGGCAGGGACATGTTTGTTGCCCAGAGCAACCCTCGCAGCCCCGATCGCCGCTTGATCTGCTGGACGATCGCCTGCTCCACGATCTCGGGCGCCGCATGGATGGTCACGCGTTTCCTGGCCCGGGTGACCGCCGTGTAGAGCAGTTCGCGCGAAATGACCGGCGAGATCTGATCCGGCAGAACCACGGCGACCTCGTCGAACTCGGAGCCCTGGCTCTTGTGCACGCTCATGGCGAAGACCGTCTCGTGCTGCGGCAGCCTCGACGGGTTGAAGGTGCGCTTGCTCCCGTCGGACCCCAGGAAGAAGACCCGCAGGCCGTCGCGGTCGGGGTCGGACAGGACCAGCCCAACATCGCCGTTGAACAGCCGCAACCCGTAGTCGTTGACCGTCACCATCAGCGGTCGGCCAACGTAGTGGTCCGCGTAGCCGGCGATCAGACCCTCGGCCTGCAGGGCGTCGCGGACGAGCAGGTTGACGGTCTCGGCCCCGCAGGGACCGATGCGGTGGCCGCACAGGATGCGAAACCGGTTGAATGCCCGCAGGCGGTCGGCCGGTTGATCGGCCGTGAGGTACGGCCTGTAGCGGTCCACGACCAGGCCGCGAAGCTCCGCGCCGAGATCGCCCGGCGGCCCCGGCCTCACGAGGGAGACATCGTCGTACTCAGTGGAGCCGAGGACGTCGAGCGCCGCCTCGCCGTCGCCGGAGTTGATGGCCACCGCGAGTGCCTCGATGCCGCTGCCCGGTGCGTAGCGATAGCTCTTCACCAGGTGGGTGACGCAGTCCCAGATCCCGGTCTCCGTGGGTGCCTCGGCGGCCTGCGCCAGCTCGTCGCCGGTCAGCGATTGGACGTCCTTTGCAAAGGCCGTGGAGTAGTGTCGCTCGCCGCCCGTGTTGCAGATGTCGCCGAGCACGGAGCCGGCTTCCACGGAGGCCAGCTGGTCCTTGTCGCCCAGCAGGATCAGGCGGGCTCGGGGTGGCACGGCGGCGACCAGCCGGGCCATGAGCCCGATGTTCACCATCGACGCCTCGTCGACCAGGACAAGATTTGTCGGGAGGGGCGACCGGGCGTTGTGACGGAAGCGGGTCGACGCGCCCCTGATGGATCCAAGCGCGCGATGGATGGTCGAGGCATCCTCGGCGATGGCCTCCTTGACCTCGTCGCTGCAGTCGAGGCCCTGCTTGGCCCCCTTGATCGACTCCTCGAGCCACGCCGCCGCCTTGCCGGTGGGCGCCACCAGGGTCATCCGCGGAGCTGGCCGGCCGGCGGCGATGGCCTGCTCGACCAGGAGCGCCAGGATCTTGACGACGGTGAAGGTCTTGCCCGTGCCCGGTCCGCCGGACACTACGCAGAAGTAGCGGCGCACCGCCATCAGCGCGGCCAGTCGCTGCCGGTCCAGCTCGTCGCAGGTCGCTGCCGGGAAGAGGCGGTCGAGCCCCTCGGCCAGGACGGCCGCGTCGATGCTGTCGTCCATCAGCAAGGCCCGCGTCCGGATCGCTGCGGCCACCGCCTGCTCGTGTTGCCAGTAGCGACGCAGGTAGAGCCGGCCCTGGCCATCGAGCACGAGCGGCGTCGCCGCGCTGCCGTCGGAGACCAGGGCGCTTGATCGCAGCGCCTCCAGCAGGGCGCTCGTCTCGGGCCACTGGCTCTGATCGAGGACGCTTCCCGGCCAGTCGCCCAGCAGCGCGTCACCCTCCAGTCCCACGACGTCGAGGCAGACGTGGCCATCCCTGACCTGGCGACTGACCATCGCCGCCGCCAGCAGCACCTCCGGTCGCTGCTCGTCGGCAAGCCGTCCCAGCGCCCGGGCGAAGTGCAGATCCAGCGCGCCCACGGCGCCGCCAGCACGCAGCTCCTGCAGTGAGGGGATCATGCGTCGCCTCCCCGCGGCGCCGCGTGGCCGAGCAGGGCCGAGAGTTGCTCCACGACCTCTTTGGGCGGGCGCTCCCGATACACGCCGCATCCGGGCGGGTTGTCCGGGGCCATGCCGCGCAAGAACAAGTAGTAGACGCCGCCGAAGTGCTGCTCGTAGTCGTAGCCCGGCAGACGAAACGACAGGTACCGGTGCAGCGCCACGAGGTAGATGTAGTACTGGAGAAAGTAGTGGTGCTGCGCCATCGCCTCGGCGAGGCGCGCAGGGGCGTAGGCGGCTGTCGTGGGACCCAGGTCGTTCGACTTGTAGTCGACCAGGTACCAGCGCTGGCCCTGCGTGAACACCAGATCCGCGAAGCCACTTACGAACCCTGCGAGCGGCGTGAAGCCGAGCTCCGCCACTCGCGCCGGATAGGACGCCTGCCACGGCGCGGCCGGGTGAGTGCTCAGCGCCCGGGCCAGCGACCGGGAGGTCAGCTCGCCGCTGGCTCCCGAGACGGGAAAGATGAAGGCCAGCTCGTTGAGGCGCTGGCTTGAGGGCACGGATGTTAGCGTCAGTGGGCCGTCCGCGCCCGGCAGCGGTGTGCGCAGAACCTGCAACAACGCCTCGCCGAGGGCGCTGGACCACCCCGCCTCGAACCCGTAGCGCGCGAGGGCAGCCTCGACGTGATGCGTGAGCGCCGCCGAGCCATGGTCTGAAAAATCGATCGTCTCGAGGATGTCGTGCAGCATCTGACCGGTGCGCGCGCCGCGCGGGAAATCCCTGAGCGGCACCGGCTCGCCGCTGCTGCTGCTCGTGGTCGCTGCGATCACTGGCCCGGACGCTGTGCTGTTGGCGTCGTGATCACGCTCGTGCTCAACGCGCCCGATCTGGCGAGAGTCCGCGGAGGTCAGCGCGGAGAAGCTCGATGTCCGCCAGTGGCCGCGGAGCGAGCGGAGAGCCTCCCGGCAGGTCAAGTGCGGCTCGACCGCGGCCGGTGGCACGTAGTCGGCGCCCGCCTCGATGGAGAGATCCCTGACCTCGATGGCGCCGGGCGCCGCAGCCTGCAGGTCGGCCAGCACCGAGAGGAGATCTTCGTCCGGTAGCCCCTTGATCCGCTCCGCCAGGGCCTCGAGGCCCTGGCCGTCGGTGGCGACCTCCCCGGCCTGGTGGAGCAAGTAGCCGAGGGGCGAGGTCTCCGAGCTCTTGATGCCACCCCATGCCACCGTGCACTTGTGCCGGGCGCGCGTCAGCGCCACATACAGCAGCCGCACGTTCTCGGCGAGGGTCTCGCGTTCTGCGAGGTGCTCGTGCGCGTCGATGGCAGCGCTGCCGAGGTCGAGCTTCAAGCGGTTGGCGTCATCCGGGTCGTGGAAGCGCCTGCCCTGGTCCCGTGTGCCGTGAAGCAGCTTGCCGTCCCACAGAAATGGGCAGTACACGATCGGGTACTGCAGGCCCTTGCTCTTGTGAATCGTCACGAGCTTCACGGCGGCGGCGTCGCTCTCGAGCCGGATCTGCGCGGCGTCTCCGACCGCCGTTGCCCGGGCCGCGGCGTCGGTGCGCATCAGACCGATCCACCGCAGCAGCGTCTCCGGCCCCGCGCGTGAGCTCACGGCCTCTGCATGCAAGAGCTCACCGAGGTGGTAGAGGTTGGTCAGCTGCCGCTCGCCGTCCACCAGTCGCAGCAGGCGATCCTCCACCGCGTTCTCGCCGAGCAGGCTACGAAACGCCTGAATGAAGCCCTTGTCGCTCCAGATCTGATGCACGGCGCGGAAATGGTCCAGCCACCTGTCCCAGCCCTGCTCGTCGGATTGAAGCGCGTGGAGCTCGTCGCCTGTGACTCCCAGCATCGGCGTCGTGAGCGCCGCCTTGACCGCCCCAGCGTCGTGCGGGGTTACAGCGGCGCGCAGGACACGCTCGAGCCCGGCGGCCTGCGGCGAGTCGAACACGCTCGCATCCCCCTCGAGCACACTGGGCACCCCCACCTCGCGCAGGGCCACCTGCATGCCGGACGCCTCCCTGTTGGTCCGACAGAGCACCGCAAGGTCCCCCGGCCGGACCGGCCTGTCGTCGATGGTCGCTCCTTGCTCCGGCGTCAACAGGTCCGCGATCTCTCTCGCCACGCCGGTGCGCAGATCTGCTCGGGCTCGCGTCTTGGTGATCGCCTTGGGTCTTCCCTGCTTGTCGTGCTCGGTGCGCCGTAAGAAGAGCACCGCAAATGGCGCCTTGCCCGCCAGGGCTCCGCCCAGGCTGTCTTTCGCCTGCCCGCACGGCTTCGTCGGCGCAAACGAGATCCTGTCGAAGACGAAGCTGTCGGGTGCGCGAGAAAACAGCGCGTTCACTGCGTCGATCAGGGAGGGATCGGAGCGCCAGTTGGTCTGAAGCGTGTACAGCTCACCGGCAGCGTTGGCGCAGGCCTCCATGTACGCGAAGATATCCGCGCCCCTGAAGGCGTAGATCGCTTGCTTGGGATCGCCGATTAGAAACAGGCCGACTCCCTCCCCCGCGTCGGCGTCGTGATACACCCGCCGGAAGACCGTGTACTGGACCGGGTCGGTGTCCTGGAACTCATCGATCAACGCTGCCCGGTACCGCTCGCGGATGGCCGCCGCCAGCCCGTCACCCCCGGGGCCGAGCAGCGCGTCGCGCAGCTGATAGAGCAGGTCGTCGAAAGACTGGATGTCCTGCGCCTGTTTGCGCCGGTGGAGCTGCTCCCGGGCGTAACCGACGAAGTCGAGCAGCAGCGCTTGCTCGCGAGCCGCGAGATCGTCGGCGGCGGGTGGCAGGGCGTCACACGCGGTGAAGAAGTCGTGGGCGGGTGGGCTCTGCCCCTTCTTGCACCCGGCGGCCAGCTCCGCGGTGGTAAACTTGACGAACTTGTCGAACTTGCTGCTGATGGCCATCGTGCCCGGCCTCATCGCGTCGTCCATCCGGGAGGCCCAGACCTTGACCGAGTCCGCCTTGTACATGTTCTTCTTGAGCGCCGGCGAGGAGGCGAGCAGATCGACGATGGCGTCGCGCTCGGTCTGCCAGATCGCAGCGGCCCGGGCGTGCGCCTCGCACCAGCGCGCCACCGCGACCTCGTCTTGCCCGGGCGCGGCGGCAGGCAGAACCTCCAGATCCAGGTTCCCGGTCACCTCCCGGGCCAGATCGACAAGCGCTTGGAGCGTCACTCGAGGGCTGTCGGGACGACAGACGAAGCTGACGAACCGGTCGGACGCGTCGTAGAGCCGGCGGGCCCAGTAGTCCTGGGCGATCTCCGTGATCAGCGCCCCCTGGTCCGTGATGAAGCTGGTGTCGAATGAGGTACCGCTCTCGAAGGCGTTGTCCTGCAGCGTGCGCTGGCAGAAGCTGTGGATGGTGTAGATGGCCGCTTGATCGAAGGCGTGCAGCGCCGCGAGCAGGCGCGTTCGGTCCCGCGCGACCGTCCCCGCTGCTTCGCGCAGCCGCACCAGCTCGTCGAGGACCGCGTCGTCCGGATCGCCGCCACCCTCCAGGGCCGCCATGGTCCTTCGGATGCGGCCGCGGATGCGGTCTCGCAGCTCGGCGGTGGCCGCGCGGGTGTAGGTCACCACCAGGATCTGATCGACGGTCAGCCCGCTCTCGATCAGCAGCCGCACGTAGAGCGCGGTGATGGCGTAGGTCTTGCCCGTGCCGGCGCTGGCCTCGATCAGCTTCGTGCCGCGGAGCGTGACCCGGTTGGGCTCGAGCGCCTTCATCGCGACACGTCCGATCTGTGGCTCAGCAGCGGCCCGAAGACGGTGCTCGCCGCGGTGGGGAAGTTGACGTAATCCTCGGGGACCTCCTCGCAGGGCAGGTAGCTCGGATCCAGCGGGTCGTCGCCGCCGAAGACCTGCTGGACGTACGTGTCGTGGGACTCGCCGAAGCTGTCGTCCCAGCTATTTGTAAACTCACGGCGCGCCCGATCGATGGCTGACGCGGAGATCTCGCCGTGGTCCAGGCCGCCCGCGTCCTGCTGGTAGGTACGGGAGGCTCCGGGAAAGAACGGCAGAGGCACGCGCTGGCCCAGCCGGTAGAGGCGCAGCAGGTCGCCGAGGACCACCTCGGGTTGCTCGACCGGCTCGAACAGGGCAGCCTCGGCTCCAGACCTGGCCGCCGACCAGCCAATGGCCACGCTGCGCTCGGGATGGCCGTCCTGCCGCAGCCAGCAAAGGACGACGTGGCGGACCCAGACGTCGAGCTCCCAGGGCCGGCCCAGACTGGCGAAGCGGACCATCAGCCGGGCCGCGGGCCACAGATCGCCCACGCTGCCGGTGATCCGGGTCCCGTCCAGCACGCGATCGACATCGATGCTCTCAAGCCGTCCGCCCGCCGTCCAGGGGATCTGCTCCCGCCTCAGGGCGTCGACTGACAGCAACAACCCAGAGTAGACCTGCCTGCCCACCGCCCCCAGCGGCAGCGCGCCCGTGCCACGCACCGTCGCCAGCGCCTCGTCGAGATCGTCGCCCCGCAGCGCCCGCTCGAGCAGCCTGGTGCCGAGCTTCCAGCGCTCGAGACCGTCGAGCGTGATCGGCTCCCGGTCATTGACGCCCTCGTCATCCTCTCCCAGGTAGAGCCCGAGCCGCCGCTGGACGAAGGCCCGCGTGGGGTGCAGGAAGAACCGCGCCAGCTCGTCCAGCGTAACCACACGCTCCTCTTCGACTGTCGAGGCCAGGGGTGCCGACAGGAAGGGCCGCGGCTCGGCGCGCGGGCCCGCGAGGCTGCAGGCGCCGTCCCGGTAGGCGCTGGAGTAGCTGAAGAGGCGCGCGTCCTCGTCGTCACCGAAGTATCGCGGGCTGAACGGTTGCAGCGGATGCGTGAGCACGATCTGCTCGCGGACGTCCTGACCCCCGCGGTCCAGATCGATCCGAAACGACTCCTCAATGGTGTCGAGCAGCTCTCCGACGAGAACGGAGGGCGGCAGGTCCACGTTGCTCTGGATGCTCTGGCCGACGTAGGTTATGACCAGCCGGTCGCGGGCCGACAGCAGCGCCTCGAGCATCAGGTATCGGTCGTCGTCCCGCGGGGTCCGGTCGCCGATCCGCGGCTGCGCGGTGATTCGATCGAAGCCCGGCGACTGCGGCGCCCGCGGAAAGGCGCCGTCGCTCATGCCCAGCAGACAGATCACGCGAAACGGAATGCTGCGCATCGGCATCAGCTGGCAGAAGGTTACGCCCCCGGCGAGGAAGCCGCTGGTCGACCCCCCGCGCTCGAGCTCGGCCGACAGCAACGACTTGATGGGATCGAGCGGCAGCTCGGCGTCGAAAGCGCCAGACGCGGCATTCTGCGACAGCACGGCGAGGGCGTCCCGCACGGTCTGGTGCTGGTGGGCGTTGTCCTCGGAGCTCGAGATCATGCGCTGCAGCAGGCGCTGGAGCAACTCTTGCCACTGCCCGACAGTGTGCCGTCGGGAGAGGGGCTCACGAAATGCAAAGAGCGCCGCGCAGAACTCGGCCAGCAAGCCCAGCACCGGAGCCTGACTGCCCTCGATGTCGTCATAGGGCAGGACCCCGGCAAACAGCTCGCGCTCGCCCGAGGGCATGGCGTAGCCCAGCAGCAGCCGGTCAAGGCCGAAGCGCCAGGTGTTCTCATTGTACTCGGGCTGCCCCACGGCCACCCGATCCTCGACGTCCTGGCCCCAGCGGACACCGGACTCGGCGACCCATGAGCGGATGGTCGTCAGCTCGTCGACCCCGATCTCGAAGGCCGAGCGCACCACCTCAAGGGTGAGGAGATCAAGCACGTCCGGGGCAGTCAGGCGCCCCCTCAGCACCTCGAGCACCCTGAAAAATGCGTCGACGACCTCCTGGGTCGCGCGCGCCGACCGATCGGCGATGCGGTAGGGAATCCGTGGCCGATGATCGGCGGTACCACCAAAGACCGCGTCGATCAGCGGGGCGTACGCCTCGATCCCCGGCGTCATCACCACCACGTCGCGCGGCTCGAGGGTTGCATCCGCCTCGAAGAACGAGAGCAGCTGGTCGTGCAGGACCTCGAGCTCGCGCGTCGGCCCGTGGCAGGAGTGAATGGCGATGGAGTGGTCATCGGCCGCCAACTGCAGCGGCTGCACCTCGAGATTGCCACCGTGACGGTGCCGCAGCGCGAGGATGTCCGACTGCAGCACGGTCAGCATGGCCCGTCCGGTGGCGTCCGTCGGCTCGCGGTAAAGATCGCGGTCGCTCTCCACGTAGTCCGTCCAAACCTCGAGCACCTGCTGGAAGTCGCGCTGCAGCCGCCCGAGCGACGCCAGCAGAGGATTGCCCTCCGAGGCGTGGAGCAGCTCCTCGCCCCCGTCAGCATCGAGGCTGCGCTCGACCTGACGGCGCAGGATCTCCCGTCGGGAGCGGATGTCGACCCAGTACTCGCGCGACGGGCTGAGCACGAAAAGGTGGATCTCGATGCGTTGTGCGAGGGACCAGAGCAAACGCACGTAGGACGGCGGCAGCGCCGAGATGCCAAACAGGCTCACCCGAGGAGGGAACCCGTCGATGGGGCCAGATCCTGCTCGAACCTGCTGGTGGAAGGCCGTCTCGAGCGCCGCCGTGTGTCCACGTCCGTCTTCACGTCCTCCACTGTGTGCCGCCACCAGCGCTCGCCACAGGGACGCCTGCCAATCGTCACCCTGGCCCGCCTCCCACTGGAGCACGAGATCCGGCCGGTAGACCGTGTAGCGGTCGAGGACATTGGCGATGCGTTGGGAGAGCTGCAGCAGCTTGCGCAGATCGTCGTCGCCGCTCAGGAAGTTGCGGATCGCCTCGAACTCGGGAGCCGCGGCCAGCTGGGGCAGCAGCCTGGCGATGGACCACAGCAGCCTGTCCGGCTCGTAGGGGGCCCGGTCCGCCTCGTTCTCTCCGAGCACGGCCGAAAACGCGCGGTCCACGATGCTGCGGGGAAAGGGGAAGTCCGGGTTGGCCCAGACGCTCAGGTGCCGGGCGAGCTGCATGGCGAGCCAGCGTTCCATACCGCGCCCCTGGACGACGATGCACTCGGGCACGGTCGGCGGTCCTGCCGGCCGCGCCACGATCTCCGCCAGCTCGGCCACCAGGGCCTCGGAGCGGTTGCTCCTGTGGATGAACATGCCGTGGCCCACGGCCCGTTACCCCTCGCGCTCTTCCGATTGACAGTCAGACATCCTGACCCAGCTCGATCCTGTTGCCCTGGAGCAGCTGCTCGTGTCGCGGGTGACAGGTCAGCACGATGACCTGCTTGTCCTCGGCGAACCTCCGAAGGATCTCGCACGCGGCCTGCTGCCGCGCGGGGTCCATGTCCACGAGCGGGTCGTCGAGGACGACGAAGCCGCCCAGGCCCTGCAAGAAGTGCCTCGCCATCGAGAGTCGGACCGCCAGCCCGAGGCAGGACCTGGTCCCCAGCGAGAGCAGCTCGTAAGGCAGCTCCGCCTCGTCCGGTCGACATGCCACCCCCCACGATTTCTCTTCCAGGCGCACCGTCCGGTAGCGTCCATCGGTCAACGGGGTCACGATCTGCTCCAGCTCCCCGAGCCAGGGGTCCAGCGTCTCCGCGTCCATCTCTGTGCGCGCCGCCTCGAAGGCGATCTGCACCCTCCGCAGGGACTCCCCTCGCTCCTCGATGCGCAAGAAGTCCGACTCTGTTTCAGTCAGCTCCTCTGCCAGCTCCTCCTGCGTCTGGTCCGGCGGCACCAGCCCCGCCCGCTCGATCTTCTTGTCGCTGAGGGCGCTGCTGGCCCCCTCCAGAGCCCGCTTCTTGGCGTCGTACCCGGCGATGAGCGCCTCCGTGTCCTCCGCACCCGCCAGCAGAGGCGCCAGCTTCTCCAGCTCCCTGGTCTTGCCCCCGAGCTCGGCCTTCTTTTCGACCAGCCGCTCCAGCACCCCGTCCTTGGAGCCATACGCCGCTTGCCAGGCGCCGACCTGCTCCTGCCCGGCGCTCAGCGCTCCCTTCGCGGCCTGGAGCCTGGTTTTTTCATCGGTGAGGTCCTGAACCACCGCCTGCACCGGCCGTGGAACCTCGATCTCGGCGACCTTCCTGGCGCTCGCCTCGAGCTCGTCGTAGCTTCGCCCGTCGAGGATCTCCTCCAGCTCGCTCTGCAGTCGTGCGAGCTGCTTCCGATTGCTCTGCCCGGCCTCGGATGCTCGTGTCGCCTCGTCCACGTCGCCGCACTCCAGCTCCGACAGGAGCGCGCGCGCCCTCTCCTCTGCCGCCTGATGGCGGCGCTGTAGCTGCTCGAAGTCGGCGTCGCCGGACCTGGCGGTCAGGCTCCAGTCCGCGTGCCGAATCTCGATCCGGCCGCCCGCCCGAACCTCGATCGTCTCGCCTCGATCCAGCGCGCGATCCTCCTCGATCTGGAGGTCGCGTTGCACTCGGAGCTCGATTTGCTCCTGCGCATGGAACTCGAGGGTCATGCGGCCTGCTTCCAGGCTGATCCTCGTCTGCTCGAGCTTTTTGTTCTCCTCTACCAGCTCGGCCAGCCGCGCCGGGTCGATGGTCTTGGCCTCCTCGAGCGCTCTGCTGGTCTCGGCGACCTTCTCCTTCTTCTCGGCTGCGCGGGAGAAGCGTTCGACAAGCGACCTGCTCTGACTGTGAGCTTCAGCCCGCTCGAGCTCCTCGCCGAGGACCTCGACCCTCTTGCGGTGGGTCTCGTGCTCCTTCTGATGTTGCCTGAGATTCTCCTCCAGCGCCGGCCATCGATGGTTGATCTCGGCCAGCGTCCCGTAGTCCACTTCCAGGGCCTTCTTCTCTGCGGCGAGTACTCGTTGACTGCGCGCGGCCTCGATGACCGCCCGGTTCTGATCCACAAACCCGCTCAGGTCCTCTACCTCCGCTTCCAGTCGCCCGATCTCGGCGTTGACGGCGTCCATCAGCTCCTCGTGTGCTCGCGCGGCGGCCAGCGCGCGTTTCACCGATTCCCTGCGATACCAGGCATCCAGAAGCTTCCCGACGCCGCGCCGCCACCGGTTTTCGAGGCCCCGACCGCCCTCCGGCCGCCCTGCGTCGAGGTCCCACCTTTCGTACTGCTCCTTGAGCTGCTCCTCGATCGACGCGCTCATGGCCTCGATGGAGACCCCGTCCGTCTCGAATGCTGCTTTGCGCAGCAGGTTGGCGAAGTCCTCGGTCTGCTCGGCGTTTTCCGCCAGTCGGCTCAGCGAATCCGGCATGTGCGACTGGTACGCGATCAGGACATTCTCGTAGCTGCCCTGCTTCCGAACCAGCAGGTCTCTCAACTGACCGTCGACAGCGGCATCCTCGGTGATGAGCTGGCCGTCGCATTCCAGCTCGGATCGGCACGTCCCGCCCCACGCCTTGCGCAGGGTCCAGCTCCGATCGGCAGCCGCGAAGATGAGCTCGACCTGGATCGTGTCACCGCCTCCAACGGGCAGGTACCTGCTGATCTCGTTGTCCCATGTCCGCTTGTAATACTTCGTGGGTTGAAAGAGGCACAGCTTCAGGGCGTTGACGAGCGTGCTCTTGCCGGCCTCGTTCGGTCCCAGCACGACGTTGAGGCCGCGCTGGAAGGCGACATCCCTGTCCGTCAGCCCGGCAAAGGGATGGAGCCTGATGCGCTGGACGATCATCGCCGGGCCTCCTGGATCAGCTCGTAGGCCAGCTGTAGGGCCAACGAATCGCGCGGTTCCAGCGCCAGCGACGACAGCACGCGGTGAGGAAACGATGCCTCCGAGAACTCGGCGTCGATCTCCTTCTGCGTGATCTTCTGTATCACCTCCGAGAGGTCGGCCTCCAGGTAGAGCACACGGCCGCGTAACTCGTCGATCAGCGCCTGTCGTTCCTCGTAGATCTCGGCGGGGACCTTCCCGCGCAGCGCCAGTTTCACCAGATCCCGTCGTGGATCCATGGCGACGAAGAGCTCCCGGAGCTGCTCGACATCCATCTCCGCCGAGATCTCCCGTTCGATCTCGTGGAAGCGAAAAGTCCCCGTCGTCACTGACTTGTAGCGGATGGCGCCGCTCTCCTCGAGCTCGATGATCCAGGCATGGCCCGGATGCCGGCAGTCAAACCCGTCCGGCTCGGGCGTTGACGGAAAAAAGACCCGTTCCTCGCTGCCGCCATCTGTGTCCGGATGTCTGACGTGCGTGTGCCCGAGCAGCCAGGCGTCCATGGCCTTGTCGTCCAGCTCGCGCCTGGACATCGGATAATACTCCTGGTTGAAGTCGGGCGACAAAGCCTCCAGGCTGCCGTGTGCCAGGCCAAGGTGGAAACGCACGCCCTCCAGCTTCGTGCCGGGCCCGATCCAGCCGATGGCGTTGGTAACCAGGTGCTTGGCCGAGCAGGGCCCCGGGTAGATCGCGGCATCCAGATCGAAAGGCCGCAGGTCGAGGGGCTCGGGCGCCGTCAGAACCAGGACCCGATCCCCAGCCACATCGCGAAAGCTGTCCCAGATCGGATCCTCGCCGCGCTGCAGGTAGTCGTGGTTTCCGGGCAGCAGCGCCACCACCCCCTCGAATCGGCTTAGCGCCGCCGCCGCCTCCTTTAGGTCTCGCTTGGCCACCCGCGGGTTGTCGAACAGGTCCCCGGCCACCACCAGCAGATCACAGCCGCGGTCATTGGCCAGAGAGACCATCCTCTCCACCACCTCCTGCCGG
>Ga0180009_10006011_pt1 | contig 12845 bp, 8 predicted proteins | sample OS_PC_MetaG_FD_123537 | JGI IMG/M metagenome (GOLD analysis project Ga0180009, IMG submission 123537) | Groundwater microbial communities from the Aspo Hard Rock Laboratory (HRL) deep subsurface site, Sweden - OS_PC_MetaG | ecosystem: Environmental > Aquatic > Deep subsurface > Groundwater...
ATCGCGAAGGACGGCGTCAGCGAAGACGATCTCAAGAACGCCAAGAGCTATCTGACCGGGTCTTATGCCTTGCGCTTCGATACCAATACCAAGATCGCCAGCCAGCTTCTCGGCATCCTGGTCGAGGACATGGGCATCGACTACGTGACGAAGCGCAACGCGCAGGTGGAAGCGCTGACGGTCGACGATTTGAAAAAGGCCGCCGCGCGCTTCCTGAAGCCGGACGACATGATCGTCGTCGTGGTCGGCAAGCCGAACGGCTTGAAGGGGCTGTAACACAGCCTCTCCGCCTTGGAGGGACCGCGCCTTCGGCCAAAAACCTGCCGGTGCACAAAACCGCGCTGCTGGTTGCACGCAGGCCTGCACTATTTCGCGGGCTTGACGGATGGTATCGGCGATGGCCAAAAGTCGCCGGTGACTTTTCCTTCCAGCAAAGGCTGAAGCAGCGGCATGGCACAAACCCCAATGCGTGATGGAGTATCCGCCTACAGGCTCGACATTGCGGGTTGCCTCAACGGTGCAATCGGAGAGCATGGCCTCAGTCCGGCGGACCTGGAGGCGGCCTGCACCCAGGTCGAGCCGGGCTTTCGCCAGATGCAGGCGGAGGCGCGCGATGGCACTTTGCCGGTCCTGAAGATCGCAAGCGCGCGCGATGACCTCGCGGCGGCCAGCCATGCATTGGAAGGGCTATCGAAAGATGCCCGGGTGGTGATCTTTTTCGGCACGGGCGGCTCCGGGCTCGGCGGGCAGGCGCTGGCGCAGCTGGCCGGCTGGAATATCGCCGGCGTTGCCATGCCCGGTCAAATGAAGCGACCGCGCACGCGGTTTTACGACAACCTCGATCCTTCGACGCTCAGCGGCCTGCTAGCGAACACGGACCTGGCGACGGCACGGTTCGTCATCACGTCGAAATCGGGCGGAACCGCGGAAACACTGGCGCAGGCGATCGCGACGTTATCGGCGGTGAAGGCTTGCGGTCTCGAAGAGCGCATTCCGCAGATGTTCCTTGGGATCACCGAAGAAGCCGTGCCGGGGCGGCACAACGGCCTCAGGTCGCTCCTGGCCGCGCATGACATTGCGATGCTGCCGCATCCCGACGACATCGGCGGGCGGTTCTCCTGCCTGACCATCGTCGGCCTGATTGCGGCGATCGCACGCGGTCTCGATGCAATGAAGATCCGCGAGGGCGCCCAGCACGTCATCGACCAGCTGGCGGCGGCGTCGGGGCCGGCGGACTGCCCGGCGGCGCTTTCGGCGGCCGTTTCGGTGGCGATGTCGAAGCAGCGTGGGACGCGGGTACTGGTGCTGATGCCCTACGCCGATAAGCTCGGATATCTGGCACGCTGGTTCGTGCAGTTGTGGGCGGAAAGCCTCGGCAAGGGCGGCGAGGGGACGACGCCGATTGCGGCGATGGGACCGCTCGACCAGCACAGCCAGTTACAGCTTTTCATGGACGGTCCGCGCGAGCACCTGGTGACGCTGATGCGGTTGCCGACTTCGGGAACGGGGCCTGTGATCGATGCCGGCATGGCACGGCTTGCCGGGGCCGATTATATGGCGGGGCGCGCGGTCGGGGATGTCGTCGCGGCGCAGGCGGACGCGCTGCCGGCGGCGCTCGCCAAGGCCGGGCGGCCGGTGCGGACGATCGATATCCACAGCCTGGACGAGCGGGCAATCGGCGGGGTTATGATGCATTTCATGATCGAAACGATTCTCGCCGGGCGGATGCTCGGCATCGATCCGTTCGACCAGCCCGCCGTCGAGCTTGCCAAGGTTCTCACGCGCGAACGGCTGGTGCAGCCAACGCGGGGGTAGAGACCCACCGCCACATGAGGTTCGCCTTGCCGATCCGCCAGCTTTCGCCAGAGACGATCAACCGGATTGCCGCGGGCGAGGTCATCGAGCGGCCGGCGAGCGTCGTCAAGGAACTCGCCGAGAACGCGATCGACGCGGGCGCGCGCAACCTCGAAGTGGTGACGGCCGGCGGCGGCTTGTCGCTGATCCGGGTCAGCGACGACGGATCGGGGATGGGAGCCGACGATCTGGCGCTTTGCGTCGAACGGCACGCCACTTCGAAACTTCGCGAGGACGATCTCTTCGATATCCGCAGCTTCGGTTTTCGCGGCGAGGCGCTGCCGTCGATCGGATCGGTGGCGCGACTTGAAATCGCCAGCCGGGCGGCGGGCAGCGCGGAGGCGTTCGCCATTGTGGTTGACAAGGGCGCCAAGCACCCAGTGCGGCCAGCGGCCGTCAATCGCGGCACGCTGGTCGAAGTCCGCGATCTTTTTTCCGCGACGCCTGCACGGCTCAAGTTCCTCAAGTCCGAGCGGGCCGAAAACCAGGCGACGAGCGATACCGTCAAGCGGCTGGCCATGGCGCATCCCGAAGTCGCGTTCACGCTGGTGACGGGGGAACGGGCGAGCCTCAAACTGCCGCTCCAGGAAGCTACGCCGCAGGGTTTGCTGGCGCGGCTTTCGCGGATCATGGGCCGGGATTTCCAGGCCGACGCCGTCGAAGTCTGCGGCGAGCGCGAAGGGATCAGGATCGCGGGCTTTATCGGACTGCCGACGTTCAATCGCGGCGATGCCAGCCAGCAGTTCGTGTTCGTCAACGGGCGGCCGGTGAAGGACCGGCTGCTGATCGGTGCGCTGCGGGCGGCCTACGGGGACACGCTGGCGCGCGGGCGGCATCCCTACCTGGCGCTGTTCATCGATCTCGAACCGCGCGACGTCGACGTCAACGTGCATCCGGCCAAGGCGGAAGTGCGCTTCAAGGACTCTGGCGCGGTGCGCTCACTGGTGATCGGGGCGGTGCGGCACGTTCTGGAACAAAACGCGATGCGGGCCTCGTCGCGCGGCGGGCGGGAGACGATCGAAGCCTTCGCGCCGGTGCGGTTCGCTGGGCCGGCAGCTGCGGGCGGGATCAGCGTGGCGGCTGGACGGGGAAGCCCGCGGACGACATTCGCGTTCGCGGCCGAGATGCAGGCGCCCGGTGGATTTGCCGAAGGGGAGCAGGCGCCGTTCGCGGGCTTTGAGGGCACTTCGGGCGAAGCGGGCGCACATGCAGAGCCGGTTGCGGATGACATTCTGGACCGGCCGCTAGGGGCGGCGCGGGCGCAACTGCACGAGACCTACATCGTGGCGCAGACGCGAGATGGGGTGGTTATCGTCGACCAGCATGCGGCGCATGAGCGGCTGGTGTTCGAGCGGCTGAAGAAGATGCTCGCGAACGGCGGCGTGGCGCGACAGGGGCTGCTGATCCCGGAGATCGTCGAGATGTCTTGCGAAGAGGTCGAGGTGCTTCTGGAGCGTGTGGTCGAACTCGAAAGCCTCGGCCTCATCGTCGACGGTTTCGGTGTGGATGCGATTGCGGTGCGCGAGGTGCCTGCGCTTCTCGGGCAATGCGACGTGCGCGGGCTGGTCCGCGATGTCGCAGCCGAGATCCTGGACGATGGCGCGCAGGGCGCGCTCAGCGAACGGCTCGAAGCGGTGGCGTCGAGGATGGCGTGTCACGGCAGCGTGCGCGCCGGGCGGCGGCTTACCGCGCCGGAGATGAACGCCTTGTTGCGCGAGATGGAGGCGACGCCTTATTCGGGCCAGTGCAATCATGGCCGGCCGACCTACGTCGAGTTGAAGCTCGGCGATATCGAGCGGCTGTTCGGGCGGAAGTGATCCTGGTCGCTCGTACTCAGCCGCGGTGGCGGGCGTGGACGACAATGAGGACGCCGAATATGCCGAGGCCGATGAAAGGCAGCAGCGCCGTGTCGAAGGCCGTCACGTGCAATTGGCCGAAGGCTGTGGCGAAAGCCTGGATGGCAACCACCGAGAGCGGCGTCAAGGCGCTGGTCGCCAGAAAGCTTTCCGTGCCAATCTTGACCACCGAAGAAAACGTCAGATAGGTCATCGCGACGAAGATCGGCGCGCCGAGAACGATTGCGGTGACCAACGTCGGGGGATGCCAGAACGCCGCGAGCGGGGGGATCAGCGCCGGGGCTTCAACAGCGCCGAACGCCGCGAGCGCAACGAACGGCAGGAGCACGCAGGCGCCGATCAGCGTCGTCGAGGCGACGACGAGGCCGGTGACGCGCAGCTTGACGGCGATGGTCCGCGCGGCCTGGTTTGCCGGGTGCAGTTCGCTGGCGAAGGTCTTTACCGCGACGATCAGCGAGCAGATGACGGCGAGCACGATGGCGAAGATGCGCTCGCCGGGTTCGACGTTCCAAAGGACCGGGACGACGGCGGCGACGATGATGGCGCTGCCGAACCACAGTTTCGGGGTCATGAGGCGGGCGAGGTAGAGCCAGCCGACAACAAGCGAGACGGGGACCGACAGGCGCAGGGCGAGGCTCGTTTCGGCCGGTGGCAGGACGCCCAACAGCTCGAAGTAGAAGGCTTCGAGCAGGACCGTTGAAGCACCGAAGGCCAGAGACTGGCGGGCGAACGCGATCTTGGCGGGGCTCTCGCCAAGGCCGGTCAGCGCCAACATGCCGGCGGCTGCGAAGCCCATGGCGTAGAGAATGAAAACGACGAGATGGGCGCCTGCCTGCTGGGCGATGGCGTAGACGACGGTAAGGGCAGAAATGGCGATGACGAAGAGGCCGGCTTCGACCCAGCCGTTGAGACCGCCACGGTGCTCGTCGCGCATGCGAAAGATCATGCGGCGGCATCCGGCCCGGCCGGGGATGGCGATGGGCTGGCGGTCTTCAGGAAGGTAACGGTGGTGTCGCCGTAGGTGCGTGCGTCGAAGGCTTCGAAGCCCGCTGGCAGATCGAGCGCCGTGCCGGCGCGTTCCTCGAGGACGGCGATCGCGCCCGCCTTGAGCCAGCCGCCCCGCGACAGCGCCTGCAACGCGGCTTCGCCCAGGCCCTTGCCGTAGGGCGGGTCGAGGAACGCAATATCATAGCGGTCGCGGGCGTTGGCGGGGCCAAGGGCGGTGGCGTCGCGGCGGAAGATGCGGGCACTGCCCTGCAAGCCGAAGGCTTCGATGTTTTCCTGGATGAGGGCGCGGGCCAAAGCGTCGTTCTCGACGAACAGCGCGTAATCGGCGCCACGCGAGAGCGCTTCGAGGCCGAGCGCGCCGGTGCCGGCGAACAAGTCGATGACGCGGGCGCGTTCAAGGGCAGGGCAGTCGGGGGAATGGGCCAGCACGTTGAAGACCGATTCGCGGACGCGGTCGGAGGTCGGCCGGGTGGCGGCGCCTTTGGGAGCAGCCAGCGAGCGGCCGCGAAATCTACCGCCGACGATCCGCATCAGGTTTCCGGGGGCTGGCGTCTGGGGCGGCGGCCGCGGCGGGGATCGGTCTCCTCGCTCTCGGGCTTATCGAGGCCGAATTCACCGACGAGCTTGGCGCCGAGTTGGTCGGCGAGGACGCGGCGGCGGATTTGTTCGACCTCGCCGGGCTTCAGTTCGGCGAGCTGGAAGGGTCCGTATGAGACGCGGATGAGGCGGTTCACCTCAAGGCCGAGGGAGGCCATGACGTTGCGCACTTCGCGGTTCTTGCCTTCGCGCAGGCCGATGGTGATCCAGACGTTGTGGCCTTGCGTCGAGTCGAGGCTCGCCTCCATCGCGCCGTAGCGGACGCCTTCGTATTCGATTCCGTTCTTCAGCGTGTCGAGTTTCGCCTGGGTGACGTCGCCCCAGGCGCGGACGCGGTAGCGTCTGAGCCAGCCCGTCGAGGGCAACTCCAGATGCCGGGAGAGCGCGCCGTCGTTGGTCAGCAGCAGCAACCCTTCGGTGTTGAAGTCGAGACGGCCGACGGAGACGACGCGTGGCATGTCGGGGGGCAGGTTGTCGAAAACGGTCAGGCGGCCTTCGGGATCGTTGTTGGTTGTCACCAGGCCCTTGGGTTTGTGGTAGCGCCACAACTTCACCGGCTCGGCGGCAGGCAGGGGGTGGCCGTCGACGAGGATGGTGTCGCCGGGGCCGACTTCGACGGCCGGCGTCGTCAGGCGCTTGCCGTTGACGGTGACGCGGCCTTCCTCGATCAGGCGCTCGGCTTCGCGGCGCGAGCACAGTCCGGCACGGGCTATGGCGCGGGCGATACGCATCGGTTCGGAGGGACCCGAGGGGCCGGACGCGGCCCCCGGCGGGGGAGGCGGCCGCTGGCGTATCTGCAGCGGGCGCATGGCGGCGGCGGGGCTCGCGCCGCTGACAGCGGCCTGGCTCAAGTCTTCTGTGGCGCGCCTTGCCTCGGCGCGGGCGACCTGGATGGCGCGCTTGTCGGCGGCATTGCGGGGTCGCGACGGACGCTTGAGGCGCGGGTCGCCTCGGGCAGCGGGGGGGCGCTGGCCGCTTGTCGCTGAAGCAGACGCAGGCCTGGAGCGCGGCACGCCGGCCGCGGCGGCGTCGCCGGTCTGAGCGCCGGCCCGATCGGCGGGCTGGCTGGCCGATTTCGCTGCGGCCTTGTCCTTGGCGGCGATCTTGAGCTTGGCCAGCGCGCGCAACGCGGACTTGCGAGTCATCGGCTGGCCGCCGCCCGGGTTCTTGGCTGGGTTTTTCGCCGAGTTCTTGGATTTAGCCCACGATTTGGTCTGGCCGCGCTTGGAGGCCGGTTGCGAGCTATCCTTGGTTCTGCTGCCAGCGCCAGCCCGTGTTCCGGCTCGTGTTCCGGACCCTGTTTTGGCCGGCGCTCCGGCCTTCGCGCCAGAAGCTGGCGTCCGCGTCGGACGGCGGCTGTTGCCGTTGGGGTCTTTGGGCATCTTGTGGGGCTATCCGCCGACAGGTTTTTGGGGCCGAACGCTACGTGCCGACGCAGATTGCCGCGCCACCGGCTGAACCTAACTGATCCGGTATGGAACGAGAATGGCTCCGTGGGTAGGATTCGAACCTACGACCGTCCGATTAACAGTCGGATGCTCTACCGCTGAGCTACCACGGAATATGTCTCTGGCAACAGGCGGTCAAAAAACCTCAAGACGGAGCGTGGAGCCGCCGTCAGCCTGTCTGGTGCGGCCAAGGCGCGCTTGATAGCAGAAGCCGTGGCGAAACTGAAGCCCTATCGTCATGCTTGCCACGGTTAAGATTTTGCTCGACCGTGGATGCGGTCAGCCGATGGCCGTTCCGATTGCCGGAAATCCGTGTCGCCGCGCGCAGGAAGGTCGATTGGAGGCCACGCCCGGAATCGAACCGGGGTAAACGGATTTGCAGTCCGGCGCGTAACCACTCCGCCACGTGGCCATCCACGGTCGCCAGGGCCTGAGACCCGGGCGAGCGAGCGACTGCTGTATCACAGGCAAGTTGATCAAGGCAATCGGCAAGATTGGGGCGTGTCGCGAAGGTTTCAAGCCCAGCGCGGGTCTGCGGGACAAAGCTCGTGTGTGCGGCTCATGGTCAATTTCATTGCCGCGTCGATTGGCCTATTCTGCGCAGGATCGCGGCGGCGTACCCGCGTGAGGGTCCAGCGAAGGGGAGTTTACATGGCCGACTACGTGCAGCAACGCAAGAACATGGTCGAATCGCAGGTGCGGCCAAGCGACGTCACCGACCGGCGCATCATGCGTGCGATGCTGGAAGTGCCGCGCGAAAAGTTCGTGCCGACAGCGCTGAAGCCGCTGGCTTACATGGATCGGCAAATCGGCCTGACGAAGGCGGGCCGCGGGGGCGAACCGCGCGGCCTACTCGAGCCGCGCGTCCTGGCGAAAATGGTGCAACTGGCTGAAATCGGCGCCGGCGACGTGGTGCTCGATGTCGGCTGTGGACCGGGATATTCGGCAGCCATACTCGGCAGACTGGCGGAAACCGTGGTGGCGCTCGAGAGCGACGCCGAACTCGGCGCCATGGCAGCCGAAGTGCTGCCCAATCTCGGCTTCGACAATGCGGCCGTCGTATCCGGGCCGCTCGAATCCGGCTTTGCGGGCGAAGGCCCCTATGATGCGATTTTCGTCGGCGGGCGCATCGAGGAGATGCCAGAGGGACTGCTCGACCAGCTCAAGGACGGCGGCCGGCTTGTCGCGGTGCGGGGCACGCCAGTGCATGCACGGGCGGTGATCTGGCGGCGAATCGGGGCGAATTTCGACGTCCAGGAGGCGTTCGAAGCCGCCGCGCCGCTATTGCCAGGCTTCGCCAAGGCCAAGTCGTTCGCGCTTTAAGGCGCTTCAGACAGCAAGCTTTACCAATAGTTTAGCGAATCAGCTGCCAATCGGACCTCGACAGAGTGTGCCTTGTCACAGGGCGCCGGAGCAGGTGATGTCGCATAACGTCTGGTATCGAGGGATGAGCGCCCGGCCATGCTGGCCGGTTTCGCGCCGCACGGGGGTTCGTGCCGGCTGGGCATGCGCGTGCGCTGCGGTTGCGATTCTGGCGATTGCGCCGGCCCGGTCCGAGGATCTGCGGGATGCGCTGATCGCCGCCTATCAATCGAATCCCGGCCTCGATGCGGAGCGCGCGCGGCTCAGAGCGACGGACGAAGACGTGCCGCGGGCGCAATCAGGATACCGGCCGACGATCACAGGAGAAGCCTCGATCGCTTCGCAGGACCTGAAGTCGCGTCCGCAAACGTTGAACGACGGCGGCACCAGGCCGACGAACTGGGAAATCAACGTGCGCCAGCCGGTGTTCGATGGGTTTCGCACGACGAATGCCGTCAGTGCCGCGGAGGCGATGGTGCGGGCGGGGCGTGCGCAGCTGGGGGACCGGGAATCGGCGACTTTGTTCGATGCGGTCACCGCCTTCATGGACGTGGTTCGCGACCAAGCCATCGCCGGCTTGCGCGAAGTCAACGTCGGGGTGCTCAGCCGTGAACTGCAGGCTGCCGAAGCGCGCCGCGCGGTCAAGGAAGTGACACTGACGGACGTGGCGCAGGCGCGGGCAAGGCGCGCACGGGCGGTGTCGGCGGCCGATCTGGCGAAGGCCAACCTGAAGATTTCGCGGGCCAGCTTCCTGCGCGTGGTCGGTCATTCGCCTGAAGGATTGTCGGAGCCGCCGCTGGCGGTGCGCGGATTGCCATCTTCGATCGAGGAAGCGCACAGGATCGCCGAGCAGGAAAGCCCAAGGCTCATTGCCGCGATTTATCAGGAGCAGGCGGCGAAATATTCAGTCGATCAGGTTTGGGGCGAACTCCTGCCCCGCGTCGATGTCGAGGCGAGCTATTCGCAGGGCACCAATGCTTCGCCGTCAATCGAAGAGCGCAATTCGGCGAGCATCTCGGGACGGCTGAGGATCCCGTTCTACCAGGGCGGCGAAGTGCATGCGCGGGTGCGCAAGGCCAAGCATAATCACGTCAGCCGGATCCAGGAGATCGAACAGTCGCGCGCCGACGTCGAAGCCAACGTGACGTCGGCCTGGTCGCGCCTGATGGCAGCGCGGGCGCAGCTCGATTCCGATCAGATCCAGGTTTCGGCGGCTCGTACTGCGCTGACCGGCGTTCGGGAAGAAGAAAAGGTCGGCCAGCGGACGCTGCTCGACGTGCTCAACGCGGAGCAGGAACTGCTCGATGCACGGGTGTCGCTGGTCGGGACGCGGCGGGACATGGTTGTGGCGTCTTACGCCGTGCTCGCGAGTATCGGACGGCTCAGCGCCGAAGGTATCGAGCTTGCGACCGACGTCTACGTACCCGAGGCGCATTACGATGAGGTGCGCCGGCAATGGGCCGGGGTGACCATAACGCGCGCGGAAAGCCATGAATTCCCTAGCGTCATGGCGGTGACTGGAGAAGACCTGCCGGCGGTGCGGAGGCCGAAGGTTTCGCGCCGGTCAGTGCGGTTGCGGAGAATCGAGGCGCCCGAGGAGCCGCCGCTTCTGGAACGGTTGTTCAAACAGAGTTTCGGGGCGGAAAGCGTCCTTCAACCCGGCGACGGCACGCGCGAAGCGCGGGATCTCTCAGGCCCGGCGGGTGCTATGGCGCTGCGCGGCCCGGTCGCGGCGGGGACGGTTCAAGGCGCGGTCGGCGCCACCGGCAGCTTGCCGGGGTTCAAATCGTCGCTCGATTAGGCCGGCTCGCCGCTTTATATTGATTAAACCTCCGAAGCCGGCACATAACTCGTGCTCAAGGCCGGGTTTGGCGTGCTTTGCCTCAAACACTGTCGAATCTGAGTGTGGGGATCCGGCAACGGTCGCCGAAGAACGGTTGCCATGAAGTCGCTGTGGATACCGTTGCGCCGGGCTTTCGGCTAACTACTCAGTAAGTCTCGAATCGAATCCGGGGCTGAATTCTATCGGACGCGTTCCCGACTTGTATGTGGATAGCCGGTGGACCAATGTCTCCCCGTGATCGGAATCAGATACGCCGGAGCAGGAAGACTAAGACAGGGGCGGGTTTGGTTGCGTGCCGACGCTCTGACCAACCGGTAGATAATATGCACGATCGCAAGATTGTTACGACGGGAAGGCGCCTTGCGGCCTTGGACATGTGCGCCGCCTCGGCGATTCTGCTCGCGGCGGTGCTGGTTGCTTCGCCGGTCGATCCGGTGCGTGCGGATACCTTGAACGAGGCGCTGTCTTCAGCCTACCGCTATAATCCCCGGATTGACGCCGAGCGGGCTCGCCTGAGGGCGACGGACGAAGGCGTGCCGCAGGCGCGGTCGGGGTACCTGCCGCGCATCAACGGTAACGCCGACGTCAATATCAACGATATCCGTTCCCGCCGCCGAGATGAAAATGCGGGCGGAGGCTTTGATCCCGAAACCGGGCGTATCACTCAAGGCGCTCGGTCCGGCGACACCATCTATCCGCGCGGTTACGGCGTGACGCTGCAACAGAACCTTTTCAACGGTTTCCGCACCGAGAACACGATCGCCGAAGCAGAAGCAAACGTGCGGGCCGGCCGCGAGAGCCTGCGCGATATCGAACGGCAGGTGCTGCTCGAAGCCGCGACGGCCTACATGGACGTCGTGCGCGATCAGGCAGTGGTGCGGTTGCAGGAAAACAACGTCGATGTGCTGTCGCGGGAGCTTCGTGCGACGCAGGATCGCTTCGACGTCGGCGAGGTGACGCGGACCGACGTGTCGCAGGCCCGCGCCAGAAGGGCTGGATCGGTGTCGTCGCTGGATCTCGCCCGTGCCAACCTCAAGAGCAGCCGGGCGCGTTACGAGCGGGTCGTCGGGGGACCGCCCTCGAATCTGGTCGAACCCGGCGTGCCGCGCGGCGTCATGCCGAATTCGCTCGACGAGGCGACCTCGGTGGGCCTCAACGAGAATCCGCTGGTGATCGCCGCGCTCTACCGCGAACAGGGTGCCCGGCACACCGTCGACGTCGTGCGCGGCGAACTGCTGCCAACGCTCAATCTGGAAGCGAGCTATCAGAACAGGTTCAACACGTCCTCGACGATCGCCGAGACGGAATCGACGACACTGACCGGGCGTCTCAACGTGCCGATCTACCAGGGCGGCGAAGTCTCAGCCCGCGTGAGGGCCGCCAAGCACACCCACGTGAGCCGGCTGCAGGAAATCGAGGATGCGCGGACGCAAGTGCGCGAAGCCGTGATCACGGCCTGGTCACAGTACCAGGCGGTGCAGGCGCAGCTCGAATCCGACCAGGTGCAGGTTGATTCGAACCAGACGGCGCTGACCGGTGTGCGCGAAGAGGAAAAGGTTGGACAGCGGACGCTGCTCGACGTGCTGAACGCGGAGCAGGAACTGCTGAATTCCCAGGTTCAGCTGGAGACGACCCGGCGCAACCTGATCGTTGCCGCCTATACCCTTCTTTCTGCCATGGGCCGCCTCAGCGTCGATACCATCGGTGTCGCCGCTACGGTCTATGATCCGGAAGCGCACTACTTTGAAGTTCGGCGCAAATGGTGGGGCATATCGATTACGCACGAGGATGGCCGCCGCGAGGACTACGATTTGTGGGAGTCGCACGGGCGCCACCGTACGCTGAAGTGACCTCCGGAGCCGTCCAATTGCGATAAGTCGCTGAAATTGCGCCAATGATTGCCGGATTTGCGCCATAACCGTGCCCATGATGGCGGTTAGCTAATTTGCGCGTGACGGATCTGCGCAGTGCTCGCTTCAACGGGCGGTCCGGCCCGAAGCGCAGGAAGCCGCAGTTGCGCCCTCAATCTGTCAAGTGTTTTTTGAGCACTTCGCGTTGAAGCGCGCAACTTCAGGCTATATGAGTGGAAGACACCAGCCGGACGGCCAGCAACGGGCAGGCGGACGAACTTGGCGAGGGATTTCGATGAGTATCACAAACGGCGCGGGCGAACCGAGCATGGAGGAGATTCTAGCCTCCATCCGCAACATCATCGCTCAGGAGCCGCCGTCGGAAAAAGCATCTGATCAGTCGGCTGCGGACGACAGTGCGCCGGCGCTTTCGGTGCGGCCGTCGAACGCGTCGTTTTCCGCGTCACCGGCGCTGTCGCCAATAGGTCAAGGGGCTCCAGCAGCTGCGACAGCGTTCGGGCATCGTCCCGGTCAGCGCCAGGAACTGCGGCCCCAAGAGTATGCGGCCGGCGGTTTCGGCGCATCTGCAACGCCCGGTGAATTGCGCTACAGCCCCGGTCCTGCACCCGCTTTCGAGCGATCCGCGGGAAGCCCCGCCGCCGACGATTTTTCCGACGTCTTCGAAGAGCCCATGCACAAACTGCCGATCACGCCCAGCCCGTTCGCCAAAACGGAAGCTGGCGCGGATGCCGGTTCAACGCAGCGCGAACCAAAGCTTCCCAATGGAACCAACGGCACTACCCCGCAAGGCCGGCATCCGGCTCAGAGCGCGCCGCGCGGCGATACCCCGGCGGAGCGTTCTATTGAAACGGCTTCACCGCCGCGCCGCGAGTTCGACTTCGGTACGCTGAGGCCGCCCCGCAAGGATGAAGCAGCGCCGGTCTCGGCGGCTTCCGAGCTTTTTGGTCCCGCGAAGGTCGATCCGGCAGCCGAAGCAACGGCGCCGCAGTCGGATGGACTGGGGCTG
>Ga0180009_10006012_pt1 | contig 12844 bp, 11 predicted proteins | sample OS_PC_MetaG_FD_123537 | JGI IMG/M metagenome (GOLD analysis project Ga0180009, IMG submission 123537) | Groundwater microbial communities from the Aspo Hard Rock Laboratory (HRL) deep subsurface site, Sweden - OS_PC_MetaG | ecosystem: Environmental > Aquatic > Deep subsurface > Groundwater...
CACCCCCGGCCTGGGTCCAGGCCAGGCCGGTGGCTACACCCGGTATGGTCGTCCGGGCCCGGACTTCGCTTTCAAAGCGGGGCGGACCGAGAATAGACGCTATATCGTCGGCCTTGATCACGGTCTTTTCCTGCCTGCCCTTGGCCACTTCGGTAGCCACGAAGCGGCAGACGTTGGCCAGTTCCCGCTCCAGGTTGCGCAGGCCCGCTTCGCGGGTGTAATCGGCGATAATCCGCTTGATCGCCCCATCCCGGATGACGATATGCCCGGAGTTCAGGCCATGGGCCTCCCGCTGCCTGGGGACCAGGTACTTCCGGGCGATCTGAAGCTTTTCCTCGCCCGTGTACCCGGAAAGCGCCAGCACCTCCATGCGGTCCCGCAGGGGGCTGGGTATGGGGTCCAGGAGGTTGGCCGTGGTGACGAACATGACCTTGGACAGGTCGAAGGCCAACTCGAGATAATGATCGGAAAAGGAGTCGTTCTGCTCCGGGTCCAGAACCTCGAGCAGGGCCGAGGAGGGGTCCCCGCGGAAGTCCGCGCCCAGCTTGTCCACTTCGTCCAACATGAACACCGGGTTGTTGGAACCGGCCTTGTTCAGCCCCTGCACGATTCGGCCGGGCAAGGCCCCGACATAGGTCCGCCGGTGTCCCCGGATTTCCGCCTCGTCCCTTATACCGCCCAGAGACAGGCGGACAAAATTGCGGCCCAAGGCCCGGGCGATGGACCGCCCCAGGGAGGTCTTGCCGGTCCCCGGCGGACCGACGAGGCACAGGATCGGCCCCTTCATGTCCGGCTTGAGTTTGCGTACGGCCAGATATTCAATGATGCGACGCTTGACTTTTTCCAGATCGAAGTGGTCCTCGTCCAAAATCTTCTGGGCCTCGACCACGTCCAGACTGTCCTGGGTACTCTCCAGCCAGGGCAGATCGAGAATCCAGTCCAGATAGGTCCGGGAGACCGTGTATTCAGCCGAAGCCGGGTTCATGCGGGCCAGGCGGTCCATCTCACGCCGGGCCGCATCCCGGGCTTCGTCGGGCAAGTCTTTCCGGGCCAGCCGTTCCTCGATGTCCTCGACTTCGACCTGCAGTTCGTCTTTCTCCCCCAGTTCCTTCTGGATGGCCTTGAGCTGTTCGCGCAGATAAAACTCCCGCTGGCTCTTGTCGATCTTGCCTTTGACCCGGGACTGGATTTTGGACCCCAACTCGAGGATGTCAAACTGGCGTTCCAGGAGCAGGAGGACCTTTTCCAACCGGGTCTTGATGTTCAGGGTGGCCAGCAGGTCCTGCTTATCCTCTTTCTTGACGTTAAGGGCGGAAACGACCATGTCGGCCAGGAGTCCTGGATGATCGACGCTCTGATTCATGATGCCCAGTTCGGCGGGCAGATTGGGTGACAGGTCGAGGACCTTTTTAAACAGGCCTCTCACGTTGGACATGAGGGCTTCGATCTCCTTGTCCGTTTCAAACCGTTCCGGCAGAGGCCGGATTCTGGCCGTCATGTAGGGATCGGTTTCCACGGCTTCGACAAACTCGATCCGGCTGAGTCCTTGAGCCAACAGCCGCATGCTCCCGTCGTCTCCCCGGGACATTTTGAGAATGAACGCGGCCATGCCTATCTGGTGCAGGTCCTCCGGGCCGTAATCCTCCTTGCCCTCCCCACCGTTCTTCAAGGCGAACAAAGCGATGATCCGGCCCTTGAGCATGCTGTCCTGGATCATGGACATCAGTCGGGGTTCCATGACCAGCAGCGGGAACACCATCCTCGGGAACAGGTTCAATTCGGCCATGGGCAGGACCGCGAGGGTCTCCGGGATTTCGGGCTGATCCTGGGGAAGGGAGGAATCGGGAACATTGGCTCCCGTCGCCGGGTCCGCTTGCGGCTCAGCCTGTTTCACATCTTTTTCATCCGGCATGACTGAACCCCTTTTCATTTTACCGCGATTCTTGCGGCATTTGGAGATTCCTTGGGCAGCAGAACCCTGAGGAAGCCGTTGTCCATGGTGGCATCGGCCTTTTCAGGCTGGATCGCACCGGGTAGTTTGAAGGCTCGTTCGAAAGAGCCGTAGGCGATTTCGGCCTGATGGATGACCATGGAAACCGATAAAGCGGGCTGCTTCCGGCATCCGGATACCTTGAGGTGATAGCGGTCGACGACGATGTCCAAATCCTTAACGGCCATTCCCGGAATCTCGGCCAGCAGCACAAATGCCTCTGGTGTTTCATAAACGTCCATCTGGGGCGTCCATGTCTGGCCGTGCATGCACACTCGCATGTCCTGGCCGTAAAAAATCTGATTCAGGAGTTTCCGAAGCTCCTGACTTCTGGCTCCCATGTCCTGAACGATCCGCAGGCGTATCATACCCTCACCTCAAATGGCTTCCCGGCGGTCGGCCGGTCCTCTTGTCAGTAGATCAAATCGGACGGGGGCTCCACTCTGGCCGTTCCCGAGGACCCCATATTGTAAAATATCGTTCTGACAGGTTTTTGTAAAGTGATAATGGCCGGGTTCCCGGGAAAATCCTGGGGCCCGTCCTCCGGTCGGGGGGTTAGGCTTGTCCTATTTTTTTCTTGACAATTGGCCCTGCCGTCGATAATTTGCACCATATTGCACAAAGGGAGGGCCTTCAGCGCTCCGAAGTTATAACAGGCTGAATTAATAGGTAAATAAAGACAGGCCCCAAACGGCCCTTTAGAAATTCGACGGATTTTAAAAACGTAAAAAGACGTAATTCTAAGGAGGAAAAGGAAAATGGCATTGGTTCCCCCCCATGGCGGCGGACAACTGAAACCCCTGCTGCTCGAAGGTTCGGCACTGGACCAGGCGAAGCAAAAGGCGGCTGGGCTCAAGCGTGTTGACATCACTTCACGTGAGGCTTGCGACTGCTTCATGATGGGTATTGGCGCTTTCACGCCCCTGGACGGTTTTATGGGCAAGGCCGACTGGCAGGGCGTTTGCGACAAGATGCAGATTTCCACCGGCGTGTTCTGGCCCATCCCCATCACCTGCTCGGTGGGTGACGAGGAAGGCGTGAGCGTCGGCGACGAACTCGCCCTGTACAACGACGAGTTCGGCGGACTGATTGCCTTGATGAAGGTCACGGAAAAGTACGAAATCGACAAGAAGCACGAATCCAAGCAGGTTTTCGGCACGGATGACACGGAGCATCCGGGCGTGGCCAAGGTCATGGAACAGAAGAAGTTCAACATCGCCGGCCCGATCCAGGTGCTGAGCGAGGGCGGCTTCCCGGAAGAGTATCCCGGCATCTACGCCAAGCCGGTCGAAACCCGGGCCATCTTCGAGGAAAAGGGCTGGACGCGCATCGCGGCTTTCCAGACCCGGAACCCCCTGCACCGGTCCCATGAGTACCTGTGCAAGATCGCCGTCGAAATCATGGACGGCGTGATCATCCACCAGATTCTGGGCAAGCTCAAGTCCGGCGACATTCCGGCCGACATCCGGGTCAAGGCCATCACCGCTCTGACCGACAACTACTTTGTCAAGGACACGATCATCACCAAGGGCTACCCCATGGAAATGCGGTACGGCGGCCCCCGGGAAGCCCTGCTGCACGCGGTTTTCCGCCAGAACTTCGGCTGCTCCCACCTCATCGTCGGCCGCGACCACGCCGGCGTGGGCGACTACTACGGTCCCTTCGACGCCCAGACGATTTTCAACAAGCTTCCCGAAGGCTCTCTGGAAATCCGGACTCTGAACATCGACTGGACCTTCCATTGCTACAAATGCGGCGGCATGGCCTCCATGAAGACCTGCCCCCACGGCAAGGATGACCGGCTGCTTCTCTCCGGGACCATGGTCCGCAAGACCCTGTCCGAAGGCGGCAACCTCCCGGCTGAATTCTCCCGTCCCGAGGTGGTCCAGATTCTTCAGGCCTACTACCAGGGTCTTGAAGAAAAGGTCGAGATCAAACTGCACGGGCATGCCACCGGGGATGCCGACAAGAAGTAATCTCCTATTGCTCCATTAGGAACGATTGGATAAAATTGACCGGGTGGCCTCCAGGGGCCCCCGGTCCTTTTTTCCCCGGTCTTTCACCCGGACAGGGGCCGGCGAACCGAGCAGGAAAGGAATTCCAGACTCATGGAACGGACATTGGCCATCATCAAGCCGGACGCGGTTGCGAAAAGCCACTCCGGCCGGATCATCGAGCGGATCGAGGCTGAAGGTTTCAAAATCAAGGCCATAAAGATGCTGCATCTGACCAAACAGGGCGCCGAGGGCTTTTACGCGGTGCACAAGGAACGGCCCTTTTTCAACGACCTGACCGACTTCATGTGCTCGGGACCGGCCGTTGTCATGGTCTTGGAAGCAGACCAGGCCATCATCAGGTGGCGGACCCTCATGGGCGCCACCGACCCGGCCGAAGCGACCGAAGGGACGATCCGAAAAAATTTTGCCGAAAACAAGGAAAGAAACGCGGTCCACGGTTCAGACGCACCGGAAACGGCCGCCTTTGAAATCAGCTATTATTTCAACTCGCTGGAAATCGTCGGCTAATCCCGCATCCGGGCCGCGGCGCCCGGGGCAACCACGAGAGGGGGTTTCGTTTATTCCATGCGTTTCAACCAGGTCTTGGGGGTACAGGGGAAGCGCTTCAAACAAACCATACACGTCATGCCTTGCGGGCCGGCACTGCTCGCCCTCCTCTGCCTTCTATTTCTCGTCCCGTTGACCGGGGCGGCCCAGGAGGAAACCACATCTACGCCGTCGGTTACTCAGTCGGTTTCTCCCCCCGCCCCGGCCACCCCGGCCACCCCGACCGCCACGCCGCCACCGGAAACCGGAATCCTCTCGAGGCCGGCCTTTTACGACTGGCCCCTGCCCGACCGTCTCGTCCTTTGCGGCGAACCCATGCCTTTGGACAATCGCCACGTCTATGAAATGCTGGACCGGGAGTTCACCATCACGGTCTGGAACCCGGCCCAGGTCTTTCTCTGGCTCAAACGAAAAAACCGGTACTTCCCTCATATCGAAAATCGGCTGGCCGCCTGGAAGATGCCTGACGACCTGAAGTACCTGGCCGTGGCTGAAAGCAACCTGATACCCGAAATTCGGTCCCGGGCCGGGGCCACGGGGGTCTGGCAGTTCATGCACCAGACCGGGCTTCGCTTCGGGCTCGAAAAAAACCAGGACGTGGATGAACGCCGCTCTTTCATCTACTCGACCGAAGCGGCTCTCAAGTACCTCAAGCACCTCCGGGGCCTGTTCGGCGGCTGGACCCTGGCCATGGCCGCCTACAACTGCGGCGAAGGCCGCATCCTCGGGGCCATGAAGGACCAGGAGGCCCGGGATTACTACCGCCTGGAACTGCCCGATGAAACCGAACGCTACATATACCGTATCGCGGCCATCAAACTGATTCTCGAAAATCCGACCAAGTTCGGCTACCACCTCCCCGACGAAAAGGCCTACCCGCCGATCGAGGTCGACGTCGTCCAGGTGAACCTGAAAGAGAACATCCACGTCGCCCGGGCCGCCCAGGCCATCGGCACGGACTTCAAGGAACTCAAACTGCTCAATCCTCAGATCATCGGCTCCGACCTGCCTCGAGGACAGTATGAACTGTTCGTGCCCAAAGGTTCAGGGAAACTCATGTCCGACTTTCTCAACCGGGGCGGCTCCCCCACTTCACAAATCCACCTCACATCCGATCGGTACTACACCGTGAAACGCGGCGACACCCTCTCGGGCATCGCCGCGAAAACCGGTGTGCCCATGGATACCATTCGTCGGCTCAACAACATGAGGGGCGCCACAGTGCTTATCGGCCAGCGGTTGCGCTTGTCCCCCTGACGGATGGTCCGACACCTCCTCCAAAGCCCCCCTTTGAATCCGGCCCAAATGGCATTTTCACGCCGAACCGGTTACAACGGATCGTCTTTTCCACTTGACAACCAGGAACTATGGGGTTAAGTATCATTGATTATTATTAAAATATAGTGGATTCAAAAAATGTTTTTTAGCTTGACACACCATATAAAGTAGGTGTAATCGATATAACCCCAAGATATGCCGGGAAAGTGCATCAGGCGCGGGCCAGATGGCAGGACCATGACAGTTCGGTGACCTGACAACTCGGCGGCATATCGATATCGGGCTCGGGGAGGAACATCCGGATATGTCCGAAAGCGCTTCATTTTCAGCGGCGATATCAACAAACGCCACGTATCCACCCTGCGCTGAAGAATGCCTCTGGTATGAGGACAACGGTGAAGACGGAGCCTGCATGAACCGGCATAACTTGATCTGCGCCAAACATCGGGAAGAAATATTCGGCCGTGATTCATGACATACCCGTATTGATATCGGCCGATCGTCCGGTTTTTGGTACGGGTTCCAATCGACCCCCTTTTTTTCGGGTTTTCCGGGCGGGGATAGCCGCCCGCTCCCGCTGATGAGTTTTCCTCCTGAAATCGGCCTCACCGCCGAGGCCTTGAATCGTTTCCTGGTCACTTCGGTTCTGGGGCGACCCGCGCTTGAATTTCACGAGACCATCGATTCGACGAATCTGCGAGCCCGGGAGTTGGCTTTGGCCGGCGGGCAGGAAGGGACCCTGGTGGCGGCGGAGCGACAGACCCAAGGACGCGGCCGACTGGGCCGGGCCTGGCATTCCCCCCCTGGACTCAACCTGTATTTTTCTCTAATCCTGCGGCCCCCACTGTCTCCCGAACACACGACCTGCCTGACCCTGGCCGCCGGCTTGGGCGCGGCCGAGGCGATCGAAAGGATCACGAAGCGGCGTCCGGACATCAAGTGGCCGAACGACCTGTTGATAAGCGGCCGGAAAATATGCGGCATCCTGAGCGAAATGGAAGTCCGGGCCGGCCGGGCCGATTTCGTGATTTTGGGGCTGGGGCTCAACGTCAACCTGGGTCCGGAACACCTGCCCCCTGAAATCGCGTCCCTGGCAGGATCGTTGTTGATCGCCACGGGGCGACCCTGGGACCGGGCCCAACTGCTGGCCGCGCTGCTGAACGGGATCGAGGGCGCCTATTTCGACCTGGTCCGGGGCCGCAGGGCGGCGATTCTGAGCCGATACCGCGAACATTGCGTGACCCTGGGGTCCATGGTCGAGGTAGCCCAGGGCACGACCCGGCGACGCGGGCGGGCCGTGGACATAGACGAATCCGGCGGCTTGATCGTCGAATCCCTGGACGACGGCCGACGGATTACGGTCGATGCCGGTGAAGTCACCCTGATCAAACCAACTCCGTTAGAAAATCCTTAGGCGCCCCAATGAAAAACCCCCGACCGAAATGGACGAGGGTGTATCATGCCTTGGCCGGGCGTGTAATCAGGGCTGGGTCGAGTTACGACCCTGGCCGCTCGACCGCCCGCTCTGTGTTATTCTTCGACGGTTACGTCCGGGGCCGGCGTTTCTTCCTGCTGTTTTTTCAATGATTCGAGTTCCGCCTTGTACTTTTCGGCCTCGGCCCGGTATTTCTCGGCTTCGGTGGCGACCGGTACCGGTGTCTGGGCCGTGGTTTCCTGCATGCTCTGAGCGTCCTTCCATTCTTCAACGCCCAGGTAGGTGGCCAGGGCGCCGCCCAGGATGAGCGCGATGGGGATGCCGCCCTTGAGAAGAATGACAAACTCACTGGACCATAACCCCAAGCCGATGAAACCCAATATCAATGCGATGATTCCCCCGACCAATGTCGTCATAACCCCTAACCTCCTTCAGATATAAACGATGCTTGAAAACCCAGTATCTCTACCTGTCTTTCAGATTTACCACAAATCCCCGACTAAATCAAGGCCGCCGACATGAGGTCCGGGGACCAGCCCTTCCGAGTTCGGATGCCCCTCCTTTTCTCGGGTCCGGCGTCTTTCTGATCTCTTCTCCCTTTCCGGACTCGGCCCGGTCCGGAGGCCGCGCCTCCGAGGGCCGCGGTTGACAATTCGAGTTCGGCGTGGATAATGGGGACAAGGTCGAAGGAGAACGAACATGCCCATTTATGAATTTCGATGCCTTAACTGTGACGAGATATTCGAGGTCATCTTTTTGTCCTCCGGGGAGGAAAAAGAGATGAAATGTTCCCACTGCGGAGCCACGGACATGGAGCGGGTCATGAGTGTCAGCAGCCACGTCATAGGCTCCCCGAGCAGCCGCCCCCAGCCGAATGTATCAACCAAGACCTGTTCCACCGGGTCCTGCTCGACCATCGAGATACCCGGACATGGTGACTGAGTCGGAACAGGCCGCGCTTTTGGTCGAGTTGGAAGCCTTGCGCGCCGAGTTGAACCAGCTCGAGGCCGCCCTGCCCCCTCACGGTCTCAAGCCCGGCCATCTGCAGCGGATCGAAGAGCTGGAAGACCTGATCGAGGCTAAAACCGAACTGCTTCAAACCGGGGCCTTGGGGTCAGGAGACAGCGATGCCGGGTCATAACCATGCGACTCCGGGGACGCGGCTGAATCCGGCATGGGTCGAAACCGCCTTGTCCGAGATCAACAACTCCCCTTATTATCTGCAGCAATCCATGAAGATCGTGTCGCTGGAGTATGGCGCCGCCACCGCGGTTATCGAGGTCGGCCGGAAACATCTTCAGCCGCATCTCAACGTGCATGGCGGCGTTTTTTCCGGCCTGATCGACTCGGCCGGATTCTGGGCCGCATTCACCACCGCACCGGACGGGGCGGACATGACCACGGCGGAAATGAAACTCAGCTACCTGGCCCCGGCCGCCGAAGGACATCTGATCTGCGAGGCCCGGATCATCAAAGCCGGTCGCACCATCAGCCTGGCCGAGGCCCGGGTCGAGAATACCGAAGGCCGGCTGCTGGCTCACGGCACGGTCACTCTGATGACCCTGTCGAATGGCGGAGGCCGGAAATCATTCGGCGGTCTGGCCAAGTTCGTCGATTCCGTCCTGTCCGAAGCCTGATTGAAGCTCCCCGCGGCAAGCCGCGGAGATTTCGCCCGCCCCGCATGTTCAACCCGTCTGGCCGAAGAATCGTTCCACGTCGAGCATGTCATGGGTCAATGGACTGGGCGGCAGGCTGTCAAGGAACAGCCTGCCGTACCGTTTGGTTATCAACCGGGTGTCCAGAACCGCCAGAAGTCCCCGGTCGGCCGTGGAACGGATCAGGCGGCCCAGGCCCTGCTTGAGCGTAATAATGGCCTCTGGAACCTGATAGGTCATAAAGGGGTCCTGGCCTTCTTCCTTGAGTTTCCGGGAACGGGCCCGAAACAGCGGTCGATCCGGCGGGGTGAAGGGAAGTTTATCCACGATCACGGCCGACAGGCTCTCGCCGGGCACATCGACTCCCTGCCAGAAACTATGCGTGGCCAGCAGGACCGAATCGATCTCCTTGCGGAACCGCTCCAGTAGAACAGACTTCGGCGCCTGTCCCTGGACCAGGCAGGGCCAGTCCAGGCGATTGAAGAGCCGGGCCTCGGCCAGCTTCAGGTGGCGGTACGACGTAAAAAGGACGAAGGCCCGCCCCCGGCTGCAACGCAGCAGCCGTTCGATTTCCTCGATCATGGCCGCGGGGTAGTCCGGACGTCCCGGCTCGGGTATGGCGCGGGGAATATAGAGAAGAGTCTGGCGGGCATAATCGAAAGGCGAATCCAGTACGGCTCCTTCCAGTTCTGGATACAGTCCCAGACGCTCTTTGAAATAGTCGAAGGACCGTTGCGTGGCCAGGGTGGCCGAGGTGAAGACCAGAGGCAGTCCTCGGGAGTAGAGTCGCTCCTGGAGAAAGGGGGCCACTTTGATGGGCGAGGCCCGCAGGAAGAGTCCCCGCCCGCGTCTTTCCGACCAATAGACGTAATCCGAACTCATCCCTTCGAGAATGAAACCGAGTTGCCCCCCGAGTTCGGCGGCCCGGGAGGCCAGGTTTTGAATCTCCTCGTCCTTTTCCGCCTGGGGTTCCAGGCGAGCGGCCAGATCGCCCAGGGTGGCCAGTATCTCGCCGCCGAATGTCCTCAACCGATCCATTTCCGGGTCATTTTCAAGCCAGAGTTCCGTCTCGACCGTGGAAACCAGAAACGACCGGGCCAGAGTGTCGGCCTGGTGGCCCAGAGCCAAAAGGACCTGCCCCAGGCCGGGTTTGATCCCGCCCGTCCGGACCAGGGTCAGCTCCGCGTCCCGCTTCAGTTCGGCCAAACGCCAGGAACTGACGTTCATGCCGAAATACTGGGTGGCCACGCCTTCGAGCTGGTGGGCCTCGTCGAACACCGCGGCCTGATAATCGGGTATCACTTCCCCGAATCCCCCGCCCCGGACGGCCAGATCGGCCATGAACAGATGGTGATTGACCACGACCAGGTCCGCGGCGGCCGCGGCCTTTCTGGCCCGCTGTAAAAAGCAGTCCCCGAAATGCGGACATTTTCCCCCCAGACAGCGATCTCCGGGCGACGACAGATCGGACCAGGCCATAAAATCATCCGGGAGATCGACCAGTTCGGCCCGATCGCCCGTATGGGTGCTTTCGGCCCACTCGCGCAGGCGGTCGAAAAACAACGTCTCGTGGGCGGCGACAAAGGTGGGTTCCCGGACAAAGGTCTGGTAGCGGAAAAGGCAGAGGTAGTTTTCCCGGCCTTTGAGCCGAACGGCCCGGAAACCCGCACCCAGACGGCGACGGATAAAGGGGACGTCCTTCTCCAGTATCTGGTCTTGCAGGTTTTTGGTGCCCGTGGAAACGACCGTTTTTCGGCCGCTAAGCAGGGCCGGCACGAGGTAGGCCATGGTCTTGCCGGTCCCGGTCCCGGCTTCGATCAGGGCGAAATCGTTGGTTTCGAATGCCCGGGCCACCTCTTCGGCCATGTGAAGCTGGCCGGGGCGGTGTTCATACCCGGACCAGGTCTTGGCCAGACGCCCGAACGGCCCCAGGATTTCATCCACCCGTTGGGCCAGGGACGAGGGTGACGAGGCGGGGTGATCGGACACCGCGGCTCAGAGGTCCTTTTCGCTCAGGCCCGCTTCCTTTTTCAGGAAGTCATCGGCGCCGCCGCTGATTTCGGAAATACCGGTCCCGACGGTGCCGTCGCGATAGCAGGCCTTGCCGACAAAAGTCACGCCTTCGGGCCATTTGAAGTCCTGAACCGGCCGCCCTTCCAGCGCGGCCTGCATGTAGTAGAGCCAGATGGGCGCGGCCGCCTTGCCCCCGCTCTCGTGGTAGCCCATCCGCTTCATCTCGTCCAGTCCGACCCAGGCGCCGGTGACGTACTCGGGCGTGAAACCGATAAACCAAGCGTCGGCCATATCGTTGGTCGTGCCGGTCTTGCCGCCGGCCGGCCGCTTGAGGGCCTTGACCCGGGTCCCCGTCCCGCCGGTGACCACGCCCTGAAGCAGGGAAAGCATGACCGCCGCCGTTTGGGGGCTGATGACCTGCTCCTCGTGGGGTTTGAACTCCTCGATCACCCGTCCGTCCCGGTCTTCGATTCGGGTGATGTACATGGGGTCGACCCGCCGGCCCAGGTTGGGGAAGGTCGAATAGGCGGTGACCATTTCGGCCAGGGACACGCCCGAAGCGCCCAGGGCCAGGGGCAGGTACGGGGCCAGGGGCGAGGTAATGCCCAGTTTGCGGGCATACTGGATGGCCGTTTGAACGCCGATCTTGTCCAGCAGCTTGATGGCCACGACGTTCCGGGACAAGGTCAGGCCGGTGTACAGATCGGTGGGCCCCAGGAACTTTCCGTCATAGTTGAACGGCTTCCAACGCAAACCGCTGCCGAAATCGTCGTGGACGAAGGGAGCGTCGATGATGATCGATCCCGGCGTGAAGCCGTTGTCCATGGCCGCGGTGTAGATGATGGTCTTGAAGGCCGAGCCCGGCTGCCGGCGGGACTGGACGGCCCGGTTGAACTGGCTCTCCTTGAAGTCCCGTCCTCCGACCATGGCTTTGACAGCCCCGTCCTTGAGGTCCATGGAATACAGGGCGGCCTGGACATGGGGTCTCTGTTCCAGGGAAAGATTCCAGACGCGGGCCTTTTCGTCCTGATCGACGGCCCGGACCAGGATGACGTGCCCCGGGGCGACCAGCTTGTCCAGGGGCTTGATCAGGGCCCACTTGAGGGCGTCGGCCTTGATGATTCCTTCCTGGTCCCCGATCCGGACCTGAACGCTTTTGGCCTTGGCATCCACCTGGGTCACGACGGCCTGATAGAACTCCCCGGCGGCCATCGGGGTCTCCGCAAGGCTCTTGGCCTGCTTTTTCAGATAACCCTCGACCTGGCCCGGTTCCAGGGTCTTGATCGGCCCCCGGTAGCGCCGGCGCCGGGCAAACTCGGCCAGCCCGACCTCGATGGCCTTGCGGGCCGCGGCCTGCATTTCAATGTTGACGGTGGTGTAAACCCGCAGGCCGTCGTTGTACAACTTTTCGGCCCCGTAGCGCTCTTCGAGCATTCGCCGGACGTGCTCGGTGAAATAAGGCGTATAGAGCAGGTTGATGTTGGGCCGGTCGTAGAATTCGAGTTTTTCGGCCACGGCCTTTTCGGCCTCTTCCTTGGTGACGAAACCCACGGCCACCATTCGACTCAGGGTGTACAACTGGCGATTCCTGGCGGCCTTGGGCCTGGAAAACGGCGAGTAGCGGCTGGGGGCCTGGGTCAGTCCGGCCAAAAGGGCCGCCTGGGCCAGGCTGAGCTGATCGACATGCTTGTTGAAATACAGCTCCGCGGCCGACTCGATGCCGTGGGCCCCGTGGCCGAGGTATATCTGGTTGAGGTAAAGATATAAAATCTCGTCCTTGGTCAGATTGCTGTCGATGCGGTAGGCCAGAATGGCCTCCCGGAGCTTCCGTGTGTAAGTCTTTTCCGGGCTCAGAAGAAAGGAACGCGTCACCTGCTGGGTAATCGTGCTCCCTCCCTGGACGATCCGG
>Ga0180009_10006013_pt1 | contig 12844 bp, 14 predicted proteins | sample OS_PC_MetaG_FD_123537 | JGI IMG/M metagenome (GOLD analysis project Ga0180009, IMG submission 123537) | Groundwater microbial communities from the Aspo Hard Rock Laboratory (HRL) deep subsurface site, Sweden - OS_PC_MetaG | ecosystem: Environmental > Aquatic > Deep subsurface > Groundwater...
GAAAAATTAGTCGCTCAGCAAATAGATCCCAGAGTGCCTTGGCTGAATGGTTACAAACTCCATTTCGAATTCAAATGATCAGCTAAATTTTGTATATTGAATTATAGGTGAATTATTGCTGATGATTTTAAAAATTTCAATTCTCCAGTTGGCAATTTGCATTTTTCACTTTACATTTCGATATCTCCGTGTTCTCTGGGGCGAAAAAAATCAAACCATTCCTCCATCCACGCAGATGACCTGGCCGGTAATGTAGGAAGCCTCTTCGGAAGCAAGGAAGAGCACCAAGGAGGCTACCTCCTCCGGCCGGCCAAAACGTTTTAGGGCAATCATGCTTAAAAATTCTTGCTTATATTTCTGGTCAAGCTTCTCAGTTAATTCGGTCTGGATGACCCCCGGACAAACGGCGTTGACCAGAATTCCCCAAGGTGCCACTTCGCGGGCCAAGGACTTGGTGAGGCTAATCACCCCCCCTTTGGAAGCGGCATAATTGGTTTGCCCTGCCCTGCCCGTGATGGCGCTGGGTGAAACCAGGTTAATGATCCTCCCTCGTTTCCGGCCGATCATGGGCCGGAGGGCAGCCCGGCAGCAAAGAAACGTTCCCTTCAGGTTGGTATCGATGACCGCATTCCAGTCCTTGTCCGACATAAGCATCATGTGGCCATCCCGGACAATTCCGGCATTGTTCACCAGCACATCCAGCCGCTGGTATTGGTCGAGAATTTCTTTGAACATGCCGTTCACTTCTTCGTTGCGGGTGACGTCGGCTTTTTGAATTTGGGCTTTTCCCCCAGTTTGCTGGATTTGCGATTCCATTTGCCGGGCTGGGTCTTCATCATGTCCATAGTTGATGATCACTGAAGCCCCTTTTCGAGCGAAGGCCCAAGCAATGGCTTTACCGATTCCCTTGGAACCGCCCGTGATCAAAACCACCTGACCTTCAAAATTCATTCTGCCTTCCATTTTCACATCCTCAAGGATCGTCCTTGATGATTTTTAATAATCATATGGGATGAGCCTATAAAAAGTCAAAAAATCTCTTTCTAAATCTCCCCTCTATTACCTCCCGGCCTCAAGATCCTCTTTACAGGGTTGGGGTATTTCCTTTTTGTACAACTTCTTCTGCCGTAAAAGTCAGAGCTGAACGGCTCACCCAGCGAACCATCTGGGAGAGCACATTCCCGGGGCCAACTTCGATGAAGGTATTGATCCCCTCTTCCACCATCCGGAGGAGAACTTTGTGCCAACAATTGGGTTGAGAAAATTGAGCGCTTAATTCCTGTTTGATTTCTTCTGGAGTTTCTAAAGCTTCCGCCTTCAGGTAGCTTAGAACGGGGAAGCGCGGCGGGTGGACTTGCCAATCCTTTATTTTTTGAGCGAAGGCCCGCGAGGCGCGTTCCATTAGAGGGGTATGGATAGCCCAACCAATAGGAAGACGTTTGGCTAATAAGGCTCCCCGCTGTATGCAAAGTTGAATAGCCTTTTCCACCGCCTCTTCCTCTCCGGAGATAACCACCTGATGGGAGCTATTGATCGAGGCCACGAAAACCCGGTTTACCTCCTGGCAAACAGACTGCACTTCCCCTGCGGATAACCCGATGATTGCCGCCATGGCCCCCTGATAGAATCTTCCTTCTGCGGACATTTTCTCGGCAGCGATCCTAACCCCCTCCAGACCCTGTTCGAAGGAGAGGGACCCGGCCGCGACCAGGGCGGAGAAGATTCCGAGGCTAAAACCCGCAGCCCATCGGGGGGTAAGATTTATCCGGTTGATCTGCTCGGCATACGCACAGTTGGTCACGTGTACAGCAACCTGGGCGTACAGGTCTTGGAAAAGAATCTCTTCCGGTCCGTTAAGGCATAAGTCGAAGAGGTCCAATTCAAGGTTTCTGCTCGCCTGCTGGAATAATTCTAAAGCCCCGGGATACGCCGCCAATCCACGAACCATACCTACGGATTGTGAACCCTGGCCGGGGAAAAGAAAGGCGATTTTAGACATGAGGTACCTTCTTGGAAGCCCTTCGCTCCCGCTTGATTTTCATGTGTTCCCAGAGGGGGCCTTTCACCCCGATCTGGCGCAGTTTGGTTTGCAGGCGGAGAGAGACATTGACGCCGAGCCCCGGGAAGATCCAATCGGGATGGACTTTGGCTTTTTCTTGGACGAAGGCAACAATTTTATCTTTGATTGCTGGAGCAATGTAAAAAGTCGGCTCAAGGAAATCATGAGCGGGAGCAATCATTCCTTCTGCTTCGGCCAGACAGGCCAAACCTGTACCGGGAAAGATGCGCAAGCCCACCATGGCGATTACCGCTGTTGGAGAGATTTCTTCCATAAGCTCAAAAGTTTCTTGCAAAGTTTCCGAAGTCTCTCCAGGCGCCCCCAAGGAAAGGCTATGGCAAACTTCCAGGCCGACCTTACGGGCCAAACGAGTGGCGCGCCGGATGTCATCCGGAGTGAAATTTTTGCCCAATTGGACCAAGACCCGCGGGGATCCAGAATCCGTGCCAAATTCCACTCCTGTACATCCGGCCGTCTTCATGTCCTCGGCCAGAGCAGGACTGAAGTAGGAAGGATGCGCGTAGCAGGACCACTGGAGAGGAATCCCTTTTTCAACCAAGGCCCGGCATACCTCCCGAGCATGGCTCTCGGGGAAATTAAAAATATTATCGACCAGGAAGGCATTCTCAACTCCCCGCCGGATAAGGTCTTCGGCATCTTGGGCTACTTTGGCGGGTGAACGGAGACGAACCTTTCTTCCTTCGATCAGCGGGTAAGTGCAATAGATGCACGAAAATGGGCACCCGCGCTTGCTTTGCAGGTTTCCCATCCCCCCCTCTTTGAAATATTTTCTGAGGTCCAGGCTGCTCCAATCAGGGGGAGGAAGAGAGTCCAAGTCCCGGATGCTCGCCGGTTTGGAAAAATCCTCTGCATCCCGGGCCAGGAAGCCTTCTATGGTACAAGAAGAAATTTTGTCTATCCCCTTTAACAATTCCGGGAAGGTTTCCTCTCCTTCCCCCACAATTCCCCCGTCCGCACCCAAATATCTGAGAATGGCTGCCGGTAGGAGGGTAAATCCTGATCCTCCCAGGAATATAGACGCGGAGGAAAGCTCGCGGCAGCGCTCCATCACCTTTTTATAAAAGGGGAGATACGAAATCGTATTCGGGTAGGATAAGTTGTCAACGTTCCGCAGGGAAAGTCCGATGGCTTCCGGGGAAAAATCCCGGATCGATTTTGCTATCGCCTCTTCCCAGTTTTCAACAAAGCAAAGGTCGAGACATTGCACCTCATACCCCTGGAATTTCAGCGCGGAAGAAAGGTAGGCCAATCCCAAAGGGGCCACAGGATCCGGAAGATTTTCCATATTCGGGGAAATGAGCAAAATGCGCATATAAAATCTTTAACCACAGAGTACGCCGAGACCGCAGAGAAACAATCCTTAACTTGCAGCAATAATCTTCCGGTCTCTACTCCAGGGCTGACGGCTGATCGCTGAAAATTTAATACTATTTATTATCCCGGCGCACTCTGCAATCTCGGCGGTGAATATTTCTTTATTTAATAACACAGGCAAGGAAAGGAGTCAAAATGGAATACCCTTGTTTCATTTTATTCTTTTATGTATCCTATTTCTATGGGCTGGCTGGATAGCATGGGGAAGGAACTGATCTCCTTGGAAGTTTTTCTACCTTTCATCCCCCTTTTTGTGGCCTTCGACGCCTTAGAGATCCTTCCTATTTTCGTCTCCCTCACCTCAGAGATGGAGCAGTCTGAGCGAAAAAGAGTGATCCGTCAATCCACCCTGACAGCTTTTCTGGTGAGCATCGGCTTTCTCGGAGTGGGAGAATCCATCTTTGCTCTGCTGGGGATCTCAGTGTCCGATTTCAAGATCGCGGGAGGAGTCCTCCTCTTTATCATTGCCATTGTCGATTTGGTCTTTCCCGAAAAAACCCGAACCTTTCCTAAAGAAACAATTGGGGTGGTGCCCATTGGAATTCCTTTAATTGTTGGACCGGCTGTCCTCACCCTCCTGCTGATGATTGTTCATACCTACGGTTACTTTTCAACCCTCCTCTGTCTCACCCTCAACCTGCTGGTCGTCTGGCTCGTCTTCACTGAATCACATTGGATCCTGCGCTTCATGAAAGAAGGGGGAACCAAAGGGGTGGCCAAGGTCTCTTCCCTGTTACTGGCTGCTTTTGCCATGATGATGATTCGCATCGGGATAAAGGAATGGATGGATATGTTCTCTCAATCCCATTTTTAAACAATCCGAATTTTTCCTCATCCGGTCAGGATCTGGCAGTGAACGGACAGCAACCAAGTTTGACTTTCTCCCTCGGTTGACGGCTGTAGTTAACGAGATCTATCTCTTTTTCCTCTGCTAATTTGTGGGCCATTTCTCTTCCTCGTTGGATAAAACAGGCAGGGTCAAACTTATATGGGGCAATTCGGTAAAAAAAGATCTTGTATCGGCGGGACAAGGTCTTTATAATCTCCATAATCTTCTGGGTCTCCAATTGCACCCTATTTAGGAATTTCTTCCATCAGAGGGGAATGGGCTCTGCTCAGAAGTTGGAGACCATTCTATAAGCGTTTTCTAAAGTGAGTATTTAAACTAGCGGGGATAAATGGAGAGGATCCATGAAAGCTGCCTACTATCAAGGGAACAGAACCATCAAGGTTGGTGAATCGATCCAGCGCCGGCCCGGGCCGGATGAAGTCCGGCTCAATGTAGCTTATTGTGGCGTGTGCGGAACGGACCTGCATATTTTTAAGGGCGATATGGATAAACGGGTTAGCATACCGCAAGTCGCCGGTCATGAAATGGCCGGCGAGATTGCCGAGGTCGGCGCAAACGTTAAGGATTGGTCGGCAGGCGCATGGGTGGTGGTGCGCCCCTTGGATCCCTGTGGAAACTGCCCGGCCTGTCGCGCCGGACATGCCCATATCTGCTACAATCTCAAATTTCTGGGAATTGACACCCCTGGCGCTTTTCAGGGTTCCTGGACAGTGCCTGCCCACACCCTTCACCGTTTGCCTCCGACTCTTCCTCTGGATCAGGCAGCCTTAATCGAACCCCTGGCTGTGGCCTGCCACGATGTGCGGCGGGGAGAGGTGCAATCCGGAGAAGAAGTTGTAGTTATTGGTGGGGGCCCCATTGGCTTACTGATCGCTATGGTCTCTACCCACCTCGGGGCGCGGGTGTTAATCTCGGAGTTGAATCCATTTCGGATAAACCTGGCTCGCGAGATCGGGCTGGAGACCATCAATCCCCAAGAAGCTGATCTGGCCGCTTGGGTGGGAAAGCGGAGCGGCGGGGCAGGGGCCGATGTGGTTTTTGAAGTGTCCGGGTCTGCGGCCGGCGCTGCTTCCATGACCCAACTGGCCCGGGCCCGGGGCCGGATCGTTATTGTGGCGATTTTCGCGGAATTGCCCAAGGTGGACCTTTTCCGTTTTTTCTGGCGTGAATTGCACCTCTGCGGCGCGCGGGTGTATGAGCCGGAAGACTTTGAAAAAGCCATTGCTTTGGCGGCCAGTGGAGTCCTGCCGCTAAGCCGGTTGATCAGCGACCGGCGGCCTTTGGCGGATTTGCAGGGGGTATTTGAGCAGATCGAAGGCAGGACAGACCTAATGAAGGTCTTGATTGATACCCGAGGAGAATAAATAGATATTCTGAGCCAATTCAGGTTGGATGGTAAGGTCGCGCGGGTGCCGGCTTGCCGACACGGCCGATGATGTGCCCGGTGCGATTCTCACGGTTGTTGGTGATCGATGGGACGACAAAGCAGGATTTTGAAGTCCGGCAGCCGGAATGGTTCCACCGCGAAAGATTCAAGGTCCGGGAAGAGGCCGAGTTTTTATAAAGAAAAAAATATAGCCGATAAAAAAGGAGAAAAGAATGGAAGGGAAGCCCCTTTTAGAAGGGATCGATAGTGGAAGGTTGGAAAGGATTGTCTTGGCTCGTATACCCATTGGCGTGGATTTGTTGGAAGCGATCTACGAGGTGGTGAAAAGGGAAAAAATTCAGAAAGGCCTAATCCTTATGGGAATCGGTGCCCTGAAAAAAGCCGTCTTCAGGAACTTGAAAATTTTTCCCCGAGAATACCCGGTAACGCCCAAAGACCGAATTTATTTTGAGGTACAACAGCCTTTGGAACTATTGTCTTTATCAGGCTATATCGTTCCCCGGGTGAACGGAGAGCCCCACGTACATGCTCATTTTTCAGCTTCCACCGTCATGGGGGATAGCATTGCTACTTACGGCGGGCACCTGGATCAAGGAACGATAACCTTTGTTAAAGCGGCCGTAGCCATTGGGGTTCTGGAAGGAATTGCGATGGGGAAAAAATGGGTTGAGGAACGGAAGACCGAGGATCTATGGGTCGGGAAAGAATAAGGATGACGGTGGAAGGGTTCAAACAATTGGTCATCAGGCATTTTGAGAGAATTCTGGTCGGCCTCATTCTCCTGATGGCTTTCATTGGTACTTACTTTATCGAGGAAAAGTCGATCATCCTCAATTTTTATTTAAAAATTAAAACACTACGCGCATGGCGCTAAGCGCTTAGCGAAGTTCTACTTTCAACTGCGTCCAAATTATTATATCGGCATTTTTTTGGTTGGCTTTAATCCTTTATCTTTGAAATTATTGATGAATTAATTGTTTTAAATGAACCTTTCGAATCTCTCTTTTTTAACCTTGCACACCGGGCAGACTTCCGGAGGTTCTTCCCTGGCGCACAAGTAACCGCAAACCCGGCATCTCCAGACGGGCAGGGGGAGGGAAAATATTTTTTTGTCCCCGGACCCTAATTGGGAGTTTTTCCTCTCTTCCGCCGGCGGTCGTCTTTCGGGAATGGAGTTAATTTTTTTCTCACCTTTTAAAACCGCCCGGGAAACGTAGAGGGCGCAATAACAAGCGTCGAAATCCGTCAAATCAGGATCACGGTAATCGCAAGGACAAATAATATCAAGGTCTTCTTCTTTATTGCCCGCGGCCAACCGGCACGGACATGCCCAGTAGCCATACCTTTTTTCGTTTATGAGTAGGCCCTTGACAAGTTCTTTGGTGAAAGCCACATCCGGGTTAAGATGGTATCCAGAGGCCTTGGCTTCTCGCTGCAACCTATCATATAGTTTTTCCACCTCTTCCCAATTTACTTCCAACCCGTCTTTCATGATTTTAAAGCCTCCTCGATCTTCTTTTCATCAAAGCCTATGATGCAATGATCGTTGATGGAAAGAGTGGGGAATGAACAACGGGGGTTCAGTTTTTTAACCTCTTCGGTGGCTTTCGTTTTTTCTTCACCCTGGAGAAGGTCAACATCGACATAATGATACTCCACGCCCAATTGGTCCAGGAACTGCTTAGTTTTTCGGCACCAAACACAGGTGCTCAGGGCATAGAGCATAATACTCCCTTTCTTTTTTCCGGCGACATGGGTCGTTCCCATTTTCATTTACCTCCCCCTTTAGTTTCATCTAAAAAGGTGATTTACCGCAGAGGGCACAGAGGAAAATTAAGATTATTTAGTTTTTTAACTATGAAATTATTCTCTGGGTTCTCTATGGTTTGAAAAAATCGCTCAATTTAGTTTTCAATTTTCAATAGAAAAGATATGCGAAAGAAGAGTAAGAGTCAATAAGGATTCTGTAAAGGGTGACAAGAGATTGTTCAAATTCAGGTCCTGCTATCAGAAGCAATGGGCCAAAGTAAAGGGAAAGAAAGGGGGTGAGTTTTTAAAAAAATGATTGACGCTGCCTGGACAGAAATAGTTTATAATTCTTTTAAAAGGCTTCGAAACTCGATCCCAAAGGAAGGCAGAAAAACTTTCTTCAAGAAACCGGACCGGACGGAAAAATGAAAAAGAAAGTTATCATCGATTGCGACGTGGGAGTGGATGATGCCCTGGCCTTGATCCAGGCCTTTCATGCCGCTGAGCTGGAGGTAATGGCCGTCACGGGAGTGAATGGGAATGTTCCCATAGAAAAGGTGATGATAAATATTGAGAAGGTTCTTTCTCTGCTTCAGGCTCCCTATCAGCCTATGATTGCCAGGGGGGCGGATAGACCCCTGCAGGAATCTCTCGTCCACACCCCGTCTGTTCATGGAGAAGATGGTTTGGGAAGAGCAGAAATAAAAAGGAGAGAAGGCGCAGAATGGTGGCAGACTTGGCCGGGTCCCGCCGATGGACTCCTTACCCGCATGGCCCGCCAGTACCCCAATGAACTGACTTTGATTGCCATCGGCCCTCTTACCAATCTGGCCTTAGGGCTGCGGAAGGATGCCGAAGGGATGAATAAACTGCGGGAGGTGGTGATCATGGGCGGAGCCGTACGGACGCGGGGAAACATCACGCCTTATGCCGAATTCAATTTTTTCATCGATCCCCTGGCGGCGGCCAAGGTCTTGGAGTCAGGATTACCGATTACGCTGGTTCCGCTTGATGTCACGCATCAGGTTTTTCTGAATGCCCAAATCATCGAAGAGAGGGTAAGGCCCATCAACAATTCCTTATCTCAGTTTGTCATTGATGCGACCGGCTATAATCCGGTTAATCACCAATTCCGAGGAGGGTCGAAGACTTTTTATCTCCATGACCCTCTGGCCGTGGGTGCGGTGATCGATCCGGATTTAATGAGCAAAGAGAAGCTGGCCCTCCACGTAGAGACCGAAGGAGGAAAACGGTATGGCCAGGTCCGGGAGCTTACCGCAGGGAAGGGCCCTCAGTCCCTCGAGGTTTGTTTAAGGGCGAACAAAGAAAAATTCTTAGAAATTTTTTTATCCAGCCTGGAGGGTTGAATCCATGACCAACAAAATGCTGGTCTTGGGAAGTTCCAACGTGGATTTAGTTCTAATGAGAATGTTGCTTATTTCTTAATTCCCCGCTCCTTCTGGGCGTCAAACATCGCCTGGCGTTCCGGCCCGTGGGAGCAGTGGGCCAGAGTCGAATAAGGGGCGCATACCTCCATGGCCGCACCGATGCCATAGGCCATGAATCCGGACATAATCAGGCGCTTCATGATGCGCACGGAGTTGGGCGGAACCATGGCGATGCGCTCGGCCAGAGCCATTACGGTGGGCATGAGCTGGTCATTGGCAACGCACTGGTTGACAATGCCGATGCGCTCCGCCTCTTTGCCGTCAAAATGGTCTCCGGTGTAAAGGTAGCGAGCAGCCCGCTGCCAGCCGGCCAGAGCTGGAATTAAAAAGGTGCTATTGGCATTATGGCGGACCTCGGGCTGACCCAAGACCGCATCTTCCGCGCAGTAGCACATGTCACAGGACATGGCCAGCCATAGACCTCCCCCCATGCAGTAGCCGTGCACTGCGGCAATCACCGGCTTCTTCAACCGCCAGATGTCCAGTTGGCGATGCTGGACGTTCTGATAGTCATGGACTTGGACCGTGGCTAAATACTCGCCGATGCTATCGTAGCTGGCCGGGTCCGTCAGGGGTCCTTTTTTCCCCGGCACAGTACCGATGTTATACCCCGAGCAGAAACCACGGCCGGCCCCACAGATCACCATACAAAAAACCTCGGGGTCGGCATCCCCCTCGTAAAGGGCCTCATGAAGATCCTTCTCCAGATCAGGGGTTAGAGCGTTCAATGTTTCCGGCTGGTTCATGATTATCCTCAAGACCCCTTTGCCCTTCTCACATAAGACCCTTTTATAACCGTAAGCCATGAAGGAACCTCCTCGATGAAAATTAAAAAGTTGGCCTGCAGCCCCTTTATTTGATTTTTCTTCCCATCCTTATATGACATTCAGATAGATTTTAAAAGAGGATTCAATAACAATACGCCTCGACGCTACCTAAGAGTTGTCATAGCCCTTCAACGCCGCGCTGACGATCTTCAAGTGAGAGCAGGTTCGCAGAAAATCCTCGTCGATCATGTCCGGCATAAAGACCATAATCGCCTGGGCATTTTTTGTTCGCTGCAGGATCTCCCCGCGCGGCAGAGATTCGCGCGTGGGATTGGAAATCACAACACATCGTTGGCTTAACAACTCGATAACCTCGGGATGAACCCAATGGGTAATGACGGCTTGCGGTTTCATTGTCTGACTCCTAATCTCATCCCTAAAAGCCGAAGAGGTCTCCGTTCCTTCACATTGCACCTACAAGTTTACAATTTTAAGTAAAATAAAATGTGACAGTTACTCATAGAAATATTTGATGTATGATGCCGTCCTTAACCTTTCGCTATCGTTTTAAGTGAAGCTCATAGAATTAAAGGTCCTTCACCTAAACGAAAATTCCAAGGATCCAAGTCGATCGTAGGATACTTTAACTTTATATCCTCTTTGAACCATCAGGAAATGAGTGACCGATCCGGTCATGATAATATCCCCTGGATTGAGGGACATCCCGAATTCTGCAAGCTTGTTGGCCAACCAGACAACCACATTAACCGGATTACCCAAAACGTCTTTTCCTTCCCCGATAGCGGCGGTTTGGTCATTAATCTCTACCGTCACTTTTTCATCGGCAAGGTTCAGTCTCCTAAAAGGAGTTCCACACGAACTCACCAAAATACCGCGATGCAGGGAATTGTCAGCAATAGCATCCTGGATTTTAATTTTCCAATTCTTTATGCGGCAATCAACTATCTCAATTGCAGGTAAAACCCACTCTATCGCTTCCGAAACCATGAGATGATCAACCCCTGGACCTTTTATCTCCCTCTCGATGCGGAAGGCGATTTCCGGTTCGATGCCAGGTTTGATAAAACCCTCCCAGGGAATTACTTGAGACTCAGGCGAATAGATTGACGAATTCAAAAGGTGTCCGAGGATCGGTTCATAAATAGAGAGCTGCTCTATGATCGCCCTGCTGGTCGCGCCCACCTTCCAGCCAATCGGATGCTCTCCCCTTTTTATCTTTATTCCGCGAAGGCAGAATTGAATCCGATAGGCATCTTCGATATTTAAGGAATGGAAGGATTCCGTAAGAGGTGTGATGGGTTCACTATTGTCCTGGGCTTGTATTAACTGGTAGGCAATCGTTTCTATAGTTTTATCATCCATGGACATTCAACTATCAGTCCGCTTCCAATTTCTTAAAGATTACTATATGAAACTTACATCTTTCAGCTAAACCTGTCAAATGAAGAGTTCAGGAAGTAACAAGCGGTGAAGGATTCAAGAGCGCATTGGATCCCAAAAGCGTTCTGTACTTGGGACTGTGGTGACCCTAGAACTTTATTGATTTTCCCAAGCGAATTTGCTTCGAAGTGAAAACCTTTACCTTCAGCAGAGAATGGTGGTTGGTTATACTCTCCAGGACCTGGGCCGGGTGTTTTCAGCATAGATCTTGTGACGGGCGAAGTGCCGCTGCCGCAGGTTGAAGGGCAGGTAGGCAAAGTAAGGATGGATGGCCGGCCATAAATCTATCCGTTTCCAAATGGAAGAGAAGCTGTAGAACTCCCGCCAAGCCCACTTCCAACCTTCCCGCAGCTGCTCGGGCTCCATGAGCCGGGGACGGAAGTGAGGCGCCAAAATCTCCTGGTTGGGCAGAAGCCACCATTTATCTCGCAGGAGCCGACCTTCCGCCTCAAGCCGTGCATAGAGGCGGGTTCCGGGGTAGGGGGTTAACATGGCAAACTGAGCCAGGATGATCTTGTTGGCGATGGCAAACTCTACCGTGCGCTCAAAGACTGAGGGATCGTCGAAGTCGAAACCGAACATGAAGGCCGCATAGGCGATGATCCCGTGATCGTGTAGCTTACGGATCACCTCCCCGTAGCGCTCCGGATTGTTCTGAGGCTTTCCTATGCTCCTCAACTGAGGGTTAAGGGATTCGAAACCAATAAAAAGGGCCTTGCATCCACTCTTCTGCAAAATCTTGAGGTTCTGTTCATTATCCAGACCGGCCAAGGAAGCCTCACCGATCCACTTCAATTTAAAAGGCTCCAGGGCCGTAAATAGCTTCCGGGAATAGGGGACATTGCCGATCACGTTATCGTCGGCGAAGAGAATCCCCCACCGGGTCAAACCCTGTACCTCGGCCACGACTTGATCGATTTCCCGCATCCGAAAATGGTTGCCGAAGACCGAGTTCACCGTGCAGAAATCGCAATGGTAGGGGCAGCCCCGGGTGGTCTGCACCACATCCAGCGGGATGTAGCTGCGGGAGTGGAACTTGAAGATCCCTCGCTGGGGGACCGGAGAGTGGTTCATATCCACTACTCCGTCCTGCCGGTAAAACCTCTGCAGGCGGTTGGCCTGAAAGTCTTCCAGGACCCGGGGCCAAAGGATCTCCGCCTCTCCTATTACCACCGCATCGGCATGGGCCGAAGCTTCTTGCGGCAGGATGGTTGGGTGGATCCCTCCCAAGACCACCTTGATTCCCTTTTTCCGGCAAGCGTCGGCGATCTCGTAAGCCCGATAGGCAGTTTTGGACATCACGGAAATGGCCACCAGGTCAGCCTTCTGGAAGTCGCTTTGGAGGTCGATGGGGCGGATCTGGTCATCAGAGAACCCCACATCGACATCGGGAGAGGTAAGAGCCGCTAGAGTGGCTAATGCCAAGGGGGTCAGACGGGCGCTGTCTTCCGCAGCTGCCGAGATAAGTTCAATCCTCATTAACTATTCTTATAATAAATAAGATTGCAGATCAACATCTTCTTCCCGCTCCGGCAAACAAACCTCTCTGGTGAGCATCATTAATCAATCTACCCGAACGCAGCCCGAGAGGAAATCCGGGTACCTTTCCCAGAGTAGGCAGGATCAGCCTCCTAACCAAACCTCCATCGTGACCAGGGTTCGATGACCCAATCAACTTATTAGGGCTTTAGGAGGCAGGGAACAAACTGAAGTAAGGGCTCTTGGCCC
>Ga0180009_10006014_pt1 | contig 12844 bp, 14 predicted proteins | sample OS_PC_MetaG_FD_123537 | JGI IMG/M metagenome (GOLD analysis project Ga0180009, IMG submission 123537) | Groundwater microbial communities from the Aspo Hard Rock Laboratory (HRL) deep subsurface site, Sweden - OS_PC_MetaG | ecosystem: Environmental > Aquatic > Deep subsurface > Groundwater...
GAACTATCGATGCGATTAGAACTTTCCAGTTTATTGGTTTCATTTACATGGTCCGTGGAGGAATCGGACCTCCGCTTCCTCGGTGTAAACGAGGTGTTCTACCATTAGACTAACGGACCTAATAATTTGATAAAAACTAACTGGTTTTTAAGGGTTGCGAAACGCCCCAACCAAACAGAATTACTTTATGTCTTATCCAAGGGATGGATATTTATTATTTGTGTGCGAGCCATACCTTGCCTTAAGTTTAAGGCGCACCAGAGTATCAGCCCTCGCACGATGCTGTCTCTTAGAAATCAAAGTCTTGAAGTTTATATATTTTTGGTCTCAGATTCATTTATATGAATATCAAGTTTTATTTTCTTAAATTCAATATCTTTTGCAACTAAAAGAGCATATTCTAATCGAGGGTCATCATTTTCTCCAACAATTATCCCCTTAACCTCTTCTCCATTCTTACACAAGTGCCTTTTTACCCATCCCATATATCTTTGAATCTGACCTAGTGCTTTGTCCGAGGTAGAGACTTTTAGTTCTATCACTACAAAATCTCCTTTTTCATCTTTTGCTACAAAATCTGCTTCATCTCTGCCGTAAGTTGTAAGATGGCCATTGTGTTTATTTTGGTGGTCGGGATCAGAATATTCTAATCCTGGGAATAACCTTCCAAAATTTCTATGAATTAATTTCTGATAAATCTCTTCCTCTAAAACCTTGATATCTTCCTCTATCTTCTCTTCAGGTAAATCTTGTTCGTAAGCTCTTTCCTCAAGAATTTCATTTAATGTTCCTTTCCATAATTCCTTAATACTATAAAGAAAATCAGATATTGTTCTGGGATCAGAAGTTATTTCCAAAGATCTAAACCCTTCAATTATACACTCATTAGATTTAACCACTTTTGTTCCAGGGGAATCCCTCTCAAGGTTAGGGCCATCAAAATTAAAATAATTTATTATTTTTTCTCTGTCGTTTAAGGAAATTGCAGAGATATAATACTTTGGATTAAATGCGAAAAGAAGTGTGTTGATTGTGTTGGCACTTCTTCCAGTGAGTCGATTCTTATTCTCGTTAACAGAATATAACTCGTTAATTGAAGGGATTATTTCCTCTCCCTCTCCAAAAAATATATCATCGAGAAGTGTCTTTAATTTTTCGGATTTCTGGAGTTCCTTAAATAGCTTTATCCACGCTCCCTGTGGATTCATCGACATTGCTATAGGAACTATTTCAGGGTGGTCTGCTTTGCCTCTTGCTTTTGAGTCCAGAATCAATACTATCTCATCTATCTCCGAGTCCGTCAAGGGAGAGGCATTTCCAAGCATAATCCTGTTTTTCCAGAATTCTCTAAAAGAAGAACTTTGTTTCTCCCATGTTTCTCTACTTTTTGCTTCGTCATATCCCTTAATAAAATCTTGGAATCTTCTTAGAATTTCTTCTTTCTCCATTTCAAAACATTATCTTTAGAATTATTAAAGATTATTGTGTTCTAGGAATAACTTCCTCATTTTATCAATCATTGGTATTGTGGTCTTTTTCACGATGTTTTTCTCTGGAGGTGTGTCCTTTGCTGTTCTGAACGCACACCAATACATAACAGGATCCAATCTTAGGAATCTTAAAATCTCCTTATTTTTATTTCTGTTTTTGTAGAATACCTCAACTTGTTTCCTCTGAAAAGAAATCTTATGTTTTATTTCTCTTTCAGTCAAATCTTTGCCCTTTGCCTTAAATTCCTTCTTTATGGATTCTGGGTTGTAAAAATAATCTTCAGCGAACCAGGAGGCCATTTCCAAATGTCTATAGTGGAAAAGAATCTCCGAAATAAGTTTTTGATCCTTCCTTCCAAACTTCTTTAATAATCTTCTATAGAAATCGGCACTTTTTGGTGTGTAGAGATATATTCTTCCGGCATAATCTGGCCAGTCTCTTTGGAAAGTTCTTCTGAGAAGATCCTTCATGTTCACCTTTGTTGTTGAGGATCCAGAATAGGCAATTATGCCATCTCTTTCTAGCCTTTTCAAAATCTTGGCCACAGACTGATATCTGTATTCAGATTCACCACCTAGAGAATTGACCATTTCCTTGAATGAAATGGCATCCCCTCGTGGTTTATTTTTATTAAAACTATTCTTGAATAGTTGAATGATCTTATCTCTACTTTCTGTTTTACTCATAAACATGGCTACAATGCTTAGATAATATAATTTTCTATTCTTTGCATGGAAAAAGACATCGGAGAGGAAATAATTTCTGGCTTGAAAGAGCTAGAAAAACAGCTTGATGAATTAAAAAGGGCTTTTAGGAGGCTTAAGGATGAAAAGGAAGGAGAAGAAAGATCCGATTCATAGGCAACTTAATGCTCATTATAAATTGAAGCTAAGAACGGAGCAGTTGGAAGAGCTGAGAGCTCAAGCGAAAAAAGAGGGTATTTCCTTGGCAGAACATTTGAGGGTGATTCTTAGTCAAAAAGTAAAACTAGAGAATATTCTGGAGTTATACCTTAAAGACATTCTCCAAAAGTTGGATCAGATTCTTAAGAGATCCTAATTGTATGCCTATTTCTGTCCCCCGGCTTATAATAGGTTTTAAGCATTTCTATTAATGCCCCAAATCTGTACGAATCGTTTGCGAGCCGACGAGGCCTTTAGGCCGTCGGCTCGTTTTAATATCCAGAGTTCCCTTTCTGAATTTCCAAGAAGGAATCCTAAGTTAGAAAATCTTGACCTTAAACTCTCTCGTTGCGGTTGCATGGCACGGAAGAATTTTCATTGTTATAAAAACTCGAATGAAGTCCATTTATTGAAGACCACCTTGACGAAGTTTTTTTGTGAGATTCGTTATTGTTCAAATCCAGGCTGTATCGTTCACAGGTTTGCCGAGACGATAAACACCTTCAAGGAGATTAAGAGATTTGATGGCCTTGGGAATCTTTGGCATTTTGCTATTGGTTTTGAAAAGATTCCAAGAAAAGAATTTTATGGAAATTCATGGAGAAAGCGACAATATTATGTGATGAATAAGTTCTTTGAAGAATTAAGAAAAGAATGCGTTAATATCCAATCAATAAGGGTGATGGATTTTGCTTTTGAAGGAAACATGGTTTACCCCCATTATCACTTCGGAGCCATTCCCATTGGCGCTCAGAATCGCAGAGAGACACTTTTGAAGATCCAGAAGGTTCGGATAAGGATGATTTCAAGAATGAGGATTAAAACGCCTTTTCACTTTCAATCTTTTGGGACAAAGAATAAGGAGGGAGTTCTTTCTTACTTAGCCAAAAGATCGGTTGGATTGTATTCCTATGACCAGTCTAAAAAAGTAGAGTATGTTCCTACAGGAAAAGGGAAATTGCTTCAGGATATAAAGAACAAGAAATATTTTCTATTTAGTGATTTTTTGACAAAAGAACAATTTTTGGCAGATTATTATAATAGGCCTCATTGGGTTACGATTGGCGGTTTGCCCCGCCCCCATGGTTCCATACTTACGGATAGTATCCCTTCTGAGTGTCCTGTTCATGGCTCTCTAACTTCGAAAGATGTTGTTGTGGAGGTGATCTTTGAAGATTCGGGCGTCGCCAAGCCACCAAACCTCCTACCGACGCCCCCAGATGAGGTTTTGGATATTGAAATTGTAAGGATTGTTTAGTTGGAAAATTTTAAAATGGAATCCGCAGAAGTGTTCTTACTTCTTGTATGCCGAGGACATTCGATTTAAAAATTTTCATATCATCTCGTTCAAGTTTTTTTCGGAGAAAAATATTTGATGGACTTTCGGAGAAAGTTCAAGAGGTTTTTTAGGATAGAAAGGTTTTTTATGGGATTAATCTAATAAGGGGGTATGGGAATGAACTTTGATCAAAAACTTAAGGAAAAACTAAAACAAAATATGGAGTTTTGGGATGAAGAAATAAACGATATTAATAGGAATGAGATTATTGATAGGGCTTACAAGGTAGATAAAGATTTAATTGGAATACTTATTGATGATAAAGAAATAAGGGAAACATTTTTTGATAAGATTAAGGAATACTGGGTTTTCAATGTCAATAAGTTTGTTGATTACATTGAGAATATCAAAGTTTTGAGCAATTCTTATACTAAATTCAAAAATAGTGTTGGATTAAATGTCAATGGAAAATCTCTTAATGAAAGGGGAGAGGTTTCTCTTGTCTGGCCATTTAAAGATTGTGTTCTAGAAGGCGGAATGACAAAAGAGGATCAAAAGAGAAATGAAATTTTCTTTAATGAAATTTTAGCAAAAGATGAAATTGACAGATTATTTGATTCAAAAGTTTTGACTAATTTTAAGAAATATACTGCAAAAGGAGAAGAACAAGTTAAAGATTTTAACAGGGATGGAAAAGGAACAATTAAAGATAATCTGATAATCAAAGGAAATAATCTTTTAGCGTTACATTCTTTAAAGAAAGAGTTTGCAGGGAAAGTTAAATTGATTTATATTGACCCCCCGTATAATACTGGAGGAAGTGCTGAAACATTTACTTATAATAATTCATTTAATCATTCTACATGGCTAACTTTTATGAAAAATAGATTAGAAGTAGCTAAAGACTTTTTGAGAGATGATGGTTTTATTTCAATTGCTATTGACCACGAAGAATTATTGTATTTAGGGGTCTTAGCTGATGAAGTTTTTGGTAGGGAAAATAGGGTAGGAATAGTCTCGATTTTACATAATCCAGAAGGGAGACAAAATGCAAAATATTTTACTGCCACTCATGAATATCTAATTGTTTATCGCAAATCAATTTCTTCTGAATTTAATCCAGTCTATCTCCAAGAAAATTCAAAAGATAGCAAGGAAATAAATGATGTTTATGATAAAAGAGATGAAAAAGGAATTTACAAAGAAGAAAATTTTATTAGATTAGGGGGTGGAGATGCTTGTTTAAGAAAAAATAAACTTGCTGGTTGGTATCCTCTTTATGTTAGTGAAGATTTAAGAGACATATCGGGTAATAAAAAACAAGGATATAAAGAAATTTATCCTATAACTGATAGTGGGCAAGAAAGGACATGGAAAATAATTAAGAAAAGTTTTGAAGATAAATTTAAAGATGGAGATATTTATGCAACAAAGAAAAATGGAAAGATAAGAATATGTGAGAAATACAGAATAGATAAAGGTAGCCCAATAACAACTTGTTGGATTAATAAAAAGTACAATGCAAAAAAAAGCGGAACAAATCTTTTACAAAGTTTATTTGATGAAAAACTATTCTCTTATCCAAAATCTCTTTATGCAGTCTTAGATACATTAAAAATAATGACTTCTAACAATGATGTAGTTATGGATTTCTTTGCAGGAAGTGGGACAACAGGTCATGCGACATTAGAATTAAATAAAGAAGATGGAGAAAAGAGACAATTTATTCTAATTGAACAATTAGACACCCACGCAGACGTAATAAAAAAGAGAATAAAAAAGGTTTTAGAAAATGATAAATCAAAAGAATCCTTCACCTATTGTGAACTTCTAAAATATAATGAAGAAGCTATTGATAAAATCCAAGACGCAAAAGATACAAAGACACTTCTTAAAATCTGGGATGAAATGTGTGAGAAGTATTTCTTAAATTATGATGTGGAGATTAAAAAGTTTAATGACAATAAGAAAGACTTTGAAAAGATGACATTAAAACAACAAAAAGAAGTTCTTGTGGAAATGCTTAACAAAAACCAGCTTTATGTAAATCTTTCAGAAGTAGAAGATTCTCAGTTTAAGATTTCTAAAGAAGATAAGGAACTTAATAAAAAATTCTATAGGGGGAAGTAAATGGAAGATAAGGTTATGAAGGAAGATATGAAATGGCTGGTAGGTCTAGGAGTTTTATTGGTTGCAGGAGTTTGGGCAATTGTAAGAAGTGATTTTACTCAAGATAATCTGATGAATCACATTAAATTTTTTTATTGCATATTACTTTTTTTAGCAATTTCTTGGGTAGCATATATAATTATCTTTAAAATAAAATCTAAAAAGGAGATCAAAAATGGCAGTAAGAAGGAATGAATTTCAGGAAATAACCTATGCAATATTCTCTTTGTTTGTATTTGGAATGTTGGCATCAATAATGATTAAAGACATTTCAATAGCTTCAGAAATTAGTGGTTTGATTAGGGTGCTGATATTTATTGGTTTTATTGGTTTAATCTTTGTTATTTTCAAGAAAATTTTCGACATATTCAATTAAAATGATACAAACAACCCTTTCAGGAAATAAAGATTGGTTAAATGAAGATATAGAAAAAAAGATTGGAACGGACAGCATTTTTTCTGAACCAATCCCTAAAGAAATAAAGGATAATCTAAACCCAAACTTTCCATTAAGAGAATATCAAGAAAAAGCTTTTCAGATGTTTATTTCTTATTTTGAGAAATATCAAGAAAAACCAATTCCAAAGGCAGTTTTATTTAATATGGCAACTGGTTCGGGAAAAACTTTGATTATGGCGGGATTGATAAACTATCTTTACAAAAAAGGTTATAATAACTTCTTATTTTTTGTCAATTCAAATAATATTATTGGAAAAACTAAAGAAAACTTCTTAGATCAATCTTCTATAAAATATCTCTTTAATGAAAAAATTGTAATTGATGGAAAACCCATTCAGATAAGAAGAGTAGATAATTTTGATTCTTCTAATAAAGATGAAATAAATATTTGTTTTACAACAATACAAAAACTTCATTCAGATATGCATAACGAAAAAGAAAACGCAGTTACATTTGATAGTTTCAAGGATAAAAGAATAGTTTTGATAGCAGATGAAGCTCACCATGGCCAGATTCAAACTAAACAAAAAACATTAACTAATAAGCCAAACTGGGAAAATACTATTGAAGAAATCCTAAAAAAAGACAAGCAAAGCTTACTTTTGGAATTTACTGCAACAATGGGTTTTGAAACTAATCCTGGAGTAAAGGAAAAATACCTAAAGAGATTATTGTATAAATATGACTTACCAAGCTTTCATCAGGCAGGATTTTCTAAAGATATTGAATTATTTAGAGTAGATGGAGACAAAAGATATAGGATGCTTACAGCAGTTTTAGTGAATCAATATAGGCAAGATGTTGCATCAAAATATGCAAAAGAATTTTCTGAATCTCAAGGGTTAAAGAATTTTAAGCCAGTAATTATGTTTAAGGCACAAAAAGAAATTGAAGAATCTAAACAAAATGAATTGGATTTTAGAAGATTAATCGATAATCTTTCCAATAAGGATATTGAAGAAATAAAAAGAAAGAGTAACGAGAAGATTATGAAAAAAGTATTTGAATTTTATGATAAAGAAAAAATATCGATTTCAGATTTAGTCAAAAAGATACAGAGAGGGTTTTCTGAAAAAAATTGCTTAAATGTAAATGAGACCAATTTAGATAATAAGAATATTAATCAAAAAGACAAAGAAGAAGTAATATCTCAAGAAAAAATTTTAAATTCTTTAGAATCTGCAAACAATAACATAAGGGCAATTTTTGCAGTTCAAAAATTAAACGAGGGATGGGATGTATTAAATTTATTTGACATAGTTAGGGTTTCAGATAAACAAGCCGGAGGAGGAGGGTATAAGGGAAAAGTCTCTCAATCCACTATTTCAGAAGCACAATTAATTGGTAGAGGTGCAAGATATTATCCCTTTGTTTTAGATGAAACACAGGATAAACACAAAAGAAAATTTGACGAAGATGCTCAAAAAGAATTAAGAATCTTAGAAGAGTTATATTTCCATAGTTGGAACGATTCTAGTTATATCGCAGATATTAAGAACGCTATAAGAGAAGAATTAGGAATTGATCTAGATGATGTAGAAGAAAAAGAATTAAACCTGAAAGAAGATTTTAAGAAAACTTCTTTTTACAAAATAGGGATAATCTACTTAAATAAGAAGATAAAAAAAGATTATTCTAAGATTAAATCCTTCGCTGACATGGATTTTACTCAGAAAAATGAAGAATATGAGATTTACTCTGGAAAGGGTAAGGTTTCAGACGCTTTAGAATTTAAAGATGAAAAGTATGATAATTTAAATCTTGCAAAATCAATAAAAACAATTTCCTTAAAAGATACTAATAAACACATTATAAAAAATGCTTTATCTAAAATCGACTTCTTCAATTTCGAGAATTTAAAACAAATATTCCCAAATGCTCTAAATTCTATGAATGACTTAATAGATAAAAAAGAATTCTTGGCTGGTATTAACATAGACTTCAAGGGAACTAGGGAAGATTTAGAAAATATCTCAAACAAGCATAAATTAGAGGCAGTTTTGAAGTTATTAAACAAAATCAAAGAAAGCTTAGAAAGAACAAGAGTTAATTATGTGGGCTCAGAATTTGTTAAACAAGAGAAAATATCTAAGATATTTGGAAACAAGATATTAAAGTTAAATAAAAAAGATGAAAGATGCGATGGAATGGAAGATTTTGTCAGGGATAAGGGATGGTATGTTTTCAATGCAAATTATGGAACAGATCAAGAAAAATTTTTAGTCAAATATATTAATAAATTTGTAAATTCAAGTAATGTTGATGCTTTTGAAGAAATTTATCTTCTAAGAAATGAGTTGCATTTCAAAATTTATGACTTTGATGATGGGCAAGCGTTTGCTCCAGACTTCGTATTATTTATGAAAAGTAAAAAAGGTAAAAGTGTAACTTATCAGATATTCATAGAACCAAAAGGGACCCATATTGAGGCAGGAGATAAATGGAAACAAGATTTCTTAGTTAAGATTAAAGAAAAATACGAGAAACAAGGATTAAATAAATTTGTAGAAACTAAGAATTATAGGATAATTGGTTTGCCATTTTATAACCAACAGAAAGAGAATGAATTTGAGAAAGAGCTATCAGAAGAATTAAGCCTTTAGGCTAAATAACCTTTCAACCCGTTCAGTTTGATCGTTCATTCTTTCCTTAACCATGCCTTGTTTTTTCATGAATTCTAAAGCCTTGATTGTTGTTTCCCATTGAGAATTAACTTTTTCAGATATCCTCTTGACTGACATTTCATCTCCTTTGGAAAGAACTTTCTTTATGTCTTCAATGACGTCTAAAATACTCCTTCGGGACATATGTGTAATAGCACAGATAATTTTTTATAGCAAGTCTGTGTAATTACGGGGAGATAGAAAATGCCAAAGAATAACACTATGATTTGCCCGAAATGTGGGAATCAAAAAAAGCCTTGGTTTGAACTTTGTTTTGATTGTAACGAAGAGGAGAAAAGGAGACCAACATGCGAGATTTGTGGAATAGATGTTCCAGAAGGTCATAATCTTTGTAAACCCCACTGGAAAGAGAAACAAGAAGATAAGAAGAAACTCAAACAAATTGATTATGTTAAGGGAAAGAAAGAAACGGATTTCAGAGAAAAATTTGAAGGGAAATATTACTCTCCGTTTGGTAAAGTTAAATCTAAGAGTGAGTTACTGATCGCCTACTTCTTACACTTAAATGGGATTAAAGTGAATTATGAAATGTCCATGCAAATTGGAGACCAAAATTTAAGACCGGATTTTGTAATAGATGATGATAAAGGAAATACTATTATTCTTGAACACTTTGGCTCAGAAAAATCTAAAGAAGAATGGAAGGTTCCTCTTTATAGTAAGTTTTGTAAGGAAAACGCAAATTGCTTTTTCATTTATACCAAAGAAGAAGATATTTACAATCTGAGGGATGCTCTTGGTGTGAAATTCAATAAAGAAACGCCTCTAAAAAGAGCTATTTGGAAGTAGTATGAAGGACTAAAATGATGATTAGAAAATATGGGTAAATCGGTTAGGGAGATGTCAGAAAGGGAATTTAATGAATTTATAAGCGAGGCTGAGAAAAGACTCTCTTATCCTAGAGGGTTGGAAGAAGAGAATAAACGACTCAGGGAAGAGAATCAGAGATTGAAAGGAGAATAGAAAATTCTTAATAAGGTTTTTCCTTCAAAAAGAGATGGATTGCAGTAAGTACAATATAGCTTATAAGGAAATCAGCGTTGATAAAAAACCACTATTTATCTTTATCAACCATAGGGTTTCTATAGTTTGTTGGAATAAAATAAGAGAAATTTTAGGTAAATGCGATGTGGTGACTCTTGATAGTCATAGGGATTTTCGAAATGGTTTCATTTTTAAACTTGATCCAGATGAGACTTTTAGTTCCAAACATCACAAGGGCAACCATCCCCACTTTACCCTCTGTGAGGAATTTATTAATTGGGATCTATCAGACAATGAACAAAACAGATTGTTTATAAAAGAGGGAAAGAAATTTGTTGGACTACTAAACGATAATTTTATTGATGTAGCGTTTATGAAAGATTTGGTCGGAGATGTTTTTTGGTATTACTCCGATACAGAGAATGATAGCTCGGAGGGGGGCTGTGAGGATATTAATGGTAAAATTCACAAATATCATCCCCTTCCTATAAAAGAATTTAAGATCCCAAAAAGAAGATTTATCTTAGATATTGATTTAGACTTCTTTGTTGAAAACCCCGCTCTTAAGAATTGCACGCTTATGCCTCAGAAGAAGATGAAAAAATACCTCAATCTAATTAGAAAAATAATGGACAACCCCAATTGTCTTGCAATAACTCTAGCTCTTGAGCCAGGATGTTGTGGTGGGAAAGAGAATTGTTTAAAAATATCAAAAAAACTATCAAATATTGTCGAAATAGGTTTGAATAAGGAGATAGAAAAGTTTTTGTAATTATCCCCCTAATAAAAGTCATGGATAAAGAAGAAAATAAAATTTGGAGATTCATTAAAGATTTAGTTAGTTTATTATTGAATAAAATCCCTGGTGTAAAAGATTATCGGGAGACCCTAAGAAATCGAAAGGTAGATAAAAACTTCCAATATTTAAAAGAGGAACTAGACCGTTCTAAGGAATTCAATAAAGAAACGGCTTTGTTAAAGCAAATTCTGGATAAGAAAATTTTAGATAAGAGAAGATTACTTGAGACAATAAGGGGGAAATATTTTTTGTTAATCGTGTTCGCATTTCCAAAATTACCTGAACTTAAATTTAACGAAGATAAGGAGACTATTGCCAATTTTCTAGCAAAAAGATTAAAAAAGAAAGGTCACTCTAACAAAAGATTCTACACACTTTTTCTCACAGAGAAACTTAAATTTAGTAAATTGGGTTACCCAAGCTCAACTAGTTTCTTCAAGAAGATAGAAGATCTTCCACGAGAATTGAGAAAAATTAATTCTTTAAAGAAACACTTAGAAGAGAATCTACTCATTCAACAGAAGAAAGAGTGGGACTTTGCAATTAAAATCTTGAATGAAAGTAAAAACAAAAAAATTATGAAATACGTCGAAAGGATTGAAGAAAAGGGGTTTGCCGAGTTATATAATATCTCATTTTATTTGGATTTTATTAACTTCGGGAAGGACAATATTTTTGCTCAAGATGAAAATAGTTCTTTTATCTCCAATTTCTTAAAACTAGAGAATATCGTAGAGAATAAGAAATCTTTAGAGTCTTTGAGAGAAAATTTTAGATTCTTTGACATATCTTTATTTTTTACAAGAAGTATTCCAAAAGATATAAAAGAGAATCTGGGCGAGGAGCAAAATAAGATTAAGTCTTTCTTGAGAATTGAACATTTTTTTCAGGAGATTAATAAACAGGACCTCAAACAAGTTTTCAAAGAAATTTTAAACAAGAAATATGAAGAATCATACGCCGATATCTTCTGTAAGAGACAATCTGAATTCAGAGATTTTTTGATCAAAAAAGGAGTCATTGTCTAACCTTCTCACCTAAACCCCGAACAAGCCCTAAAATCTCCTTCATCTGTTCTTCCATAGAATTTATCCTTTCTTTTAACATCTCGTTCTCTCTGTGAGATTTCTCAATCTTTTGCTCCATCTCTGTTTTGGTTGTGTCTATAAACATGTCATCCTCTGAAATTGTGTCTTTCATTCCTAAAAGTTCGGAGTAGTAGTGGATTTTGTCGCTTTTCTTCCAACCGAATCTGTACTTGAGTGCTGATTCAGATTTATATCTTGGGAGCCAATAACAACAAGAACAATGCCTAAAATCATACATTGTTAGTTCAGAATATTTCTGTCCGGCCAAGCTTTTTTTATCTCCTAAGACTCTTAAGGCAAGTCTCTGAAGATATTTGTTCACAGTTGGGGGATTTATTGGGAAAAGGTAATCTTCATTTGAGAGATCCTTGGATTTGACATATTCTTTTAATAGTTCGGGACAAATCATAAGCTTAATCCTTCTTCCGAAAGTTTTGCTTATTTCATCTCTGATGTGTAATTCTTTGAAATCTGAATATAAATCAGCAACACGAATATTAACCAACTCTCCAGGACTTCGAATTCCTGTGTCGAACAAGAACATTATCAGAACTTCGTATTCGTATTTTGCCTTTCTGCAAAGTTCCCTCACTTGCTCTTCAGTTAGGTAAACCCAATCTGGCTTTTCGGATCTTGCGTCCAAATCTTCTGTAATATCAAGGATCTCGTCTCCGTTTTTCTTATTGACTTTTTGATGCCAATGCCAAAAGGCCTTGAAGATTCTCACGAAATAATTAGTTGATAAATAATTCTTTCCGTCTCTCCTAGTTATTTCGCCCTTTCTCATTCTAGAGAAGAAAAGAACTAGATTTTCTTCACTGATTGCTGTTATGTCATCTAAATCATAAATTTCCCTGAATTTCTTTGCAAAGAATATCATTTTCTCCTTTAGAGTATTCAAACGAGTGTAACTCCGACAACCTTTTGTGCTTTTGAAAGAAATATTAAGCCCGTGTTCCATGTCGTGAATGTATCTTAGAATTAAATCA
>Ga0180009_10006015_pt1 | contig 12843 bp, 14 predicted proteins | sample OS_PC_MetaG_FD_123537 | JGI IMG/M metagenome (GOLD analysis project Ga0180009, IMG submission 123537) | Groundwater microbial communities from the Aspo Hard Rock Laboratory (HRL) deep subsurface site, Sweden - OS_PC_MetaG | ecosystem: Environmental > Aquatic > Deep subsurface > Groundwater...
CCAGACTCCTTTTCCAACCGGACGCTTGCCAATCCCCGGCGAGGATTGGCTTCACTTGACGCTCGTCGGCGCTCTTTTCGTGCCTCACGGCACGGAAACCCCTGCCCGCTTCCTCCTCACGAACACCGGTTGGAAAAGCGAGTCCTGGCGGTGCGGATAGAAATAGAAAGGAAAAGGGGGTTAAAAGTTGCAACGGTTGGATAGGGAGATATTGAAACCACATGGTGGAGTGAAAAATCACGCCTTATGTTATATTTTGCTGTTTTTAAAATATGCGACTAACCCCTCTTCAAAAAAATTCATCAAATCTGTAATAGACAATTTGCATATGACAATTTTGTTCCTTTTCCCACTAATTGTTGTAATTCCCGACATGTTTAAAATCAACTCTGCTTTGTGAATAAACATAGATCGCAACTCGTATAGGTATCTTGATAAATTTTCTATTGTGGGGTCGGTATGTTCAATCTCCAATCTTTGTATCAGCGTTTTCTGTGCGGAAGAACTTAGGAATTTAAAAAAACCAATAAACTGTTGGATGGATCCGAATTCTTCTTTGTATTTTCTATACCAACATTCCAATTCATTTCTATTTTTAATTGGAAACTTGATATTGGATTTCCGGCTGATCAGAAATGAATAAAAATCTCTGTATTTTTGGTTTCGCAATGACTCGATTAGCGAGGAAATCGCAATGTATTTATAAGTATCAGTAAGATAATCTATCTTTCTATTTGAATTAGGAATATCGACAAACCAATCCCCTTGTTTAACTAAGAAAAGGTAGAAAGAAGCAGTTTTCAGAAATAGATTCTTTTGTTCAGTTCCTTTGATTGATGTGAAAAAGGAGACGAATTCCTTCTTTGATCTGAATTGACCCTTTAGTGCAAGATAAGAGAATTCCAGAAATTCCTTTTCGGATTCTAAATATCTCAACTCTTTCATTTTGGCACTTCTTCAGTTCTGTTTTACCGTATTGGGCGGGCTCTTGAAAACGATCTCATGGGGGTGAAATAGATTTCATGGGTGGCTACATTGCCGGAAGATGCAACCAACAGAATTATTTAGTTAAAAAATCCTTTTTCATTTTTTGTACAATTCTCTTAATACACAGACGAGCCGCTTCTTGAGGTGTATTTACGCTCCACCCAGACATTTCCCAGCCACCTTTGTAACCATAATCAGCGGACCAGAGACGTTTACCCTCAATATTTTTAATTACTACAATCATGGTGCTATTTTGCCACGTAAAAGTCCCTCCAGAGGTTATACCAGTACCCGTTGAAGAAGTCGTAACGTTTGCACCAGTATAACCACTACCCGTATACCATCCATTTCCGTAACCAGTTGTTGTAGTAAAAGCAGCGGTAGAACCAACAAAAGAGCTATCACTTGAACTTGCAAACGTTATTTCTATACTACCCATAGGCTGTCCTTTTTTCTCGATAGGTAGAATATTTGCAAGTTCTTGATATGCAAATTCATAAACTAATTTATCCATAGATTCATTTCCTGTCTGAACCATTATCTGGTAATTCTGAATACTCTTGACTTCCTGAACAACCTCCGGAGTATAGTATGTTTGCATTGTTGAACAACCCGCCAATATTACAACGAAAGCCGAAATTAAACTTTTAATCATTCCTGAAAACTTGCGATTGGTTTTCATTTTTATCCTTGTTTGATAATTAAAAATACTCACATAATAAACCCTGATGCCACTGACAAACTGGTTAATCTACCCAAATCTTACCACCCTGTCAGAATACGGTCAAGAGAACAATCGCCGAAAAATAAATTAGCGCATCTTCGATACGCCCTTGTAGGGGTCGGATTTACTGTGTCCGCCATAGCTTTAGCGAAGGCGGAGCCGACCCGCGGGCGCGATGAATCGCGCCCCTACAGTTTTTCCTCCTTGCGACACCGGCTGGAAAATGAATCTAGCGGGTGCGGATAGTACTCTACTTCTGTTCAGACAGTTCTTTCAACGGGCGGCGTGCGGAGCAAGGCGCGGGCACGGTGTCCACCGCAGGTGGACGAGCGACGAAACTCCGTGGAGTGCAGATTTCCACGCCGGGAAAATCAAGCGTCCCGTTGAAAGAAGCTGTCTGAACAGAGAGGTTTTCTTATATCGGAGTTTTAGGCTATTTGGTTAAAAATTGAAAAACCGGAATCACGTGAGGCTAACCCCGGAACACAGGAAGAAGCAGCGGTTCCCGGATAACATTTTGACCAACCAAACTCTCTTCGGCAAGTTTTCGATTTGCCTCAAGCACTAAATCCACTGCTTCAATCAGGTTACATTTGGCTTCTTTTAAAGTTTTTCCCTGGGTATTAGCACCAGGAAGTTCCTCAACAAACGCAACGTATCCTTTTGGAAACTTTTGATAAACCGCTGTTAGTCTCATCCGCTCCTCCCGAAATGTGGATGTAACCCAAGTTCGACTTTTTCCGTTCTTTTCTATTATACCACAATATTCCCCACAATCTGTTTTGACCATCACCCGCTTGTCAGCAGAGGTGTGTAAATGTTATAATGTTTAATCTAAAGACAGGGCAAGAAAATAACTATCGGGAGAAATTTGAAGGAGACTCAAAGATGCAACTGGATAAAGAATTAACCGCCATCCTGGAATACCTGGAACGTGAACGCGGTCTGGACCGGCAAACGGTTCTGGCGGCGATTGAGGGTGGTCTTCTTTCCGTTTACCGGAAAAAGATGAAGATGGAAACGGGGACCGAACTCCACATTGACCCCCAAACCACCGAGGTGTACATCGTAGACCCAGCCGGCAATCGGATTCCGGCGCCGGCGCTCCCGTCAGGCCGGATTGCCGCCGCCAGTGCCCGGCAGATGATTATGCAAAAAATCCGCGAGGCGGAAAAAGCCCAATTATTTGAAGAATACAAAAGCAAAGAAGGCGCGATTGTTTCCGGTCTGGTCGACCATTACGAAAAAGGCAGTTTGATTGTCAATCTGGGCCGGATTGAGGGCTTATTTCCCGCCTCGGAATTAACCCGGGCCGAACGACACCGCCGGCCGGGAGGCGCCATAAAAGGCGTGATTATAGAAGTTGCCAGGGAGCCCCAGGGTTTAAAAATTATTCTTTCCTCTTTACACCCGTCTCTAATCGCGGAATTATTCACCCAGGAAATACCGGAAATCAGGGATGGGCTGGTGGAAATCAAAAAGATTGCCCGGGTAGCCGGGGAAGCCACCAAAGTGGCGGTCAGTTCCAATGACAGCCGAATTGACCCGGTGGGAACCTGCATCGGTATCCGCGGCACCAGAATCCGGGCCATCATGAAAGAGGTGGACGGGGAACGAGTCGACGTTATCCGCTGGCGGGAAGACCCGGCGGAAATGATTGCGGCCACCCTTTCTCCGGCCAAGGTTTTGAAAGTTGAAGTCTTCCCGGAACGAAGAGCCAGCCGGGTGATTGTGGCCGACGACCAACTGGCTATCGCCATCGGCAAGAAGGGCATTAACGTCAAACTGGCTTCCCGGATGTCCGGGGTTACGGTTGACATCAAGAGCGAAAGTGAATTAAAATCTGAAGAGTTGCCGGCATCTGCTACGTTGCCGGGCGTGGACGAAATTCTGGCCAAAAAGTTAAAGGAAGCCGGATTCGTTTCGTTAAACGACATCGCTTCCGCCCGAGCGGAAGACCTGGCCCAGGTTGAAGGCATTGACCCCGATAAAGCCAAAGAACTGATCGAAAGCGCATGTCTTGCCATTGTCCCGTAAAAACAAGCAGACAGCATACGGTAGACGAGCATACAGGGATATGAAAAATAAAAACGTCCGGTCCCGTCCCCCGATTGTCACGTTGATGGGTCACGTTGACCACGGCAAAACCTCGCTCCTTGACGCCATTAGAAAAAGCAACGTCGCCGCCGGGGAACACGGTCAGATTACTCAGCACATCGGCGCCTATACCGTTGAAATTAATGGCAAAAAGATTACCTTTCTGGATACGCCCGGTCACGAGGCGTTTACGGCGATGCGGGCGCGAGGTGCGCAGGTCACCGACATCGTTATCCTGGTAGTCGCCGTTAATGAAGGCCTAATGCCGCAGACAATTGAAGCAATCGACCACTGCCGGGCGGCCCAGGTACCGATCATCGTGGCTCTAAGCAAGGTTGACAAAGGCAACGAAAACGCCCACCGCGTAAAAGCCCAACTCGCCCAGCACGAACTCCTGTCTGAGGATCTGGGCGGTCAAACCCTTTTTGTGGAAACGGCTGCGCTCAAGGGAATCGGAGTTGACAAACTGCTGGAAGCGATTATTTTACAGGCAGAGCTACTTGAATTAAAAGCCGATTACAGCGTACCGGCCGAAGGAGTGGTAATTGAAACAAAAATGGAACGCGGTACCGGTCCAAACACCACTCTCATTATTTTAAACGGTATCCTGAAAGTTCGCCAGGCGTTTTGGACGGGCAATACGGACGGAAAAGTACGGGCCATCTTTAACGACCAGGGAAAACCCATCCCTGAAGTTACGCCGGGCATGGCAGCCCGAGTGGTAGGAGCCGTGGGACTACCTTCGGTTGGCGCCAAATTCCAGGTCGTTTCTTCCGAAAAAGAAGCCCGGGAACTATCAAAAAACAGTGAAATCCAGACTTTAACAGCGCCGGCTTCTCAAATTACGCTGGAGGAATTTTACCAGCGTCTGCAGGAATCAACAATAAAAGAACTGAACGTCATTTTGAAAGCGGATGTATCCGGTTCCGTTGAAGCCATAATTGAAAGTCTTGGAAAAATGGCCGGCGCGGAAGTGAAGATAAAAATGATTCATTTCGGAGTGGGTCCGGTTTTGGAATCAGACGTTCTCCTGGCCAAGGCATCCACCGGCATCGTCCTGGGTTTCAACGTTGGAATTGAACCGGCCGCGAAGGTGGCGGCCCACCACGAAAAAGTTCAGGTCAGATCTTACAAGGTCATTTACGACCTTCTGGATGACATGCGTAAAGCGCTGTCAGGACTGCTCACTCCGGAAATCAAGGAAACGATTTTGGGAAAAGCGCTGGTGAAAGAGGTTTTCAATCTTTCCAACGGCCAGATTGTTGCGGGTTGCAGCATCGCCGAAGGAAAAATTACCAGGGGAAACAAATCCCGCCTATACCGGGGTGAAAATTTAATCCTGGAAAGCAATATTACTTCATTGCGGCGTTTTAAGGAAAATGTGCGCGAGGTCCTGGCCGGTTATGAATGCGGCATCTCTCTGGGAGGAGCAAAAGAGATTCAACCCGGCGATACGATCGCCACTTTTCAGCTGGAAGAGGTAAACCGCTCGCTATGAATAAAGGGTTGCCCAAGAATAAGAACTGTCTTTTTTGCCGCATCGTCAGGGGGGAAATTCCGTCCCAAAAAGTCCTGGAAAACAAAGAACTGCTCGCATTCAAGGACATCAATCCCCAAGCGCCAATCCACGTTATCATCATACCCAAAAAACACCTTGATTCTTTATCCGGCGCCGAAGAAAAAGAGATTGCTCTTCTGGGACGCATCCAGCTGGCCATACCAGAAATTGCGGAAAAACTGTTAGGAAAAAACAGCGATTACCGGGTTGTAACCAACTGCGGAGAAGAAGCCGGACAATCGGTCTTTCACTTACATTACCATTTTCTGGCCGGACGAAGATTTACCTGGCCGCCCGGATAATTTCCTATGATTGTAGAGATTAATAAAATACGGATTGGCGAAAAAAATCCTTTCTGCCTCATCGCCGGTCCCTGTGTAATTGAAAACGAAAAGATAACCCTATCTATTGCGGAGAAACTCAAAAAAATCTGTGACCACCTGTCTATTCCTCTGGTCTTTAAGGCCTCTTACGATAAAGCCAACCGGACTTCCGTGCGTTCTTTTCGGGGTCCAGGCCTGAAAGAAGGCCTACAGGTACTGGCCCGGGTAAAAGCGGAAACGGGACTTCCGGTTCTTTCGGATATTCACCAGCCCTCGGAAGCGAAACCGGCGGCCGAGGTGCTGGACGTAATTCAGATTCCGGCTTTCCTTTGCCGGCAGACCGACCTGTTGATTGCCGCCGGACACACCAACCGGGTGGTAAACGTCAAGAAAGGGCAATTTGTGGCTCCGGAAGATACCGCCCGTTTTGTTGACAAGATAAACAGCGCCGGTAATTCCCGCGTATTACTGACTGAAAGAGGCACCTTTTTCGGCTACCACAACTTGGTCGTTGATTTCTGCGGTTTTCAGGTTATGTCCGCTTTCGCTCCGATAATCTTTGACGCTACGCATTCCGTGCAACAACCGGCCCTGGGCGAAGTAAGTGGCGGCCGCCGGGAATTCATACCCCTGCTGATACGCAGCGCCCTGGCCGCCGGATGCGCCGGACTTTTTCTGGAAGTACACCCGAAACCGGAAGAAGCGCTTTCCGACGGGCCGAACATGGTCGGACTGGACGACCTGTCTCCTTTACTGGAACAAGCGAAAGAGATAGATATAATGGTAAAAAAATGGATATTCTGAAACGCGCCGGGGAAATATTTAAGGCGGAGATTTCCGCCATTGAAGCCACCGGCCTGGCCCTGGATGAAAGGTTCGAGGAGACGGTTGAAAAGATAGCCGCTTGCAGCGGCCGGGTGGTAATCACCGGAATGGGCAAGAGCGGTATTATCGGCCGCAAGATTGCAGCCACTTTGAGCAGCACCGGAACCCCCTCCTTCTTCCTCAATCCGGCGGAAGCGGTTCACGGGGACCTGGGAATGATTGACCGGAAAGATATCGTCCTGGCAATTTCCAACAGCGGCAAAACGGAAGAAGTATTAAGGATACTGTCCTCCATCAAACAGATCGGCGCCAAACTGATTGTGATCACCGGAAATCAACAATCGCCGATGGCGGCGGCCGCGGAAACAGTCCTGCAATTAAAGGTGGAGAACGAAGCCGATTCTTTTGGTCTCATTCCCACTTCCAGCGTCGCAGCGCTCCTGGTGTTGGGTGACGCCCTGGCCCTTTCGGTCCTGGAACGAAAAGGGTTTCAAAAAAAGGACTACGCTTTCTTTCACCCGGGCGGAGAATTGGGACGGCGCCTGCATCTGAAAGTTGACGAAGTGATGCGCTCCGGAAAAGAGATGCCGGTGGTGAAAAGGGGCGCCCTCTTAAGCCAAGCGCTTGAAGTAATCAGCGCCGGGGACCTGGGAATGGTTGTAGTGGTTGACCCGTCCGGCTCTCTGGATGGTGTACTAACCGACGGTGACCTGCGACGGTTTCTGCTCAAAAACCCATCAATTGAAAACGTCCGAGTTGATGACCTGATGACCAGAAACCCAAAGACCATACCGGCGGGAAGCCTGACTGCCACCGCTGTCAATGAAATGGAGAAACACGAAATTATGTTCCTAATTGTAATTGACGAAAAGAAGAAACCGGTGGGTGTGGTCCACCTCCACGGCGTCCTGGGCGGAAAGAACATATACAAATGAATAAAAAAGTCCTGGTTGTCCTCGCATCTTTGGCAGTCGTGACCCTGGCCGCTGACCTGCTCTTCCTTTCCTTGCGCCGGCCAACGATTCAGCAGCCAGCCGGTTCAGGCAGCGAGGAGATAACCGGTTTCAATTATGAGAAGATTGAATCCGGCTTAAAACTGGTCGTAACCGGAGAAGCGGCAACTATCTCTCCGAACAAAAATACAACCGTAAAAGCGCCGGCCGCCCGGATGGAAACGGCTGAGGGGAAAATCATCCTGGTAAATACCGGCGCCGCCGGAACCGCGGAGATAGTCCTTGACCCCAAGAGCGGTCAGTTGCAAACGATGGTTCTCAAGGGCGGCGTGACCATCACCCGAGAAGATAAAAAGAGCGGCCAGGTTGAATTTACGGCTGAAAGCGAACAGGCAATTTACCGATACGCAGCCCAGGAAATAACCCTCACCGGAAACCCGGTGGTGCGCCAGGGAAAGAACGAATTTCGCGGCGAAACTATACGTTACCTGCTCAAAGATGGTAAAATACTCGTGGAAAGAAACGCCTCCGGCAAGATCTACTATGAAGATAAAAAACCCTAAGGCGCTTCTCATATTGGCTATTGCTTTACTGCCTATTTTCACTCTTACCAACCACCTGTCCGCTCAGGGAGTATTGGTAAAACTCCTGCGCCAAGGCGTAGTAAATCAGATTGAACTGGAAGAATACGTCTGCGGCGTTCTGGCCGGCGAAATCTCCCCGGACTGGCACCTGGAAGCGCTGAAGGCGATGGCGGTCTGCGCCCGGACTTTTGCCGCCAACAAAGTAATGGCTAACTTTAATAATAACTACCACCTTACCAGCGAAGTTCGTGACCAGGTTTACCGTACCGGGTTCTGGCAAAACGAATCTTTTGTTAGGGCGGTCTCGGAAACCCGGGGCGAGGTTTTGACCTACAACGGAGACTTGGCCCAGGTTTACTACTACGCCAGTTCCGGCGGTTACACCGCAAGCAGCGCTTCAGTCTGGGGTGGAGATTTTCCATACTTGAAAGCGTCAGCCGACCCCTACAGCACGGAAGACAAGTACAGTTCCTGGACACTGGACTTGAATTACGCCGACTTCCTGCGGGCGCTGAACCTGTCCGGAACCTTAAAGAACGTGGAGGTAGTGAGACGCGACGAAAGCAACCGGGTCCAGGAATTGAAGATTTCACTGCAGAATAAGGATTACGAAAAAACTGGGAAAACACTGCGCGAAGCGCTCGGCAACAACCGACTTCGCAGCACCTTTTTCGAGGTGCGGATGGAAAACGAAAGGATTATCTTTACCGGCCGCGGCTGGGGCCACGGGGTAGGACTTTCACAGTGGGGCGCCAAAAAGATGGCCGAGCAAAGTTACACCTACGACCAGATTTTAAAATTCTACTTCCCCGGCACAATTATGGGCGAAGTCGTTGCTTCGCCGTAGGACAAGGCGTCCCGCCTACGCCAACAACGGGCTTCGGCGGATAAATCCCGCCTGTCATCATCTGTAGTTGCCAAGCTTGCTTGGCGTTGTTAAAAGAGCCCGGCAAGCCGGGCGACTAAAAGGATCGCACTACGTTTTCTACGTTGACCCTGACACGGGAGGAAAAACAGTGAATCTGAAAATTGTCGTACGCAGCCATTCGGACTTTTCTCCGATACTGGAAGATTACCTGCGAAAAAAAGTGGAACGGTTGGAACATTTCAACAATCAGGAGGTATTTGACGTAGAAGCGATCCTCTCGGAAGAGGGACACCAGAAGGTCGTAGAGCTGATTACCCGGCTAAAAGGCAAGGAAATGTTTGCGCGGGCAGACGCAATTGAATTTCAGGCGGCGATTGACGAAGCCCAGCAACGGTTAAAAGCGCAACTGGAAAAATATTTCAAAAAAAAGATTGACTTAAAAAGGAGGGGTTGATGAAAATTACAGAATTCCTGGCGCCGGAGGCAATCATTCCGTCACTGCGAAGCGCCAATAAGGAAAGCGTGGTCAAGGAAATGGTTGAAACGCTGGCAAAAGCCGGTTTGGTAAAGAACGCGGCGCATGCGGTGGAAGTACTTTTGGAACGGGAAAAATTAGGTAGCACCGGTATCGGACAAAATATCGCAGTGCCCCACGCCAAAAGCGAAGAGGCTAAAAATTTGGTGCTTGGCGTAGGCATCTCCGAAAAAGGCGTTGATTTTGAAGCCCTGGACGGGGACCCGGTCAACATTATTTTCATGGTCATTGCGCCAATTGACGCCACCGGCCTGCACCTTAAGGTCCTGGCCCGGATCGCCCGTCTCCTGAAAGATAAGGTGTTCCGAAATTCCCTGCGTAGTTGCAAAACCGCGGAAAAGATTTACGAAACAATCAGGGAAGAGGACGAAAGAGCGGCATGAAGAAGTTGAAGGGAATCGGCGTCTCCCCCGGGATTACCATCGGGCCGGCTTACCTGGTTCCGAAACTGCATCAGTACGTTTCCGACCACCGGCTTCCACCGGAAAAAACCGTTTCCGAAATACAACGGTTGGAAAAAGCCCTGGCGGAAACCGAGGAGGAACTTAAAAAAATCCGGGCGCAAACCGCCCAGAATTCAGGCGCCATTGAAGCCGATATCTTCAACGTTCACCTGCTCTTACTGCATGACCGGGAACTGAAAAAAGAAATTATTCGTCAGATTAAGGAAGGGGCCAATGCGGCCTGGTCCGCACAAACGGTCATTCACCGGCACCTGGAACGGCTGGGCAAGGTGAACGACGCCTATCTGAACGAAAGACGGTACGACCTGGAAGACGTCGGAAAACGACTGTTGCGTAACCTGTTGGGTATTAAGGGATACCTCGCCGACCTCAAGGAAAAGGTGGTTCTGGTGGCGCACAACCTCACCCCCTCAGAAACCGCTTCACTCAACCGAAAACTGGTGTCCGCTTTCGCTACTGATGTTGGCGGACCCACTTCTCATACCGCCATTATGGCCCGGGCGCTGGAAATTCCGGCGGTCGTCGGCCTGAAAGAAATAACCGAAGTTACCCGGCCCGGAGAAATGCTCATCGTGGACGGCCAGCAGGGCGTGGTAATTGTGGACCCGGAAGAATCGGTCCTTAAAGAATACACGCAGCGACGGATCGACCTGCGCAAGAACCACCGCGCTCTTTCACCGCTGAAGGACATAATTGCCTGTACCCGGGATAAGCATCGGGTCATCATCGGCGCCAACATAGAACTGCCGGTGGAAGTCTCTTCCGTTCTGGCGTACGGCGCGGATGAAATCGGCCTCTTCCGCACCGAATTCCTTTACCTCAACCGGGAAGACCTGCCCTCGGAAGAGGAGCAGTTCCGGGTATATCGCCACGTAGTTGAAAAAGTAAAACCGTGCCCCGTTACCATTCGGACCCTGGACCTGGGCGGAGACAAGTTTGCTTCCGCGCTGAATATGCCGGAGGAGATGAACCCTTTTTTGGGTTGGCGGGCAATCCGTTTCTGCCTCTCCCAACCTGACATTTTCAAGGCACAGCTCCGCGCCATTCTGCGCGCCGGCGCTTTCGGTCCGGTGCGGATTATGTACCCTTTAATTTCCGACGTTGAAGAGATAAAGGCCGCCCGCGCTATCATGGAAGAAGCGATGGCTGAATTGAAGCAGGAAAACAAGAAATTTATCCCTTCCATTCCGGTTGGCGCGATGATTGAAGTGCCTTCCGCAGCCCTTACCGCCGGCGCCATTTCCCGGTACGTTGATTTCTTCAGTATCGGCACAAACGACTTGATTCAGTATTCGATGGCGGTGGACCGGACCAACGTCCGGACCGCCCACCTTTACAACCCCGCGCACCCGGCAATCTTAAGACTCATCTCGGAAGTGATTAGAGCCGGCCGTAAAGCAGGCATTCCGGTGGGATTATGCGGAGAGATGGCCGCCAACCCGGCGCTGGCTTTTTTACTTATTGGAATGGGCATTGGCGAACTTTCCATGGCGCCCCTGGCCATTCCGGAAGTAAAACAAATGACGCTGCTCATCACCCTGACGGAAGCCAGAGAATGCGCCCAAAAAATAGCGGCTATGGATTCCACTTTGGAAATCAACGCGTTGTTAAAAAAGAAATACGCCGAAATAATGAAACGGGAGAAAAAAAGATGATTGCGCTGACAAGTGACCTTATTTCAAAAAGTAATTTACGCTGCGACCGGATGCTGGAAAAAGCGGTCAAACAATTTGACCCTTCCGGCATGCTTAGATTTCTGCGCGAATTTCCGGAACAGGTTGCCGCCGCCCGAAAGTTAAAGGAAAAACCAATCTTAAAAAGTAAGAAAGATGCCGCCGGAATTCTTTTTTCCGGGCTGGGCGGTTCCGCAATCTGCGGAGACCTGTTCCGGGATGCATTTTCCAACCAGTTACCGGTACCGGTTTTTACCAACCGGGACTATTGCTTGCCGGCCTGGGTCAACCGGAAGACGCTGGCGATCCTGATCAGTTATTCCGGAAACACGGAAGAGACCCTGGCGGCGTACCGGGAAGCTCGCCGACGAAAAGCCGCGATTGGCATTGTCTCCAGCGGCGGTAAACTTTCCGAAATGGCTAAAAAAGACCGGGTTTCGCTAATTACGGTTCCGACCGGTTATCCGCCCCGAACCGCCCTTGGGTATCTCTTCTTCGGCGCCCTATCTCTTTTAGACAGCGCCGACATTCTGAAGATTCCGGAAAGGGATTTTTCGGAACTACTTCAGGCCATTCGCAAAACCTCGGCCGATAATGACCCGCAAAAAAGTTTTGAAGATAACCCCAGCCGCCGGTTGGCTGCCGCCCTTAAAGGCACGGTACCGATAATTTACAGCGCGGCGTTTCTCTCCGGAACAGCCACTCGCTGGAAAACTCAAATAGAGGAAAACAGCAAAAACCTCGCGTTTACCGGGAGCCTGCCGGAAATGAATCACAATGAAGTGGTCGGCTGGAGCGGCCCGGTTGAAACGCTGAAGCGGTTGAGTGTCATATTCCTGCGCGACCGGGAAGACGAGCCGCAGGTTAAAAAACGTTTTGAGATCACGGCCGGTCTGCTCCAACCGCGGCGCTTTTTCGGTGAGGCAGCGAGTAAAAGCAACAACCGGCTTGCCCGTCTCTTTTCCATGATTGTCTTCGGAGACTGGGTCAGTTATTACCTGGCCCTGGAAAATAAAATTGACCCCACGCCGGTGGAACGCATAACTCAACTTAAAAAACGATTGGCATAAAGAACTGAATCGGACGCAGATATACGCAGAAACTGCCGGATAATGCTAAACGATATTTCTTTTGTAGTCGCCAACTCTGCCAGCAGGTAACCCTCTTCTATTCTTCGGCGTATGGCAGAGACGAGTGTAATTCTCAACCTTGGTTGGCTCTTTTAAAACGCCGAGCAAGCTCGGCAACTACA
>Ga0180009_10006016_pt1 | contig 12843 bp, 7 predicted proteins | sample OS_PC_MetaG_FD_123537 | JGI IMG/M metagenome (GOLD analysis project Ga0180009, IMG submission 123537) | Groundwater microbial communities from the Aspo Hard Rock Laboratory (HRL) deep subsurface site, Sweden - OS_PC_MetaG | ecosystem: Environmental > Aquatic > Deep subsurface > Groundwater...
ATCCACATATCTATCCAAAGCGTTTTTATCTTCTTCTACTGCGCCGATATTTGATACTTGCGACTTTTCACTTGCCGTTAAAAATACATCTCTAACTTTGTCCAAACCCGAATCCAAACCAATTGGTTGTACTAAAGAATTTGTAAATTTAAAACCATTATACTTTCCAGGATTGTGACTAGCAGTAATCATTATACCCAAATCCACCTTGCCCTGATTCAAACCCATCAACACATTGAACACAGGAGTTGAACAAAGACCAATTTTTATAACCTCAACACCTTGTTCAATCAAAGACTTTACTAAAGAGTCTTCCAACTCAGGCGAAGTTAATCGCATATCCTTGCCTACTAGGACCTTTTTTGGATTTATAGCCTCTACTACAGCTTTTCCTAATTTATAGGCAAATTCTGCGTTTATTGGCTCTGGTGACTCACCCCTTATGTCATATGCTTTAAAAGCGTTTAAAATATCATTTTCCATATGTCATATATTATTGACCGTATGCAACATTTCGTCTATACTAAGCACATAATTCCTAATTATTTTTAACATTAAAAGTATGACAATTATTTGGATTCTTTTAATCGTTGCAGTAGTTATTGCCGCTTGGCTAATAGCAGTCTACAACGGTTTAATAAAAGCCAAAAACCGTACTGACGAAGCTTGGTCAGATATCGACGTACAGCTAAAACGCCGTCATGATCTGATCCCAAATATCGTTTCCACAGTAAAGGGTTATGCGTCTCATGAGAGCTCGGTCTTTACCCAAGTCACAGAAGCCCGTTCCAAAGCAATGCAAGCTGGTACGATTGATGAAAAAATCGCCAGCGAAAACCAATTGATGGGAACAATGAAAAGTTTGTTTGCTGTTGCAGAAAGCTACCCAGAATTAAAAGCAAACCAAAACTTTTTACACCTTCAACAAGAATTGGCTGATACAGAAAACAAAGTTCAAGCATCACGTCGCTTTTATAATGGCAATGTACGTGACTTTAACACCAAGCTGCAAGTTTTCCCAACTAACATGATTGGTAGCATGCTTGGCTTTAAAGCATACAAATTCTTTGAAGCAGAAGAAGAAGCAAAAGCAGTACCTGTTGTTGATTTTGAAAAAAAACCAGAAGCTCCAACAGCTCCAGTGCCAACTCCTGAATCAGCAACACCAACAGAAGAAACAAAACCTGACAATCAATAACGTCCAGTTTTATAGAGCTCCGAAAATTTTTCGGAGCTTAAAAAATAGGAAGTTCACTTGTTATGTATAATCAAATAGATTCCAATAAACGCAAAACGAATTTACTCATAGCACTATTTATAGGTATTTTAATGTTAGCTGGTTATACATGGGGTTATATCAATGGCTATGGTTACACGGGCTTAATTCTTGCACTCGTAATTTCATCAATTTGGACACTGATTTCATGGCAAGCTGGATCAAAAATCACACTACTTTCTCTTGGCGCTCATGAGCTCACAGACAGATCCCAATTCCCCACTCTATGGAACACTGTAGAGAATCTATCAATAACCGCTGGTATCCCCAAACCCAAAATTTACATTGTTGATGATCCATCACCAAACGCTTTTGCAACAGGAAAGGATCCTGATCATGCCAGTGTAGCTGTTACTACTGGCCTTTTGCAGATATTAGACAAAACAGAATTAGAAGGAGTTTTATCTCATGAAATTTCACATATTAAAAATTACGACACGCGCTTAATGATACTCATTGCCGTTTTGGTTGGAGCGCTTGTTATGCTAGGTGACTGGATGTTTCGCGGAGCAATCTTCGGCGGTCGTAAACGCGAAGGCGGCGGAGTGTTAATGATTATTGGTCTTATTTTTATTGTACTCTCACCAGTCATAGCCGAACTAATAAAATTAGCCATCTCCAGACGACGTGAATATCTAGCTGATGCATCTGGCGCATTACTTACCAGATATCCTGATGGCTTAGCAGCCGCATTAGAAAAAATCCGTGACAATGCAACGCCCATGCGCCGTCGTTCCAATGCTACTAATCATCTTTGGATTTCAAGTCCCAAAGCCAACGCTTTAAATGCCAAAAAAGTGTCCGGTCTATTTAGCACACATCCCCCAATAGATGATCGTATTAAAAATCTACGCTCCATGCTCAGCAACCCCTAAATATGTTGCCAAATGATTTAATAGGACGTTTTACTACTCACTTAAAAGAAGCTCTCCAAAAAGCTCTAGCTTTTTCTGTTTCAAATGGGCGTGAGATTATTGAACCTGGTGACCTTATAGTCGGACTTTTAAACGAAAAAGGTTCATTGGGCGGTGAAATTTTAAAAAAAGCTGGATGTGATAGCAACCTCGCAACCGAATTCTTTCGTGGTACACCAAGACAAAAAAAATCTGTCATGGCTTTAGATCTTTCTGAAAGTGTTAAAAAAATTATCGAAAAATGTGTAGTTATAGCGCATCTCCGCGAACATAAATACATAGGAACAGAGCATCTACTCGCCGCCCTCATAGAATCAGACGACATTAGCATTTCCGTATTTTTTAAAAGATCCAATATTGAAATCACATTACTTCAAGACCATGTAGAATCAATCTTAAAGTCCGAATCTCAATTTCCAGAAATCGACGAACTAAACAAAAAAGCCCAAGAATCAGAAGAATTTGGTTCCGATATTTTTCCGGATTCTGATTTATCACAAATCTCCCCACTTCTTGGCAACAAGAGACAAACCAATGCAACAATGTTGGATAGTTTTGCCAGAAATCTTACCAAAGAAGATGTTGCTGAATTATTAGACCCTGTAATCGGGCGTGATACTGAGCTCGATCGTGTTATCGAGGTCCTTATTAGACGCACAAAATCAAACCCCATTCTTTTGGGTGAGCCCGGCGTTGGTAAAACAGCAATAGTAGAAGGTTTAGCCCAAAGACTAGTACAAGGCGATGTTCCTGATGCTTTACATGGATTTAAAATACTTTCTCTTGATTTGGCTTCAACTGTTGCAGGAACGATGTATCGTGGTGAATTTGAGGCTCGTCTCAAACAAATAGTGGACGAAGCACGCAAAGATACTAAAGTAATTCTTTTTATAGATGAAATTCACAATATAGTTGGAGCAGGCTCAACATCAGGGTCATTAGATGCTGCCAACATTCTTAAACCAGCTTTATCCCGCGGAGAAATTCGTTGCATTGGCGCAACGACATGGAGCGAATATAAAAAACATATAGAAACTGATGCTGCACTAGAGCGCCGATTTCAACCTATAGTCATCGATGAACCGAGCAAGACTCTAACACTAGACATGTTAAAAGGTTTATCAAGCCGTTACGCAAAACACCACAATGTTAAATACAAACCAGAAACTCTTGTCGCTGCTGTTGATTTAGCTGATAAATTTTTAACCGATCGCCTTTTCCCTGATAAAGCAGTCGATCTTTTAGACGAAGCTGCTGCCAGTGTTATTGCCAAACGTAAATCCAAAGAAGACATTGAGCGACTCTCTGTTTTACAGGCTGCTATTAATAATAAAGAGGCCGAATCAAAAGAACATCTAAAAAAACAAGACTTGGCAAAAGCAGCTGAAATTGCAGATGATGCTGACAGGCTAAAAAAAGATCACAAAAAATTACAGAGTCAATTAGAACGTGATCAACAAAAAAATATTCCGGTCATCACGCCAGAAGATGTAGCTAGAGTGGTTGCCCGCATGGCCGATGTGCCCCTCTCACTAATCCTAGCCACAGAACAAGAAAAAATGATGGGCTTAGAAAAAAAACTATCCGAGAGCATCATAGGACAAGATCAAGCCATCCAAGCTACTGCAGATATAATTCGTCGCGCCCGCTTAGGATTACAAGATCCAAGCAGACCAAAAGCCAGTATGCTTTTTGTTGGACCATCGGGTACCGGCAAAACAGAACTCGCACGTTCTATCGCTAATAATCTTTTCTCACGTGAAGATGCCTTTATTAAATTGGACATGTCAGAATTTTCTGAACCTCATTCCATATCAAAATTAATCGGATCACCCGCAGGTTATGTCGGCTATCGTGAAAGCAATAAACTCACGGACTCTATACGTAAACGACCTCATTGTATTATTTGTTTTGATGAAATTGAAAAAGCACACCCCGATGTTCAACACACACTATTACAAATACTAGAAGATGGTGCCATGACAGATTCCACTGGTCGCAAAGTCTCATTTAAACATGCTTACATAATACTCACATCAAATGTTGGATCCGACCAACTACAACGAAAAAATGTAGGTTTTGGCTCAGAAGATCAATCATTAAATCCAATTATTGCTGATGAAATTAAAGCACGATTCAAACCAGAACTCATAAATCGTCTCGATAGAATCATAACCTTTAATCAACTCTCAAACCAAAACTTACGCACAATCTTAGATAAAGAATTACAGCAAATCTGTGAAAGGTTAACAAAAATTCAAAATATATCATGTGATATACCAGAATCTGTTCGTGATTGGTTAATGCAAAAGACACTCCCACCAGAACAAGGAGCTCGCGCAATAAGAAGATTGGTTGAACAAGAGATAACATCAGAATTAACAAAGCACCTAATCAAACACCGGAAAAAATCCAAGATTATAGTTAGTGCGATAAAAAATAAACTCAACTTTCGTTAGTACAGGGAAATAATTTAGGAGGAATTATGCCCGAAGCACAAGACACAAATCAAACACCACAAGATTCTCAAAATCCATTACAAGATGTTTTAGCAAGTCGCTATAGCAGTGCTTATCGCTCCTTTTTAGAATCCATAAAAATCCACCCTGATAATCCTAACGAAATAGCAAAAAACATAGCCAAACTAGATCCTGAAACTTACAAAAAAGTCACCAAACAACTTGCAAAAACTAAAAAAGGAGCTCAATCATTTTTACTCGGAGCCACCCCAATATCCATACCCACAGAAACCCTTAACAATCTCCGAACTTCTGTTTTTAATAAATCATTAGAAAGAGATTTTAAATATAATCAAAGTCGCATTCAAGAACAACTTGATTCAGCTAAAACAAGTTTGCTTAGCGGAGTAACTGGGGCAGATGCGAGCAAACAAGTTGCACAAAATCTTAGAGAGATTTTTGGTATTAAAGAAAAAAAGCCAAAAACAGTAAATAAAAAACAAACCTCTAAAAAGGACAATAAACCAGAACCTCAAAACGAGGCTGTAAATGAATCCCCCGCACCCGAACAACCAACAACACTAACAACTCCAAGTCTAGCAAACGAAGAACCCGCTCAAACTCTAAAAACCGCCGAACCTCTACCACAAACAACTAAAGGCAAAACCGTTAGAATCCCACCTATTGTTCCAATACCCACCAAAACAGGCACTGTTAAAATTCCCCAATCAACTCGTGGTAGTACAATTAAAATACCAACCACAAAAGGCAAAACCGTAAGAATTCCTTCAAGCTCCAAAGGAGGCACTGTTAGAATCCCCTCTGCTACGAAAGGCAATACAATAAAAATTCCCACTTCCACTAAAGGTCAAACCGTGCGCACTGGACCAACCGGCACCCTTCGTACCGGACCAAAAGGCACCTTAAGAACCGCCGGCACCATACGAATAGACCAACGACAAAACTTTTCAACCACACCAACCGCTACTTCTACACCATCACGGACCACTGTAAAAAATATCGCAGATCCGTCAAAAATAGCAGAAACAACAAACGCTTCAGCACAAGTAACTAGTAAATCCCAAACAAAGATATCCCAGCAGCCAACCAAACCAACAACAGCACCAAAAAGTAACACCATCCCTCCCGATGCCACCATAGCACCCAGTGCTCGACAAATTCAAAGGCAATCATTCCAAGCTTCTAACAAGCGACAAACTTCTCAAGCCACACAGGCAAATCAATCCACCATCCCTGCCCCAAGTAGCGTTCACGGAAAAATCAATCAAAAAAGTTTTTCAGAGCTAGTCCAAAAAGCTGACAAAAATCCAGCCATTCAAGAATTACGACAAACTTGGAACATCACTCCGGTATCCATTCAAAAAGAATTATTAGCCACAAGACATTTAACAAATTCAACACAAAGTACACAAGGACAAGCCTTACAAAACTTGATGGAATCAGGACTTTTAGAATTATCGACCCAACAACCAAGAGAAAAACAAAAAATCCAGTCAAATCAATCCGGACAATCAGCCAAAGCTCAAATAATAACAATCTTAAATCGCGCAGTCTCAGGAGATAATCAACAACTTTTTCAAGCTTTATCAGATCCACAAGCAACTTCCCAAGAATCACGTGCGCAAGCCAAACAAGATTTACTAAAAACAAAACCAAAATCATCCAAATCAACAAAACCCAACATACCGACCGGCATAGGCTCACCATCACCTATTTCCATTGCCCCAGAAGTTAAATCTGCTAAAAACCAACTCGGACCCACGATAGGAACGCCCATAGGATCGGCAATGCAACTTGATGCAACCAGACAACAATTAAGGACTTCTAAACAAGAAGATTACACAGGTGGAGATAATCAAATGCAAGATACTTACGAGCAAGGTCTTAGCGATCAGGGCTATCAAGGCCCTGCCATACTGGGTTCAGGTATAACCATGCCCGAACATGGCAACATGCAACAACAAACCGCACCAGGTTCAATCAGTGCCGAAGAAACAAGCGATGCAAGTGATAAGCAAGGTGGATTTTTAGAAACAAGTGAAGTAGAAAGATTACGCGAACTAAACAAACAAAAAAGTGGCGCCAGATTAAAAGAAATGTCCTATCCAGGAACAGAATACCAACCACTCGGAGGAAGGCCCTCCCCACGACAATCTAAAACGCAATCACAATCTCAACAAAAAACGCAATCACAAAAACAATCACTAACATCAAAAGAAGGATTTGAATCCTTTGCAGCCGGCTTAATGATGATGAAACAACAACAGATTGCCGGAAAAAAACTTAAAGCCGTACAAGCCGCTCAACAAATTCGTGCCAACATTGAATCAGTCAAAAAAATACAAAAAAATCTACAATGGGTTTGGCGTGTTGTTAATGGTGCAGAATTATTAGCCGGTGAAAGTGGTGTTACATTGGTTATGTGGTTTTTTACGGCCAATGCCCAATTAATTAATCGAGTATCATTTAAAGTACCCTTTATTCCCGAAGCCACCCTAGTAGAGGATGCTGCTACGATATTTATTGATCTAGTTTTAATGTTATTTATGATGATAATAGTTGCGTTTTTAATAATTGTAATTGCCATTATAGCCATACCAATGGCAGTACAAGTCAATCTGCTTGGCAATACATTTGACTTCTTAGGCATATCAACCGCCCTGGGTTTTTAATAAATTGAAGCCAACTCGCAATATTGATATACTATATATATGATAACGCTCTCAGAACAATCAAAAAAAATAATCTTCATTGCTTTTTTTGTAATATTTACAATAGGCACGGGTTATGCGCTTTACTACTTCTTTTTTAGACAGCTCGCAACCACTCCACCAGCAACAGATCAAACTCAAGGTTTTACCAACACCTTCAATCCATCAGGTGCAAGAGAAGATGTTACGCCTACAACTGATACTGGCACAGGATTATTGCCACAAACCACAATTACTCCAGTAATTCTAGACACAACTGTACAAATCAACCCGCTAGCTCCCGTAAATGTCTTAAGAGATGAGTTAACTCAAGCTATAAGTCAGGGAACTGATGGGAGTACCCGCTTTTATAGTCCTGACGATGGTCGTTTTTATCGCATCAATCCAGATGGCACCACAACCTCATTAAGTGACAGGCAATTTTTCAATGTCGATAAAGTTGATTGGAGTAATATTAAAGACGAAGCTATTTTAGAATTCCCCGATGGTAATAATATTTATTATAATTTTGAAACTGACAGACAAGCAACATTACCAAAACACTGGGAAGACTTTGAATTTGCTCCGGCCGATAGTCAAATAATTGCAAAAAGTATTGGTCTAGATGAAAGTAATCGCTTTCTAGTAACAGCTGATGCAGATGGCAATCAATCTACTGCTATATACAGTATGGGGAAAAATTTCAATTCTGTGATTCCTAGCTGGTCACCAAATAATGTAGTAGTTGGCTTTTCTAAAACTGGAACACCTCAAGCCGATGGCGCTGAAGAAATTTATTTGCTTGGAAAAAACCACGAGCAACTTAGAAGTTTAATAGTTCCCGGCTCAGGCTTCCAACCCAACTGGTCTCCTGATGGTAAAAAACTTTTATATAGCGTTTATCACTCAAGAGATGGCTACAAACCAATGCTTTGGGTTTCTGATGCATTTGGACAAGAAGTCGGTCGTAATCGTAAAAAACTTAATATCAACACATGGGCTGATAAATGCGTTTGGGCTGATAAATCCATAATATATTGCGGAGTACCGGTCTCACTTCCAGACGGTGCTGGCTTTAGACAAGAATCATTCAACGCCACATCAGATGATGTTTATAAAATAAATTTAAGTTCAGGTTTGTCAGAAAAAATTAATACCTCCGAACAAAATCACCCTATTCGTAACCCCATGCTCAGTCAAGATGGCAATCAATTAATTTTCACTGATGCAGTTACAGGTAAATTGTATAGCTATACACTAGCAAAATAATATGACTTTTAATACGTTCTTTTCTCCTCAACGCATTGCCATAATAATTTTAGCACTTGCTGTTTTTGTTTTTATTGGCTCTGCAGGTTATCGCTGGTACTCAATAAGGAGTACAACCTTTTTATCAGGAGCTCCTCCAGCAGACTTAATGGATAGTATCGAACCAAAATATGTTTCTCCGGAGAGAATGAAGTCACCTGCAATAACCAATACAGATATATTTTTAGCCGGATCACCCACATCATCTATTGGAATCGTTTTTTATGCGGATTACACTAATCCTGATTCCAATAAACTATTAAAACAAATAATTCAACGAGTTAGCACTTATAACGGTGAAATCAGAGTCATACTCCGTTACTTACCAGAAACAACCAAAAATAGAAATCCATCTTTTGAGGCAGTTGTTTTGTCAGAATGTTCTCGAATAATGGACCCAAATTGGTCTGCACATGAATCACTTTTAGCGATTGATAAAGAAAACACAAAAATCTCTACCATAGAACAAATTAGTTTTGATTATTCTGATACTGATGGAATGATTTATGGTTGTCGTAATGATAGCAGTCTCAGAAATCGACTAACACAAGATATACAGCAAGCTCGTGGAGATGGTATTTTAGCAGCTCCTTTTGTCTTTGCTGGCACTAAAGCATTACCAGCCGATCAAGCAAATCTGGAAAATATTTTTCAAGCCATAAATACCTACATGCAATAATGAAACGCATTTATCATTTTCTTTCCATTCCACAAGTAATAATATCAATTGCTATTTTTTTGCTAATACCAATAACTGTTAGTGCCGAATGTTGCAAATGCACTGACCCAAGCATTCAAGCCGGTGTTTTTTGTATCCAAGATACAATTAGCTGTAGTAATATAAAAACCAGTGGTAATGATAATCTCAAAAACACTACCTGCTCCGCACTTACTCAAGCATCACAATGCCAACAGATTGGTACGGGAGGCGGAATATGTTTAAATATTCCAATATCTGCAAACGAATTTTCACTAGCAGGATTACCGCAAGCTGCACCAACCGCATCAACAACAACTACATCCGAACAAAAACCCGTACAAGGTGGTGTAATTCCAATTGATCTAAATGTAAAAATTCCCGGATTACAATTAACGGATGCCTACGAACAAAATGGTTACATTGTCATTCCATACTTGGCTCAATACATTTCCGCAGTACAAAAACTTCTTATTGGCGTAGGCTTGATTGCTGCAGCTATCATGATTGTTTATGGTGGCTTCCTATATATTGTCTCCGGAGCAGGAGCTAGTGTCAGAGAAGGCAAAAAATTGATAATCGATGCTCTTGTAGGACTTGTTATACTTTTAAGTTCAACCGTAATATTAGCTAATGTAAACCCAAAAACCACTCAACTTCAAACTATAGAGATCCCATTCATCAAACAAATTCAGTACCAAGAAATAAAAACTAAACACTACCAAGCTGCCCAAAACACAGCCCAAATAGCCTCTCTTGCCGGTGGATCTATAGCCGACGTTCCAATCTCCGCAACTCGCGGTGATGTACCTAGCCCTGCAGAAGTTCTTGATTACGCACGTAAAGCAGCCTCCGAAAAAGGTATCGATCCCTGTATAGCTTGGGCTGTTATGTATGCTGAATCACGCGGTGTATTAAAAGTCGGACATGATGAAAACTATTATTTTGGACCCAATGTATCCATACCTCAGTCACGTGTTGACTTTATGCGATCACGAAAATTTTATTCCGGAAAAAGCTTTCCTGATGACGTACCAATCATGCCACCGGTCTGCACAGCTGGTAATCGTGATCTGTGTCTTAAATCAGCTTCCTATCCAAGTAAAGATAATTTACTAACAAACGATGATGAAGAAACATTCGACCCCGGAAACCCTCCTGATTTTGGTTTGGATTGGCGCTTTTCCCACGGCATAGGAGCCAGCCAAGCAACCATCTTCCCCGTAGGTTCAAAATCAGGAGGGATGAATTCAGGTCGTCGCTGTTCTAACGGTTGGCAAGGATATTGGGTAGGTGGACAATGTTTTACAGTACCTCAACTAATTACAATGGAAGGTAGTGTGGCTGCAATGTTAGCTCACCCCGGCTTTTGGAACGGAGACTCGCCCCGAAATGATCCCATGGCTACCTTTAAAGCTTATGCCGGCTGTTCCGATTCCCCTACTGCCAGCAATTCTTGTAAAAATGTCCAAGCTATTTTAGATCTCAAATTGACCCATTATAATAACTGCAAAGCAAAATATGGTGGATAAAAAAAATCAACATCTGGATAAAAAAAGAGTCCTGCTGAGCTTTGTTATAAATGCTGTCTTTTTATTGTATATATTATCCACCTTTTTCATCTCCCCGGTTTTGGCGTTTGAATCTTGTTGTAAATGTACATTTGACGGCAATGGCAACAATGGCACCATTTGTTTAAAAGCTCCAACCGGACGAGGTTGTACTTGGGCAGAAACAACAGCTAAAGATCTTGGCCAAGGTGCATATGATATCAAATGTACTTTTTTAGACCCTCAAGCCTGTCAAAAAATTGGCAATTCCGACTTTGCTCAATGTCCTTATGAGCCGATTTTTGCAACTGATTTTCGTACACAATACATAGAACAATTTCTTGGCTTTGGCCGTCAAAAAACAACAGAACAACCAACGGGTCCAGCAGCAGGAACCGCAGCCATCGTTCCAGAACTAGGAGTAAAAATCCCAGGAATCACTTTCCCTGATCGATTAAAAGTTGAAGACAAGTATCTCATAGTCCCCTATCTAGCCATATATGTCGCGGGATTCCAAAAAATAATAATAGGCATTTCTCTCATAGCTGCTGCTATAATGATTGTCTATGGAGGTTTTACTTATATCTACTCGGTTAATGGCTCAAAAATTGAAGATGCCAAAAGCCGCATAAAAGATGCAATCATCGGATTAATTATCATATTAACTTCAGTTGTACTCATGGCAAATATTAATCCCGATACTGTTAAGCTTAAACCACTAAAAATCGAAATTGTCGAACCAGCTTTTCCAAAAGATACCGGTTTTTTTGACTATCAAGCACCCTCCGAACCTTGGAATCCGGGTACCGAACAACCCAACGCAACACCGCCACCGCCCAGACCATTAAAATTAGCAAACGATAAAAACGTTCTAAACTTTTACAAAGAAGAAGGTCCGGTTGATGCAGAAATACCAGAAGCGGATTTACCTGATTTATATAACAAAGAAGTTAAGGGCAAATCCTATGGCGCTCGAATGCTAAGTGTTTGTGTAAAAAACGCTGGAGCAAGTGGCGAGCTTAAAGACAAAACCAGAGAAGAACAACTTCGTTACGCTGCTGGAGTAATGAATGTCTGGATACGAGAAGGACTTATTAACAGTGGTGCATTGTACGCAAGAACCAGCTGGACTTACCGTGTCGGTGAAGATGAAAGTTCTTGTGGTTCAGGAACGGTTGATCCTGGATTTTATTTTGGTACTCAAGCAACACAACAAGGCTGGTGCCCACCTTTGCGTAATTCTTTAACAATTGGTCTAGGCAGCTTAAACTGCACAGAGGCTTACTCCATTGCCAAAGGTAGAAGCGTAGGAAATGTAAGCTCTCCAATTTCATACGAACAAATATCAGGAAACCTCGAAGCCGTCGCCGGTCAAATGAGTAGCAATCCGCGCGCATTTATAGACTATATGAATGGATTAGGAGACCTACAAAAATATTACAGCTCTGCGCTTGGTTTTGCTGGCGTGCCTTATCCCTGGACCAACACAACTGCCGGCTCTTTACAAACCGCTGTTCAAAAAATCAAAAACTTTCCACGTTCTGTGCTCGTAGAAATGGACTCGGGCGGTAGCACCTGTCGTAAAGAAGCTACAAGCAACTATAAAGATTGTTTTACTAAACGCATTGGTGATCAAGGATTTTTTTGTGGTGATTGTGGTTCCACTCTACAACAATACATGTCTTGCGTGGGTATGAATCCAAGTAATGAAATATTTAATGCAAAAAACAAAATCATAAAAACCCAAGTTACTTTTTATAACGCATCGACGGGCGAGAACGAACAAGGGTACATCGAATACGGCTCACCAAACCTCCAAGCACCTGGCGGAGGAGACAAAGCCGCCTTCTTGTTTGTCGCACAAGATGAGGCGGATTGGTTTAAAAAATACTCAGAACCAAGCATCGGCGGTCCGCAATTTGGAGATC
>Ga0180009_10006017_pt1 | contig 12840 bp, 11 predicted proteins | sample OS_PC_MetaG_FD_123537 | JGI IMG/M metagenome (GOLD analysis project Ga0180009, IMG submission 123537) | Groundwater microbial communities from the Aspo Hard Rock Laboratory (HRL) deep subsurface site, Sweden - OS_PC_MetaG | ecosystem: Environmental > Aquatic > Deep subsurface > Groundwater...
CTTAATTCATCTCCAAATTCTTGAGGTTGTTGAGACTGCTGTTGAGGTTGTTGTTGAGTTACTTGTTGCGAACCTTCTTCTCCAGGAAAAATTAATTTTTTATCATCTTTATTCATATTAATCCCTTCTATTTCATTTTTGTCGTCAAAAACTATAGAAGCAATATAAAGACCACCTCCAATAATAATTAAAACTACAAATGCCGAAATTAAACTTCTCATATTCGCATTATACTATTTTATTATGAAAAATAAAAGCCGTTAAATCCTGAGGAACTAACGGCTTTAAAATTATTGATATCATAAACAACTTATTTTTTAACCTTCTTACTAAAAGGTTTAATTATAATAATAAGACCCAAAATCATAATTACCAAAGAAATTAATGCGCCCAACAATCCTGGATTATACAGCAAATATATGACCCCACCACCAATTAGAATATAACTAATGTTCTGAGGCCTATTCAAAAAGAAATCAATGAAATTTTTTAAACCTTTCCATATCTCTGGAGCAATAAACCCTAAAGACAATGCTACTGTTAAAGACACTATCATTTTTTTAAAAGGATAAATCTCAAATATCCAATTTAAAAAAAGATAGAAGAAGTACATAATCCCTAAAGAAATCCAAACTTGAAAATTCTTATATTCCAATCTTACCATTAAAGCTACCCCAAAAGGAAACAGAAAAATTAAATATTTCATCATATCTCTCCTTTGCTATTAAAGGTTAAATAACTAATTAAAAAATAGCATAAATATGCTATTTGTCAAGATTGTGATGGCTGGCCACCTCGGTCGCTATTATTCTACTTGACAAGCCTTTTCTACTTTGATATATTTATAATATCACGAAGGGGAAAAGACTTTAAGGTTTGTCCTTAAAGCGACGCCCCTTTTTTATTTTGAATGTTTTTTAAGTTTATTACTTAAATTATTCATATAATCCATATATTTTCTGAATTTCGAAAGAAGTTGAGAATAAGCTTTTCTATTTGGAATAATAACTCGCCCTAGTTTTCCTTTTTGTTCTAAATATTCAATTAAACAATGGAAATCGCCATCGCCTGAAACGATAATAGCTTTATTATAATTTGGATATTCTATCATTGTATGTAAAACCAATTCTGCATCAACATTTCCTTTTACTCTAATTTTTCCTTTTTCTTTTATTTCTAAAGTCGGCTTGAAAATACAAATATAACCTGCTGTTTGTAAGTAAGTATATAGCGCCTCGTTACCTGCCACATAACCAATAAAAAGAAATGATTTCTTTACTTTATATTTATCTTTTAAATAAACGTAAAATCTAGCGAAATCTAAATCCCAACCTTGGCTTTTAACTCCTAAGTTAAGATTCTGACTATCTACAAAAGCATAGTTATTTTCCTGTTTTTTCTTCTTTATGTTTATATTATACCAAAAAATCGCCTTTTTGACGATTTTTTACGCACTGCGATCTCTCGAACCGCTGTCCAGAATGGCTGGCTGTATGGGACAAAATTGGAACCTTTTCACATAATTACCAGTAAGAATAAAAAGCTCTTGAGCCCATTTTATGTGATATTATACTGACTCTTACTGCCCAAGCTCAGTCCAGATTAAAATATTACAAAACTTATAAAATTATTTCAAGAATCTCTTTAGGGTTATTAACTAAATAATCTGGTTTTTCTTTTTTTAATAATTTTTCTGAATTAAACCCCCAAGTTACCGCAATGATTTTAATTCTAGCTTTTTTTGCCGCGACAATATCCCTATCTTCATCTCCTACATAAATTACATTATCAGAATTAATTTTATATCTTCTGCACATTCTTTTTAAAACTAAATGTTTACCGAATATAGAACTATCAGAATATATAAATTCAAATAGATTTTCAATTTTGTATTTTTTTAAAACAATTCTAATATTTTCTTCTGAATTACTAGAAACAATACCAAGATTATAATTCTCACTTAACTTTTTAAAAACATCTAAAATTTCTGGAAATAATTTAATATTATCTCTCTTTTTTAATTTGGATGTTACTTGATAAACAAATTTTGGAATTTTCCAAAAAGGGATTCCTGATTTTTTAATTAAATATCTAGTCCCGTAATTTTTAATATCTTCTAAATTAATCTCTTTATATTTATCATTTTTTAAATCTTTTACAATATTTAAAATATCTTCGTATGTATCCACAATAGTTCCATCAAAATCAAATACAATATATTTTTTCATAATTCTGAAATAATTTACGCACCTTGGTCCTTCGAACTGCTGCCCACAATGGCTGGCTGTATGGGACGAAATTGGAACCTTTTTACATAATTACCAGCAAGAATAAAAAGCTCATGACCCCATTTTCCATTCTGACAAATGCTTATGAAATCTACATTTTCGTCTTTTTTATTTGGTTCGAATCTCGGATGGGTCGTTAGAAACCCTAATTTAAATCCATTTCTTGCTAGCTAAAAAATCTTTTACTTTTATAAAAATTTTCTCGTGGCCAGATGTATTAGGATGTAAACCATCATCAAAATCTTTATTTTCAAGCAAACCGACATTCAAGAAAAAAATATTATTTTGCTGACACACTTTTTCCATAATTTCACTGTATTTTCTGATGTTCTTATTTGTATAGTAAATATCTATCCATGCAACAGGCATTGTTTTAGATTCATCACAATTCTTAAGATCCATAAAAATTATATTTTTGGTAATCTTTTTTACTTTTTTGATTATTTCTTCCAAATTTGCTCTAAATTTTTCAGGAGAGACTAGATAATTACCGGGGGTATTCTTATAGGCGGCATCATTGCTGCCAGTCTGAAATATTATCGCGTCTGCATTTCTAATCTTAGCCTCACTCTCAAAACGAGCTAAGATAGTTTCTGTCGTGCCTCCCGATATACTCAAATTGTAAATTTCAACATAATCTTCATCTCTTTTGGCCACATGAAACCATAAGCGGTTAACCCAACCACCTTTCCTCATATCCCACGCACCCCAAGCTGTACTGTCTCCAAAAATACAAATTGATTCAATTTTGTTCATATTAAAATTATGTCAATTAGTTCGAATCCATAAACAGTGTGTTCTCTAGACAGACCAAATCAATAATCCAAAAATTGCTTAAATTAGCGCTCTCGGGTCTGCACGATAAAAAAGTCACATTGGCTGCCAGACTAGGACTCGAACCTAGATAACATGCTCCAGAGGCATGTGGCCTACCATTAGCCGATCTGGCAAAATCTATACTTCCAAATATCTTCTAATGGCGACTAAACTACTAATAGTTCCAAGAGAAACGCCTACTAATATTTGGATTAAAAATAAAACTATTATATTCGCCTGGAAAAAATAAAAGAGATCAGTGCCAGGTAAATAAGAAGTTATTTTAGGCGAGATATACCATAAAAGTGGATATAAAATAAAAAGAGATACTAAAGCTGCAATGACTCCATAAAGCGCTCCTTCAATAATAAATGGCCCTCTAGCAAACCAATTACTTGCACCAACCAATTTCATTACCTTTATTTCTCTCCTAGAACTATAGATAGTTAAACGAATTGTATTGAAAGTAACCAAAACAGCTAATCCTGCTAAAACTAATAAAATAACCAATCCAATCTGACGAATGCTTCTCGTTATTGAAGTAAGTCGTGCAATAACTGCCTTATTCTCAAGGTAATTTATTTTATCAATAATTTCATTATATTTTTCCTGTTCAAAAAAACTAACAATTGATTCATACTGCGATGCTTGCTGAGCTTTAATATTCAAACTTGCTGATAAAGGATTATTACCTAATTCATCTAAACTCTGCATTAGAATACTATTGTCTTTATGTTTATCTTTAAATTTATTTAATGCTTCTCCAGTAGAAACATATTCAGCGCTACGAACTTCATTCAATTTAACTAAATCAACTCTAGCATCAAGAATTTCATCTTCCGAAGTATCTAAATTAAAATAAACACTTATATCAATCTTATCTTCAAGATTAGCTGTAAGTGAATTTATTAAAACATTAACAAGTAATAAACTTGTAATACCTAAAATAGCTAAACTCATCATTGAAACAGCTGATGAAGAGAGCCATTTGTTTCTCCAAAAACTTATACATCCAGATTTAATTATACGAACGAATGTTGTAAACATAAATTAAAATAATATATATTTCCCTTTTGGGTCATCTTTAATAATTTTTCCTTTTTCCAAAGTAATTACTCTTCTATCTAATCCATTAATAATATCTCTATCATGAGTTGAAAGAATAACAATAGTTTTAAGTTCATTAATCTTCATTAGAAGTTTAATGATTTCCCAAGTATTAAGCAAGTCTAAATTACCAGTTGGTTCATCAGCAACTAAAACCTTTGGCCTATGAGCTAATGCTCTTGCAATAGCTACGCGTTGCTGCTCCCCACCCGAAAGTTGATCGGGGAAATTATCTGCCTTATTAATTAAATTAACTAATTTTAAAAGTTGGGGAACACTTTTCTCTATTTCAAGCTTTGGACAACCTCCAACTTCCATGGCAAAGGCAATATTTTCATAAGCTGTTTTATTAGGCAATAATCGAAAATCTTGAAAGATCATTCCTATTTGTCTACGCCAAAAAGGAATATCTCTATTATGAAGCTTACCAATATCTTGATCTCCCCAAAGAATTTGCCCTTTACTTGGCAATTCTTCACGTATTAAAAGTTTTATTAAAGTTGATTTCCCAGCGCCTGAACGTCCTGCAATAGAAACGAATTCTTCATCATTAATAGTTAAATTGATATTATCTAATGCTAAACAATTAGGCGGATAAGCTTTTGAAACTTTTTTGAAATATATCATGCTATTTTTTAATATAACCTTCTATGAATTTATCTAAATTACCATCTAAAACTCTATTTGGATCACCTGATTTAATTTTATTCCTATGATCTTTAACCATTTGATATGGATGAAGCACATAAGATCGTATTTGACTTCCCCATTCAGCTGGAGTTAAAGTCCCTCTTAATTTATTTCTTTCCTGTTCACTGCTTTTTAAATTATATTGGTACAATCTACTACGAAGTAATTTCATTGCACTTTTCTTATTCTCCCCTTGTAAACGTTCATTTTGACAAGAAGCTGTTAATCCTGTAGATAAATGAGTAATACGAACAGCTGATTCTGTTTTATTAACATACTGACCTCCTGGACCACTTGCCTTATACGTCTCAATTCTTAAATCTTCTGGATTTATCTTCATTTCTTTTACCTCATCAAATTCAGGTAAAACTTCAACTAAAGCAAAAGAAGTGTGACGGAGATTATTAGAATTAAAAGGAGACAATCTCACTAAACGGTGAACTCCTGATTCTCCTTTTAAATAACCGTAAGAATATTGGTTTTTAATTATTAAAGTAGCATTTTTAATACCTGCTTCTTTACCTTCTTTAATCTGTAAAACTTGGGATTTCCATTCGTTTTTCTGTGCAAATTTAAGATACATTTTTAACAACATTTCAGCCCAATCCTGTGCATCTGTGCCACCTGCTCCTGCGTAAATTGAGATGATAGCTTTTCGTTTATCGTATTTGTCTTTTAATTTTTCAGTCAAATCTCTCATTAACCAAGCTTATCATACTTCTATAACGAAGTAAATCCCAGAGCCGACCCGGGGAGTTGAACCCCAAACCTATACTTTACGAAAGTATTGCTCTACCATTGAGCTAGGTCGGCATGAGCGGATGAAGGGAATCGAACCCTCGTCATCTGCTTGGGAAGCAGAAGCTCTACCATTGAGCTACATCCGCAAATATATTATGAATTAAAAAAATATTCCCACCACTTCCAATAATTAGCTAATTCTGTATTATTATCTTCTAATTTAACATCTGGATTATTTAATTCCTCTATTTCTGCACCACCCTTTCTGACAACCTCAACTCCATCAATAATATCTTTAGATAAAACAACTACTGTTTCTCCTGGATTTTTTAGATTAAGTTTTATCCTTGCTTCTTTTTCTAAATATGAATCTTCTTTAAAGTAATCCATCAAATCAGATAATTGTTGATTATCTCCTTCTAATTTATCTATATTTGATTTAAGTTGATTAATTTCGTTTGATAATTGATGTTCGCGATAAGTTTCTCTAACTAAACCGATTAATAAGAAAATCAAAACAAAAACAGCAATAAAAAGAAATATTTTAGAGCTTAAAATCTTTTTTATTTTTTTTGCTTTTTGTGCCATTTGTGTTATTGTTAATACAATGAAAGCTTCTACAAGAAAGAAAATATTTTATACAGTTTGGATTATATTAGCTAGTATGGTTATCTTAAGTATGCTTAGTTTCTTGTTCACGCCAATGTTTTAATTTTAACATGGTCTTTATTTTTTCAAAACCTTTAAAAATACTTCTTGAGGAATATTTAGTTTACCAAGAGATCTCATTTTCTTTTTACCTTTTTTTTGCTTCTCTAATAATTTTCTTTTACGTGTATAATCTCCTCCGTATAAATATCCAGTAACATCTTTACGCATAGCACTGATTGTTTCTCTTGCTATAACTTTTCCACCAATAACTGCTTGTATGGATATAGAAAAAAGCTGTTTTGGAATGGCTTGTTTTAATTTTAAAACTAAAGCCTTCGCTTCTTTATAAACACCTTCTTTATGAACAATTCTAGAAAATGCTTCTTGCTTTTCTCCAGCTATTAAAATATCCATCTTTATCAAATCTCCAAGACGATAACCAGTAATTTCATAATTCATTGAACCATATCCAGATGTAATATTTTTTAATTTATCATAAAAATCAACAACAATTTCACTTAAAGCTATATCATATTTAATTAAAACTCTTCCAACTCCTAAGTATTGTGTATCTTTATATTCCGATCTCATTCCTTCTAATAACTTCATTACTTGACCTAAATAAAGATTTGGCGTAATAACTTCAAGGCAAACCCATGGTTCTTTAATACTATTAATTTTATTAACTTCAGGCATATCTTCTGGTGAAGAAATAACAAACTCTTTATTCTCATTATCAGTTATCTGATAAGTAACTGATGGTGACGTAACAATTAAATTCAATTGATATTCTCTTTTTAAACGTTCTAATATTATTTCTAAATGAAGCATTCCTAAAAAACCACAACGAAATCCTCTGCCTAATCCTTCACATGACTCTGGCTCATACTGAAGAGAAGCATCACTTAATTTTAATTTGTCTAAACTTTCTTTCAATAAATCGTAATCACTTGATTCAATAGGATAAAAACTTGCAAAGACAACAGAATTTATCTTCTTATACCCCAACAATGGTTTTATTATTGAACCAAATAAAGTAATAGTATCTCCAACTTGACATTGTCCTAGATCTTTAAGACCTGTAGCGATATATCCTATTTCTCCTGCATTTAAAGAATTAGTTTTAACAAAATCAGGCTTAAATACTCCCGTCTCAATAATCTCAGCTTGAGCTTTTGAAGCAAACATTGTTATTTTATCTCTTGTTTTAATTTGACCATCAACAATTCTGACATAAACCACAACTCCCTTATATAAATCATAATCAGAATCAAAAATTAAAGCTCTTAAGGGATCTTCTTGTTTTCCACTTGGTGCAGGTATTCTTTCTATAACAGCACTTAAAACTTTATCTATGTTTGTTCCTTCTTTAGCTGAAATTTTAATAATTTCATCTTCTTTCACATTAAGCATCTGACATATTTCCTGAACCGTCTCTTTAATTTGAGCATTAGGCAAATCAATTTTATTTAAAACAGGAATAATAACTAAATTCTGCTCTTGAGCAAAATGAAGATTAGCTAATGTTTGAGCTTGAACTCCCTGACTAGCATCAACCATTAAAATTGCACCTTCAACAGCAGCCAAACTTCGCGAAACTTCATAAGCAAAATCAACATGACCTGGAGTATCAATTAGGTTTAAAATATAATCTTTGTATTCCATTCTTACTGGCTGTAATTTTATAGTAATCCCTTTCTCTCTTTCCAAATCCATCATATCTAAAAATTGTTTCTTCATTTTTCTTTTTTCTATCGTCTTGGTCAATTCTAAAAGACGATCAGCTAAAGTTGATTTACCATGATCTATATGACTGATGATGCAAAAATTACGTATGTTTTGTTGTGTTGTCATTATTTTTTAAACAAAGAATTGAGAAAAAACTTTAATTCTGATAATTTGAAAATCCAAGAAAAAAATAAATAAATTAAAATACCAACAAGACCAGCTAAAGCTCCTTGAATTAAAGCATTTAAAACCACATTTATATTAACTAAAGCAATTAAAAATTGCAAAGAAATATATGCACCTAGACCTGCTAATAAAGAGGCTAAAACCATTTTAATTCCAGAAATAAATATTTTCTTACCATCAATAAATCCTATTTTTCTTTTTAAGAATACAAAAAGAAGAATCATGTAAAAAATTCCACCTAGAGAAAATCCTAAAGCTAATCCAGGTACACCCATAAAACGAGAAAGGAATAACGCAGATGACACACGTATAGTTGTCGCAAAAAGTCCAATAACAAAAGGACGCCAAGCATCTTCCCAAGCGAAAAAACCACGCAATAGAAGAAGAATAAGTGCCTCAGCAAAAAGAGCTATAGAGAAATATGCTAGTGTTTTTAATGTCAGAGATACATCATAAACATCAAAATTACCTGTTCCTAAAATAACCTGAACTATCTCAGCTCGTAAAACAATGACAAGAGCTGCAGATGGTAAAGTAAAGAAAAGAATTTGACGAGCAACTAAAGAAAATTCTTTTATAAATCTCTGTGTATCTCTTTTCTGAGCTGATTCTGAAAGTTTTGGAAAAACAGCTAAAACAAAAGAAATACCAAAAATACCCAATGGAAAACTCCAAATATTGTGAGCTAAATTATATACAGCAATACTTCCAACTGCCAAAAAAGAAGCTATTATTGTCATGGCTAAAAAATCAATTTGAAAAAGAATTAAATTCAAAACACGCGGAGGCATTAATTTAAAAATTCTTTTAACTCCTTCAAATCTAAAATCAAAAATAGGTGCCCATCTAAATCCACAGAAAAAAGATGTTGGAACTTGAATTGCCATATGAAAGAAAGAACCTAGCACAACACCATAAGCAAGTCCTAAAAGACCATATGGTTCTATTAAAAACAAAGCTCCAAAAATGATTCCCAGATTATACATAATTGGTCCTAAAGAATATACAAGAAAACGTTTAAAGCTACGTAAAATTCCACCCAAAACAGTACTTATTCCAAGAAAAAAAGAACTTAAAAACATAACCCTAGCTAATTCAACTGTTGCAGACAATTTTTCAGGCGAAAATCCAGGAGCAATAAGTTTAATCAACCAAGGAGCAAAAACTATTAAAATAAGGCAAATAACAATTAAAGAAAGACCAATTAAATTAAGAATACTGTTAGCTAAATACCAAGCATTATTCTTATCTTTTTGAAGATAATTAATAAAAACAGGAATAAAACCTGCTGTAATTGCACCTAAAACAAGTATAGAATAAACTAAATCAGGAATACGAAAAGCAGTGTAATAGATATCTAATTCATCCCCAGCTCCAAATTTTCCTGCAAGAATTCTATCGCGAACAAGTCCTAATAATCGACTAACTAAAGAAGCCGCTCCTAAAATTATAGCGGCTGAAGCAATAGTTTTTGATTTGTTATTTAAAAATTTTTTAATCATATTATTTAAAAGAATCAGTATATTCAAGCACGGCAGGAATAGGACGTGCCTTAGAAAGATAGACAGGCGTGGCCTTACAGAGCTACATCCTTGCGTAGTAAGGTTGTGCGAATAAGGCCGTGCCTGGTTAGATTTCTTAAAGGCACCTATTCATTCATAGGACACGCCTTGACGAGTACACCCTTCCGCCCTCCGAGCGTAAGGGATGTAGCTCTCAAGGCAGCGTCCTATTCCTTCTACCCATCTTTTTAGAATTCAAAGGTTGCACCTGAAAATCTATCAATTTTTAAATCACTCTCAATATTCAATGCGCCAGAACTCAAATTAGAATCCTCAGGATATCTCCATGAAATCTTCCAATCCTCAGGATATTCCAGTTTATGATTAAAATTACTTCCAATACTGCCTAATTGCTTTTGGACTAACAAACTATAACTATCCGTTGGTTTAGTCAAGTCAATTTTAAATGGAAGTTTGTATTTATAGACTAAAATAACAGTTTCTCCTGGACTAACATAAACCCAATTACCAAACACTGTTTTATTACTCTCTTCAAATATACGCGTACCTGTTTTTTTATCAGTAATCATTTTACTTTCAATTTCTTCCACTAATGGATCTTTTTTAAAATTATTCTTTTGATAATCAATCGGAGGCTGATAAATTTCTAAACTTTGACCATTAGCTGAAATTAATTCACTTCCTAAAGGAAGATAGACTCTTAAATAATTTGAATTAACTCGATTCCACCAGTCATATTCAGAATCCCCTCCTTTATGTTCTCTTTTAATTGTGAGCGTATCAACAATTGAACCGTCTTCCTGAATTTCTGCCTCATGACTTATTGTCTCTTTAACCATTCTATCTGTCTTATATCCATTAATATTAGATGAAACTACACTTAAATAATCTTTATCCGTCTCAAGAATCTTACCAGACCAACCTTCATCAATAGATAACTTTTCAAGAGATTGATCATTGAAATAAGCTAGAATATGTTTTTCTTTAAGACAGTCAAAGATAATAGTAATTGCTTTCTTTTTATTTTCTGAAGATAAAGAGCTTAATGTCTCAATGAATTTTGGAGCAAAATCAGCTAAAATCTTCTTTGGCCGATTAAGTTCTTTATCATAATCAATTTCTACTTTATATTGCACTAATTCAATAAAATTATTTTCATCTAAAACAACATCATAATCCGGCATTGAGATAGGACCAGTTATTTCTAAAAGTCGTTCAATTAAAGTTGGAGTTAAACTTATTACCCCATCTACTGTAGGACCTCCTGTTTTTTCATAAAACCATTCAATTTTCTGAGCTGAAGTTGGAAAATCAGCAAACCAATTAGCATCATGCATTGACCAAGTGGTGCTAATTTTTTGAATTGGCCGTGGAGGAATAATTTTTTCATGAAGCTGACCATCTGCATTATAGATACCATCAATAAAAAGATCACTAATAACGCCTCTATCTAAAGTTAAAAGTCCGTAAGTTCCTATAAATCCTCCAGTAGCACGAATTTCACTATTATTTTGAAATATTAAAAGATATTGACGAGGATTATCATGACCTAAAATACTTAGTAAAGCGCTAGAATAACTCAATGCTTGATTAAGCATTTTTTCAACTAGTGGTAATTTATCTTTTAACGAAACAATGCCTTCTTGCATATCAGAAGGCATAACATTAATTTCAACATCATCAAGTTCTTTATTTGCTACCTCAATACTTTGTAATGCATTTTTTAAATTTACCTGACTTAAAACAATATTATCAGTTAAATTGCTTTCTTTTGAATTAATTAAATTAAATAAATTATTAAATGAAAATAAATTAACAGCTGAGGCAAGTGTTTGCCCTGCCATAGCAAGATTTTCTCCAACTTTAACTAAATGATTACCTGATGAAACCAATGAATTACCAGGAAGGTTGTCTAAAATACTTAAAACGACATTGCCCATTTTTCTTATTTCATATCCTGCATCAGCAAAATTAGAACGTGCTAATCCAAAACTTTGTTCAGCTGTTTGCCAATCTGCTTGTTCTAATGAATTTTGCGCAGCAAGTAAATTTTGATAAGCTGATAAGCTACTACTTAAAACATCATCTTTAATATTCATACCACGACTAATAAAAGAAGCTCCGGGTACAATTAAAGAGATTGCGAAAACAATTAAAATAAAACCAACTAAAGATTTAGGCAGTTTTTTAAAAAAAACATGCCTTTCTTTTTGTTTTATCCTAGGCGTAGATACGTTAAAATATTTTTTAGAAGCAACTTCAGGAAAATAAAATTCCTCTAATAAATCTAAATTTATTTCTGATTTACTTTGCTTAATTTCCTTCAAGCCAATATCTGATCTTTCTATTTCTTCTAACTCTTCTAATATTTTTTCTTTTGTTAAAACCTCTTGAACATCTATTTCCTTATTTTTAATATTTACATTTCTTAAATTAATAATTGACTCTATTTTTCTTATTTTTTCAAAATCAAAATTACCCATCCTATCAACAGGTTTAATGTCAAATAAAACTGAAAGAATAGATTTCATACGACAAAACGCCTAATTTCTATTAAGCGTTTTTATTATATCATATTTGTATTGTTCTAACTAATCCACAGATTTGTAAATTTTTAATATTTCTTGCGTCATTTCCTCCCATTTATATTTTTTTATCTGCTCAAAACCATTAGAAATTAATTGTTTTTGAATCTTTTCATTATCTAAAACATATTTTATTTTTTCAGCCATATCATTAATATCTTCAGGATCAAAATAAATAGCTGAATTTTCAATAATTTCTGGCAAACAAGATGCTTGAGAACAAACAACTGGCACGCCACAAGACATTGCTTCTAAGGGTGGCAAACCAAAACCCTCATACAAAGAGGGAAAGACATAAATAGAAGCATTTTTATACAAAGCAACTAATTCTTTATCTGAAATAAAATCAGTAAAAATAATCTTTTTTGAATCTGAAAATTTATCTTGTATTTTTTTATAAAAATAATCAATCTCTCCTACTAAAATAAGATATAGGTCTTTTTTATCTTCAATTAATTTATTAAAAGAAAGAATAAGACGTTCTAAATTTTTATGAGGATAAGCATTACCTACGTAGAGAAGGTA